>Ga0307373_10001191_pt1 | contig 48918 bp, 56 predicted proteins | sample OX2MG_FD_202534 | JGI IMG/M metagenome (GOLD analysis project Ga0307373, IMG submission 202534) | Soil microbial communities from Risofladan, Vaasa, Finland - OX-2 | ecosystem: Environmental > Terrestrial > Soil > Coastal area > Acid sulfate soil | place: Finland: Risofladan, Vaasa | collected...
CAAGCCTCGTATCTGGTTCTCCCGGCTCCGTCCTGGCCTATATGGCGGCGGCCGCGCTCCTACTCGCTCCTGCGGAATGGTGGCACCGGGGTGCCGCGAGACGGGCCCTTGAGGTTGGTGTGGGGGGCGTCTTTCTGGTGGGCGCTGGGCTGCAAACACTTCCCTTCGAGGGGTTCTGGACTCCCGGCGGCATCGGCGGAACCTTCTCCGCCGTGGCGAAGTTGCCCCAGCCGTCCCTGCTGTCCGGGCCTGTGCGCGCCTTGGGCGCCATCGTGGCCACCGATCCGCTGCTCTGGAACACCATCTTGGTCGCCGCGATGGCCGGGATTGGGGTGACCCTTTGCCTGGGCGGGATGGGCCGCTGGGTGCTTGCTGCTGCGCTCTCCTGGACAGCTTTTGCTTGGTGGTTTGGGCAGGATTTCGGCGGGTTCGGCACCGGAGTTGCCACTGACCCCAACTTAGCCCCCCTGCTGGCGCTTTTTCTCCTCACCGCCTGCCTTGCTCCCGACCGCAAGCTGCCGGGGGAGGAGGTTGCGCGCGTGGCCTGGTCCCACCCTGGGCTCCTCCGCGGTCTCGCCATTGCGGGCGGCGTGACTCTCGCGGTCGGGATGTTTGGGGCGCTGCCCTACCTCAGCCAGGCGGTCGCGCACAGCGGATCGGCCCCAGCCGCTGCCGCGCTGGCCGAATCACATCACCGGGCGCCGTAGACTGAGGCAATGAGGAACAGGCCAGTCAGGATCCTCACCGCCAAGGTGGGGCTCGATGGCCACGACCGCGGAGTCAAGATCATCTCCCGGGCTCTCCGCGATGCCGGAGTGGAGGTCATCTACACCGGGCTGCACCAGACTCCGGCCCAGGTGGTTGACGCCGCCATCCAGGAGGATGTCGACGGGATCGGGATCTCGCTGCTATCGGGAGCGCACATGACGTTGTTTCCCGAGGTGATCCGACTCCTCAAGGAGCACAAGGCTGACGACATCGTCGTCTTCGGCGGTGGGATCGTGCCTCCCGAGGATGTCGAGGCTCTCAGGGCGATCGGGGTCGACGAGGTATTCACCCCTGGAACGAGCATGCAGGCGATCGTGGAATACGTGAACCGCAGGTTCGGCGCCGTAGCTGCCAGTGCCCGTTGATCTCGGGATTTGGTAAGATCCCGCAGCACTTGCCGGTTCATTCCGGGCAGGACCACCTTGCTCAAGAGATTGAGGTCACATGAGTCTGAAGCTTGAGGCCGCTCGCCGGTCCACCACGGGCCGCCAGGTCGGGCAGCTCCGGCGCCAGGGATTGGTGCCGGGAGTGGTCTATGGGCACAAGGTGGCAACGATCCCGGTAGAGGTCCCGGTCAAGGAGCTGGCGCGGATGGTCCACACAGTTGGGAAGAGCCACCTCCTTCAGCTGAAGGTGGCCGGCGAGCGCAACCTCCGGCCGGTGCTGATCAAAGAGCTGCAGCTAAACCCTAGGACCAGCGCGGCTGTCCATGTCGACTTCTTCCAGGTGAACCTGACCGAGAAGCTGACCGTCCAGGTGCAGATCGTGCTGACCGGCGAGTCGCCGGCCGTCAAGTTCAACGTCGGTGAGCTCCTCCATGTGGTTCACGCACTTGAGGTCAGCTGTTTGCCGGATGCCATCCCGGGCGAGATCGCAGTAGACGTATCCGGGCTTGCGGAGGTGGACGACGCCGTTCGCCTCTCGGACATCACCCTCCCCGATGGGGTCGAGATCTCAGCCACGATTGACCCCGCTGAGATTCTCGTCAAGATCGCCCAGGCGCGGGTGGCGGCGGAGGAGCCAGTAGCGGAGGCCACTCCGGCGGCCGAGGAGCCTGCCGCAGTCGCTTCCGAATAGCCCCTCCGCGCCAAACCGGTCTGCGGTCAGGTGCGGGCAGCGTCAGTTGGGCTGCTGATTCATTCCTTCCGATGGGTCTAGCACCTCCCGTCGAGCGTTGGAGCTATCCAACCTCTTCCTCATCTCTGGCTCGCGGCCTCGGTCGGTGGGCTGGTAGTACCGGTGATCACGGATCTCGGCTGGGAGGTGGTCGTGATCGACCAGTCCAGCGGGATCTTCGTGTGCGTACTGGTATCCCTGCCCAAAGCCGCGTTGGCGGTCGCGAGCGGTGACCGCATTGCGCAGGTGGAAAGGGACGGGCAGTTGCAGATGCTCGGCGACATCCTCCGCGGCCAGGGAGTAGGCGCGGTAGGCTGAGTTGCTCTTGGGGGCCAGCGCCAGAAAGATCGCAGCCTCCGCGAGGGGCAGCCGTCCCTCGGGCATCCCGACCGCAGCCACGGCCTGATGGGCTGCCACCGCTATCTGGAGAGCCTGCGGATCCGCGAGCCCGACATCCTCGGCAGCGAGGATCACCATCCGGCGCGCGGGCACGAGGGGGTCTTCGCCAGACTCCAGCAGGCGCGCCAGCCAGTAGACGGCGGCGTCGGGGTCGCTTCCCCTCATCGACTTTATGAAGGCGGAGAGGATCTGGTAATGGAGGTCGCCGGCCCGGTCATGAAGGAGATGGGGGCTGTTCAGGGCCTGGCGCACGACCGCGAAGGGGATCTCTGCTCCGTCGGCCACTCCTTCCGCCGCCCTCTCAAGCGCGTTGAGCATCGCCCTTGCGTCTCCGCCGCACCGGCGGACCAGCAGCTCTCGACCGGAGTCGTCCAGTCGCAGTCGCCTGGACCCGATCCCGCGCGCCGAGTCTGAAAGTGCCCGGTCCAGAAGCTGACTGAGGTCCTCCGCTATCAGCGGTCTGAGGTCCAGGACCTGGAGGCGGGAGAGCAGAGCTCCGGTGAGCTGGAAGCTGGGATTCTCGGTGGTTGCTCCGATGAGAGTCAGCAGCCCGCTTTCCACGTGGGGGAGGAGCGCGTCCTGCTGGGTCCTGGTGAAGTGGTGGATCTCGTCGAGGAACAAGAGCGTTCGCTGCGCCATGCGTTGGCGCTGGCCCGCCTCCGTCACGACTCGACGGACATCCCCGACCCCTGCGCTGACAGCCGACATCGATACCAGGTGAGCGGACTGGGCCTCCGCCAACAGCCGCGCAATGGTGGTCTTGCCGGTGCCCGGAGGCCCCACCAGCACGATGGACGGCAGCCGTCCGCCGTGAAGTGCGGACCAGAGCGGTCCTTCTTCTCCGAGCAGGTGCCCCTGGCCTAAGACGTCTGCCCAGCTGGTGGGTCGCAACCTGGCAGCCAATGGGACGGCGGCTTGATCCGCCTGCTCCGAGGCTGGGGGGAGATGCTGCCCGACCCCACCGCTTCGACCTGCCTCAGTGGGGTTGCCGAAGAGGTCCTGCACCCAGTCATCTTGACGCTTGGTCGGCTATGGTGGGCATGTCCGTAGCCTGGGAGAGTGAATCCCGCCGCCCCACGACCGGTGGTTTCGCCCGTGCAAAGCCGGTGGCGGGACGCGCACCCTAAAAGAGACGCCGACTTAGGCTGGGTCGACTGCTAGCGGGAAGACTAGGAGGAGAGGATGTCGGGGGAGGTCCGCACCGGCGGCAGCTTGGCGGCGCGGGCGCTGGTCCAGGTGGGGCTGGAGACTATCTTCACGCTGCCGGGCAGTCACATCGCCCACCTTCTGGAGGAGATCCGCGCCGAAGGCAAGCGGGTGGTCTCAGTCCGCCACGAGGAGAACGCCGTCCTGATGGCGGAAGGATGGGCGCTGGCGACTGGCCAGCCCGGTTTTGTGGCGGTCACAGCCGGTCCGGGGTTGGCCAACGCACTGCCCGGGATAGTGGAGGCGAATGCCGCAGGGGTCCCCATCGTGGTGCTGGCAGGTAGGACGGCTCTTGCCAGGCGCGGCCGAGGGGCGGTGCAGGACATGGACCAGCTCGCGGCGGTTATGTCGATCACCAAGTGGCGGGCGGAGTGCTTGGTGGTGGAGCGGATCGGTGAATACATAGTCCAGGCCTATCTGCAGGCGAGAGGGGGTAGCCCGGGCGTCGCCTACCTGGAGATTGCGGAGGACCTGTTGGATACCGCGGTAGCTGAGTTCCCGCCCACACAGATTCCGGGGTTGGCTAGATCGATTCCGGAGGACGCCGACATGGGGAGAGCGCGGGAGCTGCTGCGGCGCGCCGAGCGTCCGATTGTGGTAGCTGGCTCAGGCGCCTTTTTCTCGGGCGCTGGTTCGGCGCTGGAGGAGTTCTGCACCGCTACCGGGGTTCCTGTCACCACAACCAGCGCTGCCCGGGGCTTGCTCGATGATGACCATCCATCGAGCCTCGGCAGTCTGGTGCACGGTGGCGCCGCTCTCGTCAGCGCCGATCTGGCCCTGGTCGTCGGCTCGCGCTTCAACGCCAACCTCATGTATGGCAGACCGCCCCTGTTTGGCGAGGACCAGGTCATCGTCCAGCTCGACATCACAGCCGAGAACCTCGGTGGTGAGCGGGTCCCAACTCTGGGCTTGGTTGGGGACGTCTCGGCCACCCTCCACTCTCTGGCACAGAGCTGGGAGGGGCAATCTGACCGCTGGCAGGAGTGGCGATCCCAGGCGAAGGCCCTTGCCACTACCAGTGGGGAGATATGGACGGCGGAGACCGAGACAGAGGGTGGGCCGGTTCATGCTGGGTGGTTGGCGCGCGAGGTGGCAGCTCGCTTTGAGCACGAGGGCGGGGGAACCTGGATCTCTGACGGTGGCGACAGCGTCACCTGGGGGATCGCCTTCTCCAGGGCCCACCGCCCGGGATCCAACATGCTCATCGGTTCTGCCATGGGCACTCTCGGAGTCGGGCTCCCATTCGCAATCGGGGCCAAGCTGGCCACCCCGGAGACGCTGGTCCTCCTCTTCACCGGCGACGGCGCCTTTGGCTTCTCGGCGATGGAGCTGCACACCGCGGCTCGCCATCGGCTGGGGTTGGTCGTGATCGTGGTGAACAATGGAGTGTGGCGAGGACCGGGCAGTTCTGCCACAGAGCCCAACGTCGACGTGGACTATGGCGCGCTCGGGGCATCCTTGGGCGGTTGGGGGGAGCGGGTACTCACCCGAGAGCAGCTACCTCCAGCGCTGGACCGCGCCATAGCGGTCGCGAGATCAGGATGCCCGGCAGTCCTAGATGTCCGGTGCGACCCACGAGTCGTGAGCAACCTCCTGCGCGGGCTCGACGAGCTCGGCCTTATGTAGCTCCCCCAGGTCGGCGCCCCAGGGATCTGAGCCGCTGCACGGACCGCAGGGCGGAAGTGACGGTCTGGTCACGAGTCACCAGCCGGTCGGGTAGAGCGGAAGAGGTGGACGTTTTCAGATGCAGGGGCGGATAGACCGGACGACTCATGGGCTTGGCGCCCATCAAGGAGGTATTCCTCAAGATGACTGGAATAGGACTCGGAATCCGTGGCCTGCTGAGCATGCTGGCGACCAAGGGGATCGCGGTGGTCGCTATCGGAGCGGCGCTGGGGACCGGCGGCGCAGTCATCGCAGCCAGGCAGCTCTCCAGCTCCCCGGCTTCGACCCATGGTGCGGCTGTGGTGACGGCCATTCGCGGCAGCTGCGCACAGCTCCGGCCGGGGTCCAAGACCGCGGTAGCGAGCAGCACCCCTTCTCCTGGCGCATTCGGGCAATGCGTGAGTCGGGTGGCCCGGAGCAACCACGGCACGCCCACGATCGACGCGACGCCCTCCCGAGGCTCAGAAGCTAAGGCCGGAAAGGCGGCTCCGCTCGGTCCGCCCTCTTGGGCTAAGGGACGCGGGCAGGGGAGGCATGGGGACTCCGGCACAACCGGAACATCGGCGCCCTAAGAAGGCACCTGTCGAGGAGGAGAGTGAGCTGTCTACCAGCTCACTCTCCAAACTCCCCACATCGCGGAGGGGTCGGGAAGCGGGTCGCCGTGAATCAAGATGAAGTCGGCGGGACCGCCCTCGCAGATGCAAGCGGCATCCGGTTCACCGAGGAGCTCACCCCCGCTGGCAGGTGCGGCCTCGATCGCGTCGCAGGGCGCAAGACCGACTGCCACCAGGCTCTCGATCCCCCAGGCCAGTTGACTGGCCGGGAGAGACCAGCCGCCGAAATCCGTCCCGGTCGCGATCGTGACGCCGGCCTGGTGGGCCAGCTGGACCGAGAACTGCGTCTCCTCCCGCTGACCGCCGATCGACTGGCGACCTTTGGCGGAGAGAAATCGTGGTAGAGCCGTGGTGGTTGCGAAGCTCCTCCACGACTCTCCAACTGCCAGGCTGGACACCAACCTCACCCTTGTGGAGTCCATCGCTTGCACGGTCTCCTGGTCCAGTTGGAAGCCGTGCTCAATCGCTGAGACCCCAGCATGAACGGTGGCGCGTTCCCCGCGAGGGTTCCGGCGTGGGCGGTGACAGTTGCGCCCCCAGCGCCGCAACCTCGGTGGTCGAGAACAGAGCCACATCCCTGTCGGGCCCGCCCATTTAGAGCTTGACAAGGTCCGTCCCTTGATCCAGCTGGAGAAGGGCGGCGCCTACCAGGCCCGATCCAGCTGCGACCTCGACTGCGTATTTTGGGGGAAGCGAGCCGGCTTTGGTGAGCCAGCTTCCCGCGCTCACGGTCGCCGACGAGGACGGACGCCGCGGTCGTCGGACTCGACGAGGTTAGAGCAGTGCTCTAGGTGTAGTTCCCCTTTCGGGTGGTGCTCAAGACTGGCTTTATGTGCCGGGAGCTGCTCGCCCTTCGTTGGCGCGACATTGACCTTGACCGCGGCTTGATCATCGTCCGGGGCACGCTCCACCCTACCCCGAGCGGGGCCGCGCCAGCGGTGGCGGAACCCGGCTCGGCGAGGTCCCGGAGCTCGCTGGTGATCACCAGCAATGACCTTCCCGCGGATACCGTTCGAACTGGTCCAGTGCCTGGGAGGGGATTGGAACCCTGCCACTGCCCGATGACTTCGTCTTCGTGTCGGCTACCGGCCGGCCGATATCGCCCTTCAGCCTGATGCGGAGCGCTGGGAAGAGTCCACGGATTGCCCCGGAGCGGCTTCGGCCACGCCACTGGCGCCATGACTCTGGACCGCTACTCTCACGTGTCCGACTCGCTCGGGAGCGACGCTGCCCTGGCTGTGGAGCGGTTGCTAGAAGGTCAGTTTGCGAGCGATAGGGTGTCAACTTCTCCTGTTCCGAGAGGGCTGGCTTAGATGCTGCGCTTGACCCACCAGTGCCTGGCATCTCAGTCCTGGGAGGTCCAGAAAGTTCGGCCATAGGAACCGCTCGGTGGTCGGCAGGCCCTTCAGACAGCGACGACGTCGACGAGCCCACGGAGGCCTTGGAAGTCATCCGGGTTGCGCGTGTAAACGGGGAGGCCCAGGGCACACGCGGTAGCTGCAATTAGGAGATCCAAGGCCCGCGCCCCACGCGCCTTGCGTCCGCTTGCGACCTCAGCAGCGTAGATCCGACCATAGGCCCGAGCCGCCTCTCCGTCGAAGGGAAGGGGGTCGAAGGCGGCTTCCGCCCGTTGCAATCGGTCCTGTCGGCGCCCTCGCTCATCGGGGTCGTCGGTCGCGTGAGGTCCGGCAGCGAGCTCTGCCATGGTAATCGCGCTGACCGCCATCTCCATGGGGAGCTGTTCGGAATCAAGCTGTTCGAGGCCGATGACTACGGAGGTGTCGATGACCCCACGCTGGGCGCGTTGCGCATTAGCCACGGAGGCTCGTGTCCTGAGATGCAACGCTATCGAGGTCGGCGCGAAGCCGGGCCAGCTCGACGCTTGGAGCATTGCGGAACATGGCGATAGCGGCATCGGCGGACACGAACCGGTGTCGCCGAAGGGGAGTCAACTCCCCGACGGGTACGCCATTCCTGGTCACGACGAAGGTCTCGCCCTGATCTAATCCCCTCATGATCTCGCCGCTATCGTTCCGAAGTTGCCGTTGGGTGATGTCTCGTGCCATGGAGCAATCGTAGCACCACGTGCTACGCGCGAGCCGGTAGTCCGCTGACCTTTCGTTCGCGTGCCACTCAGGGGAGTCGAGCGTGCCTCGCCCTGGGTCGATGAGCAGGCACCAAGGCCTTCGCCGTTCAAACCCACCTCCCGTTGGGGAGATTGGTCGGGTCGATCGGCCTGGTCGATGGGCCGCAGGGACGGTACCGGATGATGGCCCGGTAGGTGGGCCGATTCAGGCCAATGCGGGTCGCGCCGACCTGCCGACATCACGTCGCGCCCGCATCCCCTACCGACCAGGTGTAGGAGCAGGGGCTCGTCGGCGCCGGAGGACCAATCAGTGGCGCAGGAGTGCCCGGTGGGATGGCGACCGAGGGGCCATTAGAGGGATCAGGGGTGCCACGCCCCGCTCAGTCGTGGTCGACGGAGTGCTACAGCGTAAATCTTGGCGCCGGCATCAACCCCGCAGATGGCGCACGGTTCGCCAGTGTGACCGTCTCTACAGCCCCGTACCAGAGGTGAATGATCACATAGAGAACCCGCGCGCGACCGCGCGAGCCTGGCGGGTGCCGGCGCCAAGGGGCGGGGCCCATCAGTCCAGTCCCCCGGGTCACGAGGGGCTCATCCAAGCCTATGCGAGAGGGCAGCTCGTCCGAAGAAACCCAGGCATGGGCGCGGAGCTGACAGGACCGGCCCAGGGAGCCGTGTTCCTCGGGTAGCTCGCCGGCGTAGTGGCCGACACCACCTGGCAGGGTCGGGCCGTGGCATGAACAATTTCATACTGCCAGGCGCACTGCGGCCACTCTCATGCTCGGTCACCGTGCCGTTCCAGGGGTGGCTCCGGAGCCATGGGGTCAAACTACCGTGGAATCCGCCCGGCATTGCCATTCGGATGTTTCCGACTCTCTCCGCGGGGACGCCGTCTACGCGGTCCGCGGCCCCTGGGGAGGGTACGGCTGCAGCGGATAGGGTGTCAAAATGGCCACCGGACCCCCAAGATCACCGGTTTGCTCTCATAAACCCGACCAGGGGGATGGCCGTCGGGAAGGGCGGATTTGCCAGGGAACTGTTCGCGAGGGTGCGCCGGTGACCGTTTCGTATTAGAAAACGAGGAGTATCTTGGGTGCGACGTACGCCGAAAGCCGCCTATGTTCGCCGGATAGGGTGTCAAATAGGGTGTCAAGTCCTCGCCATGTTGGCGCTGCCAGTCGCGGGGTGAGGGGAAGACTGTCGGCGGCCACGGGAACCGGGCCACTGGTGGCCGTAAAGGCTGACCAGGGCGGTGCTAGAGGCATCGGGGCTGAAACACATTCTCGGCGGTCGTCGTTCTACCACATAGCAGGGTCCACGGCCCGGTAGCCCGCGATGGTTGCTCCGAGGAGGTGAGGCGTTGGCGCGTGGTCTCGCGGCTGGCTTCACCGCCGCCCTGGTACTGTTTGCCTCCGGCTGTGCCGCGGCGCCGTCAGGGCCAAAGGGCTCGACCCCTTCAGACACCAGTTCATCGGCGATCCTCGGCCTGCCACCCTGCGCGAAGCACCCGACGATCCTCAGGGTTGGGTCGCGCGTGTCGGCCGAGTACCTGGCCTCGATCGAGTTCCTCAGCCCATCGGATGGAATCGGAGTTACTTTTTCGACGGTCATGTGTGCCCAGCACCGGTCGCGGGTCGGAGGCATCCAGACCAAGACCGAACCGTACCCGGAGCGGCTAGCCGTCACTCGGAATGCGGGAACCACATGGACGGTGGAAGGGTCACAACTGCCAAAGGCCGTGCGGTCCTCACCTGGGCCGCCCCCCTCACTGGCGTTCACCACGATCACGTCGGGCTGGGTCGCAGGGAATGGAGCTCTGGCAGGAACCGCTGACGAGGGAACGCAATGGACGTTGAGCCAGCTCGGAAGCCGAGTGGTTGGCCTCGGCCAGTCCGGCAATGAGACGCTGGCTCTCACGTCACCTCGGGCAGGTGGCACCTCGGGCAGCTGGCGCCTCTGGCACACCTCAGGGGCCGGGACTTCCTGGCAGCCCGGCTCCGTACTACCCATCCCTGCGGTCGACGCGTTAACCGCGTTCGCTCTCGGCCCCGCGCCCGGGTGGGCAGCTGTGGCGGTGACCCATGCCATCACTTCGGGCAGGTTGTCGGCACTCGTGGTCACGAGCGACGCTGGCTCCACATGGACAACTCGCGAGTCCCCGTGCGCCTCGAAGCTCTGGTTCGGCATGGCCGCGATAGCGATACCCGCCCCGGCCGCGTTGGTGAGCGTCTGCGAAGGTTCAGGGGCCACCGGCTCGACGCCCAAGGGCATCTACGTGTCTCAAAACGCCGGGGCGACCTGGTCCCCCAGGGCGCTGCTGCCGACGCTCGGCACCGGGGACCCCACCGGCCTTCCCCCTCAGGACTTCGCCAGCTTGGGGGTGAACCAGACGGGGGAGCTCTGGATCGCTACGATCAACGAGCTGTCGGGCAGTAGGGACGGCGGCTACTCGTGGTCCGCCGTCCCGGGTGTCAATCTTGGTGGGAGTGGCGCCGTATTCTCGTTCATCAGGCCCCTGGACGGTTGGATGCTGGCCCCGGGAGCGGGTCTCTGGCGCACAACAAACGGGCGTACCTGGGTCGCGGTGGGAGCCTGAGTGCTTGGCCGGGCTCGAACCCAAGGAGCCGGTGATTTGACTTTCCGGGGCCAGTCGTGCCGGGTCAAGTCCAGGCGTTGCCACGCCGTTCGCCGGCACGAGGCCACCACAGAGACCCTCAGATGGCGCTGAGACCGCTGGTCTCTCGTATGCACCGCAGGTCTTGAACTCGCAGCACGTGGTCTGGCAATTCGGCCCGGCAGCTCGCAGACCTGGGTCCGAGAGCAACCGCCGTTACCGTGGGCGACGGTCGGTCTTGGCCGGTGTCGACCAGGCTCATGTTGACAAGCAGCCGACCTACGCGTAGCCTCATCCCCATCTCGACTTGGTTCAGACTGCACACATTTGCGGTGGCGTTGATGATGGGCGTCCTGCTCACGGCAGCCGGTTGCGCCAACAGTTCGCTCACCCACCCGTCCCCATCACCAACCGCGTCAATCGCAATCCCAAGCGGCGATGGCGTGGTCGTTGGCGGGATCAGCGTCTGCGCCGCGGTGTTGCCCACGCACATCAGATTGCCCGACTATGTGGCGGGCACTGTCATCGTCCTGCGAGGCACAGCAGCTCTCGTACCAGTGTCTAGCAATAAAGTCAAACTCGTTCTTCCCCGTGTCCAAGTGACTACGCAGATGGTCAAGCGACATCAGGAGTTTCGATTCTCGCTGCCGCCGGGGCACTATGTCCTCGCCGTGGGTCCGCTACGAACCTCATACTTCTACGGCTGGGTAAACGTGACGGTGGCCGTTGGCAAGATCGTCAGGAGCGGACTGTCTTGTGGCGCTATTTGATGGTCGAACCGGAGTGTCTGTCGTCACCCTACTGGGCGGGTTGGCTGCGATCAGTGCTCTGCTAAGGGCCTTCCGACTGCCCGGCTGATCGTCGTTGGGGTGGTGCGGTCTTCGGCAGGGCCATTAGCACTTGGTGGACCCGGCCGTGGCGCTGGTGGCGCGGCTCGGGCGGACGCGTTCCGCCGTACACAGACCGGCTTCCATCATGGCGGCGGTGGTCTCCGCCGTATAGTCGTGTAGGTACCCTGAGTGCCCTTGCAGCAAGACCACACGCAGATGGATACGCCTCGCCGGAGCAAGTCGGCCACCCATTCTGGTTGAAAGCGCAAGAGCGACTGCAAGAATCTGGATACCTGGTGGGATGTAGCGCCTTCACGACCTCGGGGCGAGTCCCGATAATCTCCGGCGAAACAGCCGCCAACTACCGGGATTGATGCCGTCCGAACCCCGGAGATCGCCAGCTGGCAAACCAGTAAGGCCTTCGACGTGGTGACTGAACCGTCTCGTCCCCGAGAGCGCACAAAGCGCTGGTGGGTGGCCTACTGAAGGATCAGTGGCTCATAGGAGAAGAATGGCGTCGGGCCGCCCCAGACAGAGCCGTTGACGTAGAAGTAGACGACTCCGTAGTAGTGGACAGGACGTGACGACACGAGGCCCGATGGCCATCCCATGCTGGCGGATGCTGCCTGTCCCGGTTGAAGCCTGATTTCGGTGGTGCCACCCGGCAACGCTTCTTGCGAATTCCACACAACGTGAGTCCAGGCACTGGGTGAGACGGGAGAATCACCACCCAGCGTAAACGGTAGACCACCATCGGTAATCAAGAGCTGGTAGCTCACTGTCTCGACTGACGACGTGTCATTCCGCATGAATACCGTGACTAAGGGATCGGCCCTTCTCGCGACAGTAAGGGGCGCCTCTTGGAGCACATTGGATGGTTGGGGCCCGGTAAAAGCTCCGCTCCAGGAGGCCAATAGTGGAGCCTGGACAGCGACGACGCTGGCTTCAGGCACGGTAGTGGCTGCCGTACTTGTATCGAGGTGCGGTCTTGCACTCTGTGCGAAGCCAATGAGGCGAGACGAATGCCTCGAACTTAGCGGTCGGCCCGAATTCGTCGAGGCGCATCCGGCTGCTGCCGCCACCAAGATCAGCATCCCGAGAATCAATCCCAGTGACTTCAGCCCACGTGCATGGACGAACACACGGGACGTCACTCCCGTCCCCGCCGCTTTGGCGCGAGTTGAGTTGGCCATAGTCGGATCATAGGCCAACTCCCGCGGGTGTCAAGCGCAGAGCCTGAATTGTGGCGCGACATCTACTCTGCTCAACGTTGGCACCACCCAACTGGCTACGCTCTCGGTTCTCTGCCATGGAAGGAGCGGAACACTGTTCGGCTCATTTTCGAGAGGCTCCGATCCGCCTTGGCGCTGGCTCAGCGTTACTTCAAGCCCGCGACACACCCCATGATCGCTAGCGTGCATGCTTCGTGGAATAGGCTCAATGAGCGGAACGGCGAGGTCGGCAGCCACCACGACAGCCTCCCGGTAATGGGGACACTAGCTTCACGCCACCCACCGATTGTACACAGGGGGTCCCGGGTGTCAATCTTGGTGGGAGCGGCGCCGTATTCTCGTTCATCAGGCCCCTGGACGGTTGGATGCTGGCCCCGGGAGCGGGTCTCTGGCGCACAACAAACGGGCGTACCTGGGTCGCGGTGGGAGTCTGAGTGCTTGGCCGGGCTCGAACCCAAGGAGCTGGTGATTTGACTTTCCGGGGCCAGTCGTGCCGGGTCAAGTCCAGGTGTCGCCACGCCGTTCGCCGGCATGAGGCCACCACAGGCTAGTGGGTCAGTTTGAATGCGAACGGCGGATAGCCATCGCGACTAGGACCACCAAGGAGGCGGCTGCTGCTCCGCACAATGCGCAGACCCACCAAGCGAATAGAGGCACACCGGGCACGACAGGACAGATCGGCCCGTTCCCCCGCGAACTCCGTGGACAGTCGTTCGCGAGTAGCGCCATCCAGAGCCCAAGCCCGACGCCAAGTACTATCGCCGCCTCCCAGACGGCGTTCCCGCGCCTCATCCGGGCAACCGTAGCACTAGGCAGCCAACAGGGCAACCATCTCCTCGATCTTCGAGACGTGATCGGTCACGCCAGCCGCCGTCGCATGGGTGCGAGAGTAAGGGTTCGCTATGCTCTTGTGGGGCCGAGCGAAGTTGTAGTGCATGAAGTGGAGGCTCACGGCTGCGGCTAGTGTCGCGCGCGCGGGTGATGGGACAGATTGGTCGGTCGCTCATCCCACCCCCATCGGCTTGCTGGTCGCAACCTCCTCCAGGTGGTCCATGGCCGCTTGGAGCCCGTCCTCCATGCCAGAGCGCATGTGGGCGTCGCGATTGGCCTGGTTCTTGTGCTGCACCAGGATCGCCAGGGTGGTGCCAGCGGGCGAGTCGGTGAAGGTAACGGTGCTGGTCGCCGCCGCCTCGGGCATCCCCTCGAAGACCTCGGTCGACACGATCCGCTCCGCGGTGACGATCTCCAGGTACTGGCCGTGGAAGACCACGCGGAAGCCGCCGTTGGCCGTCATGGCATACCGCCACCTCCCGCCCACGCGGAGGTCGATCTCGATGCTGTCGATGGTGCCGCGGTCGGCGTGCCACCACAGCGCCACCAGTTCCGGTGTGGTGTAGGCCCGAAAAACCCGGTCGCGCGGTGCCGCGAAGTCGCGGGTGATCAGGATCTGATCATCTCGGGGCAGTGTGACCCGGGCCTTACGTCTCGTCTCCTGTGCCATAGTGGCAGTCCTCCTGTGACTCGAGCCTTTGAAGCACCATCTCCATCCGGTCGAAGGCCTGTGACCAGCTCCGCTCGTACCGGCGCACCCAGTCGTGGATCGGCCTCAGGTTCGCGCCGTTGAGCCGGTAGACGCGCCGCCGCCCGGCGTCACGGCGGGATACCAGGTTCACGTCGCGGAGCACCCTTAGGTGCTTGGACACGACCGGCTGAGCGACCCGCAAGCTCTCGGCCAGCTCGCCGACCGAGTGCTCGCCTCCCGCCAGCGCATCGAGGATCGCCCGCCGGCGCGGCTCGGCCACCGCGTTGAAGGCATCACTGGTGGTGGAAGCCCGGGCCATGGCGGGAGAATACATGCTCATATAGGCATGTGTCAACTCGGCCCGGCTCCCTGCGGGGCGAGAGCTCATCGACTCGAGTGGGGCGGCCGACTCGCGGTGGCGGGTGGGTCCCCTCCCCGATCGCTCCCCGACCCACACCTACTCGGCGTTTCGGTTGACACCAGGGGGGCCATGTGCTTTACTCCCAAACATGTCTTTGGGAGTAGAACGGTCCGCAGCGCTCCGTGGACTCCGAGTTGTGGCCCACCCATTGCGACTGCGGATGCTGTCGCTCCTGACTGGGCAGGCGATGTCTGCCGCCGAGCTCGCCCGGGCACTGGGCGTCAGCCACGCGCTCGCCAGCTATCACCTGCGCCAACTTGCCCGGGCGATGGTCGTTGAGGTAGCCGAGGAGCGTACGCATCGAGGAGGACGGGAGGTTCGCTACCGCTACCGCCCCAGGCCGCCCACCGAGGGGAGGCAGCCAGCCGGCGTGCTGGCTGCGGCGCTTCCTGGTGCACTCCTTCTCTTCGTAGAGGCGTTTACCACGGAGCTGCGGCGCCGGGCTGGCGCGGCGGCCCCCGCTCCCAAGCTCTCACCTCTGGTCGCCGATGCGCAGCTGTGGGTGGATCCCAACGAGTGGGCGACAGTACGCCGACACCTTGATCGCGAGTTCCGCCGCCTCCACGACGTGGCGACGGCGCCCCGCAGTGGCGGAACGGTCTGCGTGAGCCTGAGTGCGGCAGTTTTCGAGATGGAAGGCGACGAGACAGCCGAGTTCGGTAGGAAGTGACCGCGAGGCCCACAAGCACACGGGGAAGGAACAGCTTTGGGGTGCTCCACCAGCGCCAGTTCGCGTTGTTCCTCGCGGGCCGGGCAGCGTCGCTCCTCGGTTCCTCAATGGCCCCGATCGCGATCTCCTTCGCCATCCTCGACCACCGCGGCACTGCGACCCAGGTGGGGGAAGTGCTCGCCGCCCAGAGCATCCCCCTCGTGATCCTGCTTCTCGCAGGTGGAGGAGCAGCCGATCGCTTCGGGCGGCGGCGGGTCATGGTCCTAGCCGACATGGCCCGCGGTGCAGCCCAGGGAGTGCTTGCCGGCTGGCTGCTTCTTGGCCACCCGCCGCTCTGGGCGTTCATGGCTGCCGAGGCAGTCATCGGTGCGGGTCAGGCGGTGTTCGGGCCGGCGAGCACCGGACTCGTGCCCCAGCTCGTGACTGACCGCGACCAGCTCCAGCAGGCGAACAGCCTGCGGGGTATGGTCACATCACTCGCGGGCGTGGCGGGACCGGCGCTGGCCGGAGTGCTCGTGGCAGCCATCAGTCCGGGATGGGCGCTCGCAGCGGGTGCTGGCACCTACCTGCTCTCCGCTGCGCTGCTTTTCAGGCTGCGGCTGCCAAAACGGTCTGGTCCCGCCACGCCTTCCTTCGTCGCCCAGCTGCGCGAGGGGTGGGTCGAGTTCCGCTCCCGGACGTGGCTGTGGGTCATCGTCCTCCAGTACGCGATCTTTCACCTGGTTGTCTTCGCGCCTTTCATGGTGCTCGGAGTGGTCGTCGCCAAGACGTCGCTCGGTGGTGCCGCCGTCTGGGGAGCCGTCCTGGCCGCGCTCAGCGCTGGCTCAGTGCTCGGGAGCCTGCTGGTGGTGCGCTTCCAGCCGCGACGGCCTCTGGTCCTCGCGACCGCGGTAGGAATCCTCTGGGCTGCCCCACTTCTCTCACTCGCGCTGGCTGGTCCGGCATGGGCCGTCGGCCTCGGAACTCTCGGTGCGGGTTGCGGCCTGGGCATTTTCGCGGCCCTCTGGGACACCACCATTCAGCGGGAGGTACCCGAGAGAGTCCTGTCGAGCGTCTCCTCGTTTGACTACCTAGGGTCCCTTGCCCTTATCCCAGTCGGCTACGCCCTGGCGGGGCCGTTGAGCGCAGTCATGGGCCGAGGCCCACTGTTCCTTGCAGGCGCTGTCTGGGTTGCCGTTTCGACGGTGGCCGTCCTGGCTGTCCCAGAAGTGCGGCGCCTCACCTCCGTGCCGACAGTTCACAAGCAGGAGGGCGAACTATGCTGACCAGCCCCTCGGGCTCCACAGAGCGGGACGACCTGCCTCGTCGTGGGATCGGCCCTTAAGGAACATCGGAGCGAAAAGGCACGGTAAGGATGGTTAGGGGTATCCATTTAGCCGGAGTGGGAGTTGAGGGGTTTCCCGGACCGTCACGGACGGCCAGCAGGTGGGCGGTCCAGGGTTGGCGGGTGTCCTCGGGTGGTCGGAGGTTTGGACGGGGTCCGGCGGGGGCCATGGCCGACTATGAGTTCACGGTAGCGGACAGGTGCGTGATCAACAGCGAGTTCTAGGACTCGGCAGAAGACCGGTCCCCGGCTGCGTGAGGTGTGGCGGTGAACCTGAGGACGAACTCATTGAGGTAGCTGCCCAAGTGCGAGGCCTCTCTACAAAACCCGGGGCGGTTCAGCCGGCGCAGGGTCTGAATGGTGACGCGACCTACCCTGCTCAGCGTCGGCGCCATACAAGTGGTTGCCTCCAGGCTCTCTGACCCTGGCAAAGCGCGACGTCGGTCGCTCTGGTTGTTGGGTAGCCCCCGCATGTCCAACCCGTGGCTCAGTGCCACCGCCGGTCGAAGACGTGCCAAGTGACCACCGCAATCGGCGGAACGGTGCAAACAGTGGCCGCCGCGACAGCCTCCCGGTGCTGGTCGCGTCAACTTCGGCCACTCACCGACCGCACACAGGGGACTGTGGCTATTCGTCGACGGCCTCGTCGATCTTGATCTGCATCCGGTTAGGGCCGGGGCGCATCTGGAGCGGACCATCTAAACTGGAGCAGTGCTGAGACCAACCCTGGAACGCGACAGCCCGGTGCCGCTGTATCAGCAGCTGGCAGATCACCTGCGCCAGGACATAGCGGAGGGGCGCCTGCCGGCGGGGGTGGCTTTCCCATCGGAGCGCAAGCTGATGGCCCGGTACCAGGTCACCAGGACCACAGTGCGGAGCGCCATCGGCCTCCTGAAGCAGGAGGGGATGGTGGTCGCCGAACACGGGGCTGGCAGCTTCGTGCGTGACCCCAAGGCGGATCGGAGACTGGTGGACGCGACGCAGGTGAGCTCGGCCCGCTGGGCGGTGTCCGCGGATGGGGATCGGACCGGATCTGGTCCCGTGAGGTCGTTCCGGCTCAGCGCGCCGATCGAGCCGGCGGCGCGTCGGCTGCCCGCGACTCCCTGGATATGTGGTCTGCTCCAGGTGGAGGTCGGGACGGCGGTTCTGGTGCAGGAGGCGGTGGGGTACGGGGCCGAGGGCATCCCCTCGCTCCGTCGTGCTTGGCTTCATCCCCGGGTCGAGCGGGACCTGGGGTTGACAGAGGCGGAACTGGCCGGTCAGTGGCTTCCCGATCTGCTCGCAATCCGGGGGATGACGGCGGTGGGCGGTGAGGATGTCGTTGAGGCGATGATGCCGGCACCTGACCTCAAGCGGGTCTTGGCCGTGCCGGACGGTGTCCCGGTCCTTCAGCTGTACCGGGTCATGAAGCAGGATGCCCTGGTGGTGGCGGTCATCGAGGTCCACTTACCAGCCGACCTGACAACCCTGGTCTTCCCCCGGACTCAGCTCGGCCGCTGAAGGGGAGGACGAGCCCGGACCATCCAAGGGGATGCCCATTTGGAGGGGCGTCCCTCGGCCAGGGGCCGAGGGTTGGGCTTGAGGGCGAGTGGGGGATCGCGCGCCTCTTGACGCCGTGTGTGGTCGTGATATAATGGACCGTACCATATGGCGCGGTGCAGCGAGTCGACAGGAGGCGAGAGATGGCGGAGACTTGGCGAAGCACTCTTCGGCTCGCCACTCTCGCGTGCTCGATGCAACCGAGTGAGTCAGCTGCCCGACCGAGGTGGTCCTGGCTCGCGAACGCGGTGGTCGAGGTTGTGGAGCTCAGCCGCTGTGCCGTGCGCGCAATCCGGGCCACCCGCGCCGCCAATAGGGCGGAGAGCGGGTGGCCCGGTGCTCGTGCCGGAGCGGAGAGGGCGGCTTGGGTCAACCTCGGCCGCTTCACCACGAGGGGCAGAGGCGCTGCCGGCTTCGGGCAGCGGCCAATCCGACTCGACCTCAGCGGGAGTGAGTGTGGTCCAGCCCGCTTGAGCGGAGCGACCCCGCCAGACAGGATCGCGGTCGGCCCTGTGTCGGTCGTGCGTGGCAGGAGGAGTTCCATCAGCCCACAGCCACCAGGGGTGCTTGTAACACCCTGGTGGCAAAGTACATTGGTTCGAGATCAGGGTGAGATCGAATGAGCATGGTCAATCTCCTCACCTCTGGAGTGGACACCATCCACGCCTCAGCGCCGGGTGTGCTGCGCCCCGGCCTGCGCCAGGAATTGGGGGAACTGCGGACCCGAGCCGGTGCTGACGGGTCCATAGTTGACCTCGGCGAGAACCCCGAGGGCTTCATCCTCAAGCCGCACGGGTGGAGGGGCTACCCGATCTGGCTGCGCTCGGCGCGGATCGAGCTGATGCTGGGCGCCGTCGACCCCTTCCCGCCGGTCTTCGTGCAGTGGCACTCGCCCTTCATCCACGCCTACGGCGTGGAGACCGCCGTCGCCATGGTGGAGGGGTGGCTGGGCGAGGCCGTGCTGGAGGTGGTGGGCCCGCTGCGGGTGTCGAGACTCGACCTGTACTGCGACTTCCAGGGTTGGATCCCGGTGGCTCGGGACCTCTCGGACTTCAGCTGCCGGGCCACTCGCCGCCGCGTCTTCGAAGTTCCCCGTCAGGCGCACCTCAGCGGGCGAAGCTTCTCCGGCTTCACCTTCGGCAAAGGTGACGTGGTCTGCCGGATCTACGACAAGTCGCTGGAGATGACGGGCAGAGACCAGCACTGGCAGGAGGAGATCTGGCGAGGCCGCGATCCCGAGCAGCCCGTCTGGCGGGTTGAGTTTCAGTTCCGCCGCCGGGCACTGCGAGCCTTCGGGCTGGAGACCCTCGAGCAGGCGCTCCGGTCTCGCCAAGGGCTGTGGGAGTACGGGATGGGGTGGATCTCGCTCCGTCGCCCGGGGAAGGACAGCAACCGCTCCCGGTGGCACCAGGATCCGGTCTGGAGCGAGCTCCGCCGGGCCGAGCTGGGGTCACCATCGTCGCCACTGGTACGGCAGCGGGTCCGGGACGCCGCCCAGGAGAGGTTGGTGCGGGGCTTCATCGGCTATGCCAGCGCACTCGGGGCGCTCTCCACCGAGGATGACCTTGCGGCGGTGCTGCGCACGGCGGGTTGGCTTGCGACCCGTCACCTCCAGGCGAAGGGGAGGCACTTCGAGGGGTTGGTGGACGCCAAGCGGGACCGCCTCCGCGCGGAGCGGATGTTCAGGATCACCCCCGACCTGATCTGGGAGGTGGCCCAATGACCGAGAAGCTGCTCCTCAATGTGAACGAGGCCGCCTCAGTCCTGGGCTGTGGACGGACCTATGTCTACGGAATGATCCAGCGCGGAGAGCTTCCCGTCGTCAAGCTGGGCCGGCTGACCCGGATCCCCGCGCGCTCCTTGGTCGAGTTCGTTGCTGGTGAGGAGAGCTTCGTTGGCCCAGGCTTCTCGGCCGCCGATCTCTGGAGCCGGCCGCGGCAGCGGTGAGGGGACAGTCCGCTATGCCGCGCAGTCGGAGAGGAAAGGGTGACGGCAACGTGAGCCAGCGCAAGGATGGCCGCTGGAGCGCGTATCTGACCGTCCCGGGCAAGGGCCGGCGATATGTGTACGGTCAGACCCGCCGCGAGGCCATCGTCGCCCTGCGGGCTCTGCAACGAAGCCTGGCGCAGGGCCGGGGGGTCGGCTCTCCCCGGCTTCGGCTCGGCACCTTCCTCGAATCGTGGCTGGTGGCGGTCGAGCCCAACCTCCGTCCCCAATCGTGGCGCCGCTATCGGCAGCTGATGCTCGACCACGTCGCGCCGACACTGGGAGGACGGCCACTGATCAGGCTGGAGCCGGAGGAGCTCCAGCAGCTCTACGCCGCCAAGATTCGAGAAGGTCTCTCGCCGGCCACCGTGAGGATGGTGCACTTCATCCTCCACCGAGCGCTGCGCGACGCGGTGCGGTGGGGGCGGTCCGGGCACAACCCGGCCGACCTGGTCGACCCGCCACGGCTGCCGAGGAAGGAAGCCGCGGTCCTCGGACTCGACGAGGTCAGAGCAGTGCTCCAGGCGGCGGCCGGGCACCAGTTCGAGCTCCTCTTCCGGGTGGCGCTCAAGACCGGATTGAGGCGCGGGGAGCTGCTCGCCCTGCGGTGGCGCGACATCGACCTTGACCGCGGCTTGATCATCGTCCGGGGCACGCTCCAACCCACCCCGAGCGGCTCCGCGCCACTGGTGGCGGAACCCAAGTCATCGAGCTCCAGGCGGGCTCTGGCGATTGACGATGACCTGTTGGGACGACTTGGCTTGCACCGCAAGACCTGGGCCAGCACCTGGGACGGGGATGGAAACCCGCCAGGGCCCGAGGACTTCGTCTTCGTGTCGGCGACTGGCCGACCGATCTCCCCGTCGAGCCTGCTGCTGAGCTGGGGTCGGCTCCTCCGCCGGACTGGCCTGGCGCACATGCCGTTCCACGCCACCAGGCACACCGCAGCCACCCTGATGCTCGGCGCCGGGGTCAGTCCCCGGGTGGCGTCGGAGCGGCTGGGGCACGCCACAGTGGCGATGACCCTCGATCGCTACTCCCATGTGTCCGACTCCCTCCGGCGGGATGCCGCACTGGCGGTCCAGAGCCTCTTGGAAGGCGCGCCTGAAACGGATAGGGTGTCAAATAGGGTGTCAAATCCACCGGCGGAGCCATCAAGATAGTCCAGTTGATCTCAAAAACCGGGACCAATGGAGGATTTGGTCGGGAAGGGCGGATTCGAACCGCCGACCTCACGGTCCCGAACCGTGCACTCTAACCTGGCTGAGCTACTCCCCGAGACGCCCCAGTATACCTAGCCAGGAAGAAGCCCTTTTCGGCCGGTACACTGGCTCCCAGTGTCTATCTACCTCGTGCGGCATGGTGCCACGACCTGGACCGAGACGCGCCGCCACACGGGGATCACCGATGTCCCGCTGACCCGGATCGGCGAGGACGAGGCCCGGGGGTTACGCCAAAAATTGGACTCTGTTCCGTTTGCGAGGGTGATATCCAGTCCGCGGCAGCGCGCCAGGCGGACGGCCGCGCTCGCCGGGTTCAGTGGCCGTCTGGAGATCGCACCTTCGCTTGCCGAATACGACTACGGTGAGTTTGAGGGTCTGACCAGCGAGGAAATAGAGGTGCTCCACCCAGGGTGGGAGCTGTGGCGCGATGGCTGCCCGGGAGGGGAGACCCCAGCGCAGGTCCTGGAACGGACGACCAAATTCCTCCAGGCATTGGAGTTGCCGTCCGAAGGCAATACCTTACTTTTTGGCCACGGACATATCCTCCGAGCGGTCGCGGCTGCCTACCTAGGGGTACCGGTGACTTTCTGCCGCCACCTGATCCTCAAAGTGGCCTCCGTCTCTGTTCTGGACCAGGAGCATGGCCAGCCAGCGATCGCTAGCTGGGACGTGGTCTGAGGCCCTGGCCCCAGCTCAGGCGATCCGCGGCTGCCTGACGAGTCTCTCCATCAGGACCGGGTGATTTCCCAGCTCTCCGGCCGCACGCGCCACCGCGAACTCATAGACGGGAGAGACCCGGAGCGCTCTCGGGAACAGCGTCTTGGTGGACCTCAGCCACAGGCGCAGCGCTTGATGGGCTGCCTCGTGGATCGGAGACCACCTGATCCCGTAGTGACGGCGCACCACCTCCGGCAGGAGTCCCGCGGTTATGAACCCGGTGAGCTCCGCCAAACCCTTCGGCCCGGTCATCCCGAGCCTTGGTACCAGAATGACGTTGGCAACCCGCCGCGAGCCCTGGCTGGGAAGGGCGACCCCGGCGTCGAGCTGCGAGTCAATCCAGTCACGCATCGCTGCGACCCCGGTCCAGCCCGACCCCTCTGGCAAGCCCATGATCTGGACCACGGCATCCCACTCGCGGACGAAGCGGTCGCGCTGGCGGTTGCTGAGACCCCCGATCATCTGGTCGTGGGTCTCCAACATCGCGTCCACCAAAGAGGCGTGCACCCAGAGGATTAGGTCCCGGTCGCCGGCCTGGTATGCGCTTCCGGCGGACCAGGCGGTGGTCGCGTGATCCGCGGGCAGCGTCCCCTGGACACGCCTGTGCATGCGGTTCACCTCGCGGGTCGCCGCCAGCGCCTCCTCTCGAGTTCCGAAGACCACGCTCGTGACCCAGGCGACGGTGCGCTGGAAGCGCCCGACCGGGTCCGAGGTGAAGTCGCTGTGATCCAGCGCTCCCTGGGCGACCAGGGGGTGGGCCACCTGCATCAGCAGGGCACGCGACGCTCCCAGCAGGAGCATCGGCTCGCGCATCACCTGCCAGGTGACGCTGCCGGGCCCGAAGAGACCGGCATCCAGCTCGGTGTCCGAGATCGGGAACGGTCCCGGCGGGGGTAGACCGGCCGCCAGCAGCCAGAGCATGTCGGAGCGCGTGGGAACGTTGAGTTTCACCCTTTCAGGGTATCCCGGGAATAGGGCTCTGGATCGCCTGGGATCTCGACGCCGAGCTGTCCGGGACTCAGTCCTGGTTGACGGCTGCGACCACCGCGCCTAAGGTCTGTGGAGTGTCCGCACCGACCGCCTCCTCACTACTGGATCCCTTTCGATTCCTGCTCGGTAGCTGGTCGGGAAAGGGCGTCGGAGTGTGGCGCCCAGACAGCCCATTTCGGTACCGCGAGGAGTTGCTCCTGGAGGTGGTCCCGGATCGTGACTTGATCCACCTGCAGCAGCGGACCTTCGACGCTGAGACTGGCCCTTTGCGCCACTCGGAGCAAGGGTTCCTCCGCCTTTTCCCGGCGGGAGAGGCCGAGCTCGTGGTCGCCGTCCCGGCCGGGTACACCGAGATCCATCAGGGTCGGGTGGAGGGCACCATCCTGCGGTTGGAGCTGGTCACTCTGGCGGTTTCCCCCAGGGCGCGCCCTCTCGACCGCACGCAGCGCCGCCTGGAGTTTCGGGCGGGTCAGTTGCATCATGCGGTTGGGATCGCGGTGGGGAGTGGCGAGGTGGTGGCCCATGTGGCGTCCTCCTTGGAGCGCATCCAGGGACCGGGCGCTCCTTGACCTCAAGATGGCCGCGCAAAGGTCGACTGGCAAAGGCCCGTTGACGGAGGACCCCCAGCGAGCGGAGGCTTTGGCGCTGGACGGCCTAGATTCAATCGCCTTTGCGCGATCTCTCTTCCAAGTCGACGAAGGTGGAACGATCTATCTGGATGGGAACTCGCTGGGCATGCTGCCCCGGAGGTCGCTGGCCCGAGTCACCCAGATCGTCGCCGAGGAGTGGGGCAGGGGGCTGGTGCGGTCCTGGGGCGCGTGGGTCGACCTGCCCGGCGCGGTGGGGGATCTGCTGGGAGAGCATCTTCTCGGAGCCGCCGGCGGTCAAACGGTGGTCAGCGACGCGACCACGGTGAACCTGTACAAGCTCGCCAGTGCTGCCCTCGACGCCCGCCCGGGGCGCTGCGTCATCGTCTCAGATCGCGCCAATTTTCCAACCGACCGCTACTTGTTGCAGGGGCTGGTGGAAGCGCGGGGAATGGAGCTTCGGCTGGTCGACTTCCCGGAGGTGGAGGGCCCGGACGCTGACCTGCTGGGGCCCTATTTGGGACCGGAGACCGCGCTGGTGAGCCTCTCTCATGTGGACTACCGATCCGGCGCCCTGGCTGACATGACTGCCATCAACCAGGTGATCCATGCCTCGGGAGCTCTCAGCCTCTGGGATCTCTGTCACTCCGTCGGTGCGGTCCCGATCGAGCTCGATGCGTCCGGGACCGACCTGGCGGCCGGATGCACGTACAAGTACCTAAACGGGGGCCCTGGGTCCCCCGCTTTCCTCTACGTTCGTCGCGAGCTGCAGGAGGGGCTTCGCCAGCCAATCTGGGGCTGGTTCGGACAGGCGGACCAGTTCGCCATGGGTCAGGGGTACAATCCGCTGCCCTCGATCGCCAGGTTCCAGAGCGGCTCTCCGGCGGTCCTTGGCATCGCCCTGGTAGAGGAGGGGGTGCGGTTGCTGGCGGAGATAGGAATCGAGGCGATCCGGGCCAAGAGCCTGGCCCTGACCTCCTTCCTCATCGACCTGCACGACCGGTGGCTGGCACCGATGGGATTTGTCCTCGCGACACCCAGAGACCAGGCGAGGCGCGGGTCTCAGGTTTGCCTCCGGCACCCCGACGCGTATCACATCTGCCGAGCCCTGCTGGGAGACGCATCAGTGATAGCGGACTTCCGGGCGCCAGACCGGCTGCGGCTGGGGTGCGCGGCACCTACGACCCGATTCGTGGATCTCTACGACGCGGTGCATCGCCTGCGACGGATCATGGAGGACGGCGGGTACCTCAGCCTCGGCCCGGAGCCATCCAGAATCACCTAACTTCCCTCAGTCGCCTTTGCGGAGACTCAGCACCGAGGCCAGGAACTCGATAGTTTGCTGGGTCAGCTGGATATCCTGCTCGATCACCATCGCGCTGTGGCCGGCCGGGTAGTGGTGGAATGTGACCGCCTTGCCCATCTCCTGCAACCGCTGCACGTAGACCTCGACCTGGCGGTAGGGACACCTACTGTCGTTCTCCCCAGCCTGGATCAGCAAAGGAGCCCTTACCCTGTGCGCATAGGTGATCGGAGACCGCTGCCGGTAGAGCTCCGGGCGGTCAGCGGGGTCGCCGCCGAACAGTGCCCGGTCCATCGCCTTGAGCGCCGCCGACTCCTCTTCGAATGCGAGGACATAGTCCGCAACCGGCACCCGTGCCACCCCAGCGGCGAACATTTCGGGGTGAAGACCAACCCCTAGAAGCGTGATATAGCCGCCCCAGGAGGCCCCCATCAAAACTACCTGGGCCGGATCAGTGAGGCCCCGCGCCACCAGATCCGCCACCCCCTGGACCACGTCCTCAACCTCGGGAAATCCGGGATTACCGATGAGGTGATCCATGTGGGCACTCCCGTACCCGGTGCTGCCGCGGTAATTGGGGGCTGCGACCAGGAGCCCTTGATCCACGAGCGCTGCCAGCGAAGGCCGGTAGGAGTCGTCGAGGTGGGAGTGGGGTCCTCCATGGACCCAGATCACAGTGGGATGCGGACCTGGGCTCGACGGCGCGGCGAGAAAGCCGTGGAGCGGCTGCCCGTCGGTGGTCAGGTAGCGCCAATTGCTTAGAGCGGTCGCCCTCGGAGGTCGAGGGCCGGGGAGCTTCACGACCTCGCGCTGCCCGGGGAGTTCGAGAGTCCGACCCGCACGGGCAGCACTTTCGCAGAGTGCCCAGACCGTCCCATCGTGCCTGAGCCCGGCTGCGCTCACGGTCCCGGATGGCGATTGAATTCGGGAAACCTTCCCGCTCTCCAACTCCAGCATCCACAGCCGGTGGCGGCCGTCCAGCAGCTGGCGGAGAAGTAGCGATCGCCCGTCTCGGGTCCAGTCGAGCGCCTCCAGCTCCCCGCGTAGTCCGGTCGTCAGCCGTTTGAACTCACTGCGTCTCGGCCACCAGAGAGCGGGCCGAGTGTGCCCCGCCTGGTCCTCATTCACCGCCACGCAGGGGTCGCCAGGGGTGGGGCGGAATCCCGCGGCGCCCAGGTGCCTTTGCCCGTTCGACGAGAGGTGACCCACCAGGCTCCCGTCATCGGCCCCCAGAACGCGCAGGTCGGGGTGGATCGTGTCCCCGCGCTCCGAGCAGGCCACCAACGCGTAGCGATCGTCTCTGGAGAGCGCCAGCGCATAAGCCTCCTGGCGGTGATGGTAGATCCGGCGCGTGTTCGGTGATGCTCGAAGGGAGGTGGTGAGGATTGTGAACCCGGAGTCCTCAGCCAGTCCAATCAAGATCATTTGCCCCCCCCAGGCGAACCCGGACTCCCAGGCGGGAGCCATGCCGGGGAGGAGCTGTCGGGCTTCGCCTGAGGTGTATGGAGCCGCCATCCATCTGCCCAATTCATCGCCGGTCTCGTCCGCGAACCAGACGACCGTCTCCCCGTCGGGGCTGATGTCTATGCTCCGGCATCCGACCTGGCCGGCAGTCACCTGCTGGTGGGAGCGCCGGCCCAGCTCAACCTTCCAGCCCTGCCAGCCACCACTTCTGGAGGAGCTGTAAACCAGTCGTTGCGGCCTGTCCCTCGACCAACGGGGAAGATCCATGCGTGGCCGCAGGAAGCGTTGTTGCCACTGAGGCGCGTCGACGAGGCGGGGCTCCCCGGGCGTGGACGCCATCAGCGTAGGTACCTCCAAGGTCAGCCGGCAACCAGTGCGCGGGGGCCGTCCCCTTCGGAGATCTTAGAGGGGGGAGGCTTACAGATCAGGAAGAGGCGGCGGCTTTGCGCGCGCGACGAGGGCGCCCAGAGATCCACACGAAGCCGCCCACGGCTGCCAGCACGTAGGCGATGTAGCCAATCACCTGGAGACCGGTGGGCCGGGCCGCGTAGCCTAGGAAGGTGTGGAGAATGTCTCCCACGGCACCGCCGTCGCTCAGCACCGCCGAGGTGTTCCAGAGCGGGCGGGTTAGCACCGGCAGCCAGCGCAGCTGCTGAAGGTTTTGGATCGCATCCGCCAGCAGGCCGGCCGCAAACAGCATCAGCAGCGTTCCCACGATTTGGAAGAACCGGCCCAGGTCCAGGCGGTGTCCCAGTCGGTAGATGGCGAAGGCGATCAGGAGAGCACCGAGCACGCCGAGGCCGGCACCGAGGGCGGCGGCAGGAACTGATGCCGCGAAGCTGCCACCGGAGCTGGAGGCGGCGAAGAAGATCGCCAGAGTGAAGACGACAGTCTCCAGCCCCTCACGCCCGACCGCTTGAAAGGCCACCAGCCCGAGGCTCCAGCGGGCACCTTTGCCCATGGCTGAGTCGGCCTTTGCCCTGAGCTCCGATGAGAGAGATCGAGCATGGGAGTGCATCCAGAAGGTCATGTAGGTGAGAACCCCGCATGCGAGCAAGAAGGTGCCCGTTTCGAAGATCGTTTGCACCCGCGAGCCTTCGTACGTGTGGATGAGCAGGAATGCCGCAGCGCCGCCCCCGAAGGCGAGCAGGAGAGCGGCGCCCACTCCGAGATACACATCGCGGAAGTGCTCGCGGTGACCGCTGCGGGCCAGGTATGCCAGCAGGATCGCCACAATCATGCTCGCCTCGACACCTTCCCGGAGGAAAATGACGAAGGTCGGGAGCAACGTGGGATCCTCCTCATGTATGTCGAGTCAAACCCGGTGTGGTCGCCGGCTTAGCGTCGACGCAGCAAGCGGTTCGCAGTGGCTAAGCCTAGGTGGCTAAATACTTGTCGTCAAGTCGGAATACCGCTCACGACCGCTCGCCGGTCTCGTGCCGCGATCGCGAGGCCGTCTACTACATGGCCCAGACGGGGAGGCGGTGCGACCGTCCCGCCTGGCGGAGTGGCTGGGGATAGCGTCCCAACCGTTACCGGGGTGGTGCAGCGCCTGCGCGACGACGGCGTGCTCCTGATCGGACCGGATCGCAGGGTGGCGCTCAGCGCGATAGGTGCGAGCGCGGTCAGCGCCATAGTGTGCCGGCACCGCATCGTGGGGCGGTGGCTCTCGGACGAAATGGGGCTGGATTGGGCGGAGGCGGATATCGGGGCCGGTAAAATCGCGCACTTCTTCTCCGAGGAGTTGGTCCGTCGAAGCTTCGCCCGGCTGGAGAGGTCCAGCGCCTGCCCCACGGCAACGAGATTCCGGGAGGCGAGTGCGGGCCGCGCCAACTGGTGAGTCTGGCGGAGCTCACTGCCGACGGCGTAGCCCCAATTGCCCGCCTCTCCGAGGTGGCTGAGCACCAGGCGCCGCAACTGCGCCGGCTCCGGGGCCGAGAGGGGTTGCGACTGGGTGAGCTGGTTTCGATCCGCGGATCCCCCGGCGCGGACGCGGTCACGGTGATTCGGGGTGACCGCCAGACCGCTTTAGGGATGGGCGCGGCCAGGGCGGTGTGGGTCGACCTCAGTCCGTCTCTGGCGGCGGCTCGTAAGGATCATGGAGTTCTTTGAGGAAGGCGTCGTACTCCTTCTCCGGGAGCCACTCGGCCGTCCTCAGCCGCCCGTTTCTGAGCCAGCCGAAGCTCATCGCGGCGGCCCCGCCCAGGAGCACGAAGGCGGCCAAATTCGGTAGCGAGAAGCTGCCTTTGAGCAGCGGGATCGCCACCAACAGCACCGCGACCGCGCCGTAGACCAGCCACACCACCTGCTCGGTCCTGGTGTAGCGCGGCACCGGCGGGATCCCGGCATGCTCTGGCTCATCAGGCCGCCCATTGCCCTCCATCATCACGGGGGAATCCTATCTGGAGAGGCCCTGGGGCGTCGGTGGTTCGTGGTCACAAGGCTCTAGCCGCAGCGGCCTCTACAGCTCAGGGAAACCGAATTGCCAACTTAGAGTTGACATATTGATAGTTTAAGTATACAAATTGGACATGAGTAATGAAGACGCGATGCAGGAATTGCTTCGCCAGGTGGCGTCCGGAGATGTCAGTCCGGAGGAGGCCACAGAGCGCATAGCCGCGCTGCAGAAGACCGCGGTTGCCGTGGAGGAACCTCCGGTCGGGCGAGTCAGGGTGACCGGTCTGGTTCACCCCACCAAGATTGTCGGCGACTCTCAGGTGCGGGACGTGTCGGTGCAGGGCCCCCACCGGGCTGCCCGCGAGGGTGACGCCATGGTGGTCAGGGGCATGCCCCTCGGCGAAGAGGGAGGCTGGTTCTCCTTCCGGTGGCCAGAGAAGCTCCCCTTCGGTACTGGATCGGGCCAGAATCCGCTGCGGCCGGTGCTGATCCGCATGAACCCGCAGCTGCCATTGGAGGTTGAGATGGCCGCCGGGCTGCTGACGGTGGAGGGGATCAGAGGGCCGATCAAGGCCGACATCCAGGCTGGAAGCGCCCGCGTGGAGGGGTTCTCTGAGGCGATCGACCTCAACGTGACCTGGGGCACCGTCTCGGTGCGCGGACTTCTGAATCAGGGCGCCTCCAGGATCCGGTGTGAGGCAGGGACGGTGAAGGTGAGGCTGGAGCATGGCTCCAGCGTGCGTGTGGTTGCCCGCAGCACCCTGGGGAAGATTTCCCTCCCCGGAGATGGTGCCGGCCTCGCCGATGGCTGGACGATGGGAGGTGACCTCCGCGAGGTGACAATTGGGGAGGGGTCGGGACATCTGGAGATCGATGCCACCACTGGCGCGGTCTGGGTGGAGGAGGTTTGAGCGAACATCGGCCGCCGCGCGGCTGTCCTGTCTGCGGGCAAATGCTTCACCTGACCAGACTCAGCTGCCAGAGTTGCGGGACGGAGCTATCCGGCGACTTTGAGAACTGCGAGTTCTGCTCCCTCGGCAAAGAGGAGCGGGAGGTTCTGAAGATCTTCCTTTCCTCTCGCGGCAACATGAAAGCGCTGGAACGCCAGCTGGGGGTCAGCTACCCGACCGCTCGGGCTCGCCTGGATGCGGTGCTATCCCACCTCGGGATGGATCCCACTGGATCTCAGCCGGCCGCGAGCCCGCTTGAGCTCCTGCAGGCCCTGGCGAGGGGAGAAATGGGACTTGGCGAAACCTCAGAGCGACTGGCGCAACTGGGGTAGGGAAGGCACCGACTCTCAGCGGAAGCCGTACAGCCCTTCGTGGAAGTCGCCGGTCGTGGACCAGCGCTGGATGACGCGGTCGACCACCTCGTCGTCGACAACCTCAACTCCGAGCTGGCGGGCATTGCCCTCGACAGCCTCCAGAACCTGGCCCTTGACGAAGTCGGGGACCTGATCGAAGCGGCTAAGGGCGGAGTCCGTCCACTCCAGCTCCTGCCCGCGGCGGGCCTGGATCCGGTGAGACACCTCGCCCCACATCTGGTACTTGATCTCCATTATCTCCGGGGTGATGGTCGTGCCCAGGTCCTTCTTGTGGGCGGTCCACTCCACACGCCAGCGGGTCAGCTCCCGGCAGAAGTCAGGCACCTCGGCCAGTCTGGCTTCCGCCGCCTCGGTCCAGGTGAAGGTTGGTAGATTCCCGCGATCGCTGAGCGGATGGCCGTAGCCGAGCTTCTTGCCCAGGTTCTCGATGAAGTCGCTGCGGATCTCTTCGATGCCCTTACGGGCAGCCCGCTGCTCGGCGACCTTCTCGGCCATCTCGCGGGCCCGCTCCGGGCCGAGATGACTGCGCTCCGCTCCCTGCTGGGCACGCCGCATCGCCTCCACGTGCGCGTCAAGGTCCCAACTCGGCGCCGAGGCGTCGTGGGGGACCGGGCAGCCTCCGGAGACCGCCGGCTCCGGAGGCTGTTCGGAAGCGGGTTGCGACCCAGCCCCCGGGAAGGGGCAACTGGGAGTGTCTTCAACTGCCACCTGTGCTCTCCTCATCGACTTCCGACTCACCGTGGCCACAGCTGGGGCAGCCCTCGGGACCGCCACCCGAGTTGGCGGCTGTAATGCGCTCCAGCGCATCTCGGAGGGCACTCATCTGCTCCGATTCTAGAACATCGCCGAAGTGCAGCTGGACCGACCGAAGGTGGTCACCGGCGGCGGCTGTCAGCCGTTGCCTACCGAGGTCTGTGAGCACCGCAAAGCTGCCCCTGGCGTCGCTTGGGCAAACCTCTCGCCGGACCAGCGCGGAGGCCTCGAGCCGCTCCACCAACCTGGTCAGCCCGCTTCGGCTGAGGAGTACGCGGTCTGCCAATTGCGCCATTCTCAGTCGCCCCGCCTCTGCGGAGTTCAACTGGACCAGCACGTCGTACTCAGCCAGCGGGAGCCGCTGGGCGGCGACCAGCTCTCGTTCCAGAGCTCTGGTCAAGACGGTGTGCGCCTTCAGAAAGGCCTGCCACGCCGCCAGCGTTTCGGGGCTCAGGCCATCTTCCTTATTCATCTGCTCTACCCGAGGTGCTTGCACAAGCAAATAACCTTCCACTACGATATGATTGCGTAAGCAATTATGACGCACCGCAGCGTCGCAAGGGATGAGCAAGGAGGAATTTGTCTTGAGTTGGACACTGGACCCGTATCACACGTCTATTGAATTCTCGGCGCGGCACATGATGGTCAGCACCGTCAGGGGTCACTTCACGGAGTTCAGCGCCGAGCTGGAGATCGAGCCCGAGGACCTGACCCGCAGCTCCGCGAAGGCCAGCATCAAGGCCGCCAGCATTGACACTCGGGTCGCGCCGCGCAACGACCATCTCAGGTCGGGAGATTTCTTCGACGCGGAGAAGTATCCCGAGCTCACCTACCAGAGTCGGCGAATCGAGGCTCTTGGGGGCGATCGCTACAGGGTTGAGGGAGACCTCACCATCAAGGATGTCACCAAGCCTGTGGTCCTGGATGTCAGCTTCTTGGGCATCAACAAGAGCCCCCAGGGCGCTACGGTGGCGGGCTTCGAGGCAACCGGCAAGCTCAACCGCTCCGACTTCGGGCTCACCTACAACGCGGCGCTGGAGGCCGGCGGCGTGGTGATCGGTGACGAGATCAAGATCACAATCGACGCCGAAGCGAACCTGACCGCCTGAGGGTTCCCACTGGGGTGGTCGCCGAACTGATTCGGCGGCCACCTCTGCTCTCAGGAGACCTCCTCGTCCTCGTCCTCGTCAGGAACCATCTCAAAGGCGGCGCCCGGCGCCAGCCGCTCTCGACACAGCATCCCTTGCAGATGGTCTGACTCGTGCTGCACGATCCTCGCCAGCCATCCTTCGAAGCTCTTCGCGATCCCGCGTCCCTGGACGTTGCGGTAGTGCACGGTGACCTGATCGAAGCGCCGCACCACCCCCGCCATCCCGGGCATGGAGAGGCAGCCTTCGGTGGCATCCACTTCGCCTTCGGCGGAGAGTAACTCTGGGTTGCAGATGACGAACTTCCGGTCCTCGTAGACCACCACCGCGAGCTGCAGGTTGAGTCCGACCTGAGGTGCGGCCAGCCCCACTCCGTTCCACTCCTCGCAGCGGATGTACATCTCGTCCACCAACCGGCGCAGAGCGCCGTCGAACACCCGCACGGGTCTAGCGCGCTGGTGCAGGACCGCCGCCGGGTCGGTGACCAGGCGAAGTGGTGGAGGAGTCTTCATCCCTTGATCTTCTCAGGATTCGGCTGCGCTCGGCCTGAAATCATGAGGAGTGCGGACTCCCAGTCGAGGCCTGGTCGGCCCATCAGCTCGGCCAGCCACGTGAGTCTCTCCGGGCGAACCTCGAGCCCGAAGGTGCGGTGGCACCTGTCCAAGGCCGACAGCTCCGCCTCGCCCGGCGGCCGAACCCCGATGATCAGTCGAACTAGCGCGATCTCCCGAGTCAGCTTGAAACCGACCCCGGCCAGCTTGCGCCCTGCTACAGACAGATCGCTGAACCCGGGACACCAGGCCCCCTCCACCCGCCCCTTCTCGACCGTCGCTCCAAACCGAGAGACTTCGGTCCTAAGCATCTCCTGGACGATCCTGAGGAGGAGGTCCAAAGGACGGGGGCTCAGGCTGGAGAGTCGAGTCACGAGGAGCAGCCCGAGCCAGCAGGGTCCTCCTGGGCCTACCGTCCCTCCTAGGGGACTCAACCTCACCTCGCCGACTCCTGGAATGCCCCGGATGGCATCCTCCAGACCGGGCTTGCGCCAGATGCCGGAGCCGAGGGTAACGCCGCGGGAACTACGGAGCGGGATTGCGACAGTGTCTCCAACTTGTGCTGGCGCGAAAAGGAGTGCGCGGTCGCCCAGCAAGGCTTGGTCAGTCTCCGATCTGGGGTCCAGAAACCGCACACGTGAGCCCGGGTCCGGCGCCGCCATTACGAGTTCATCCGCTCCGGGCTCCGCCTCCACCAATCTCCTCCGCGGGGAGGGCCCGGGACGGTCTGTCCCCGCTCCGATCCAGCTGTTGGGCCAGAGCCTGCAGTGAGCGGTGGGCCTGAACATCCAGTATCCCACTCACGCCGAACCGAGCGGCCAGGTAGCCCAGGGCGCCGCCCGGCAGCTGGTAGCTGAGCTCCTGCGTGACCTCGGTTGAGGATGGTCCCACCGGCCGACACAGGATTCGGAGCTGTGCGGACGCTCCCATAGCGTGTCCGCGGCTGCTCACCAAGGAGGGGCGCTCGCACGCTCCGATGACCCACTCGCTGTCGGCCAGCTTGCCGCCGGCCACCAACCTAATGTTTAGCCGATCGCCGGGCCGGAGCGGGGGGCTGAGCGACCCGGCGACCTCCTTGACTCCGAACATCCAGTGCGGAGCGTTGCGAACGTCGGCGATGAAGTCCCACGCCTCCTCCGGAGTGACCGGTATGAGGATCCGGTGGTGGACCTCAGGCACAGGCGGATGCGAAGGTGTTCATGTGGCCAGTCGAGGATATCCCGTACGGTTAGGGGGATGCCCAGAGCCAACCTCTCCGACTTCGTGGAGTTCGCTGGACTCGACCGCTTTCTGCAGTGGGACCTGGTTACGGTGAACCCCTGGGGAGTCCCGTCGGTCGCAGCCGTGGGCGCTCGGGTCAAAGTCGCGGAGAACGCGATCTGGACCTCAACCACGGTCGGCTATGCGGCCAAGGTGCGCAATCTCAGGCTCAATCCGCGGGTCACCATGCTGCGATCCCATGGCGATTTGACCGCGATCGTCCTGCGCGGTGAGGCTACGGTCGAAGAGGGGGGAGGCACCGAGAATTTGGCCCACCTCTTTGAGCTGATGCAGGGGCCCGAGGGAGTGCGCCCCTTCTTCGCTGACACGACCACCAACCCGGGTTGGCGCTGGCTCTACCGCGAGTACTGGCGCCGGATTCTGATCAGGATCCGGATCGTGGAGGTAGAGATCACCGACGGCGAGAGCATCAGGAAGGCCAAGGTGGACAGCTGGGCGAGGCCCGCAAGAGCCGGCGATCATCCGCGGGCGCGCGGAGTGCCCCGTCGCCGCTTGGCGCTGGGAACTCTGGACGCCAGAGGGCGGCAGATGATCGCGGACAAGCTGCCTGCGGTCCTGGCTGTCGGCGAAGTGGATCAGCGAGCGCCGTTGGTGCTCCCTGTCGAGGCCCGTCAGGACCGAGCGGGCAGACTCTTGGTCCGGGCTGCCGTGCTCGCCCCTGGTGAGTTCAGGAAAGCCTCCCTGGCGGTGCGCGTGATAGATGACTCCTTCGAACTGGCTCGGACGGTGGCGTGGGTTGGAACCATCTCTCCTGGCGCCGGCTGGCGCGAGTTTCAACCCCGTTCCGTCTATGGGTTCACCAAGCCGCCGGGGTGGTTGCCGGACCTGGCTGCGGGGTTGGCGGCTGCCGTGATGAGCGCGAAGTCAGGCGCCTCCCGGAGCGTCAGCGCCCCCTCCATCCAGGCGGCGTCGCGCCGCGCTTTGGCAGTCCCTGCCGAACCACTCCGACTCAGCCGCCGAGCTTGGAATGCGCTCGAGGTGCTCTTCAGTAGCTGCAACGCCACGGCCCCCGTCTATGCGGGGCTGGCGGTTGTGGCATCCGCACCTTCGATCCGCTCCCGACTCTCGTACCTTCACCACCGTGCCGAGATGGAGCGGGACTGGGCCCACGCTCTTCTCATCCACGGTCGCCGCCAGATTTCCCCTCTGGATCTCGTCCGCGGGGCGATCCGGATGCGCCCGCAGGCCCTCGACCCTCTGGCTGAGGCGGTGCGTCAAGATCTGATCCTGGAGCGATCCCGCTCCGTTTTGCGTGTGGAGCTCCCTGAGCCTCTTCGCTCGGGGATCACCCGCGAGCTGAGTCGGGAGAACCCCAGCCCGGCGCCCCCTCGCCGCGATAGGTCGGGGCTGGCTGCCATCTCCTCGCTCGCCACTTCCGCTTCAGCTGCTGTCGACCGGCTCGGTCGTCAGCACTCCTCCTCGTGATGACGGTCTCGCACACTCGGACTGTCCTGCTCTGGCTGGGAGCCGTGGGACAGGGGATTGCGCTGCGCTGGGGATTCCACAACCCCAGCCGATTCTGGCCGCTCGTGACAGCCGGACTTGTTGGTTCGGGACTGCTTGTCGGCCCCAGGCGGGAGGAGTCCCCTCAGCAGCCTGACCGGCGCTGGGTGGCTGTCGGAGCCGCGGCGGGGCTGGGGGCATTCGGTTTGACAGCGCTGGTCTCCGTAGTGGTAGCCAGGGTGCCAATTGGTCGCCGCTGGCTTGCCGAGGTCGGTGCCAGCACCGGCGCTGTGAGTCGACCGGCGGCCGCGGCTCTGGTCGTTCCGTGTGCTCTTGCCGAGGAACTCTTCTGGCGCGAAGGGGTGCTGTCCCGGACGGGCACAGCTCAGTCCTGGACCGCTTTGTGCCGTCACACGGTGGCGTATGCGGCGGTTCAGGGGGCGTCGCTCAATCCGCTTCCGGTCTGCGGTGGGGTGCTGCTCGGTGCACTGACCGGCCTTCTGCGACAGCGCTCCGGCTCTCTGCTCCCCGCGCTCGCGGCTCACTTGGTCTACTCCGAGCTGACCTTGGTTGTGCCGGGGCTGCCTGCCCAACGAAGTCCTCGGGATACCCCATAACACAGCTGTAACCCGATCGTCGCGAGCTTCTGCTGAGGCGGTGGCAATATCGGTCGGTGGTCAGCGTGATGCCCAATTTTGGGGAGGAGGAGTCCTCAGAGTTCTTTTGGCTGCCCTCCGCCAGGCCGAAGAGCGAAGTGCGGGCGGTGCCCGGCGAGATGGTATTGGCCGCCCAGGCCGTTATCAGAGAGCTGCTGCTCCCCCGCGCGCTGAGGGTCACCGCTGAGCCCTTGCGGCGACTCTGCGACCGCGCCGTCCTCGGATATCAATTGCGCTGGCGGCTGCCCCGCATCGACGCTCTTCCTTCTCCAGATGACTTCTGGAGGGCGGCCGCGGAGGCAGACTTGCTGGAGCCGCTCGACGACGCCTTGCTACATGCCCAGTTGGAGGTAGCCAAGAACGTCCGGCCGAGCGCGGTGCTGATCACTCTGGTGGGCTTTAGACGCCGGCGGCCCGGAGTGGCCGGCCTGCTCGCCAGGGAGGTTAGGCGGGCAGACATTCCCGCTTCCCGAGTTGTCTGGCAACTCAACGGAGGAGAGGAGATCACGGACTCGCCGCCACTTGCCGACCTGGCCTTCGACCTGCGGTTCAAGGGGTTCAAAGTGGCTCTCGTAGGCATCGGCGAAAGCCGTACTCGGATGTCGGCGGTCGCTGCGGTAGTTCCGGAGATCCTGCACATCGACGCGACCCTGGTCTCCGGGGTCGCGTCCGACGCCGGGTCGGCCGCTGCCGTCGGTGCGCTGGTCGAATTTGCGCGACGAGTCAACAGTCGGGTGGCTGCCGGGGGCATCGCCACCCGCCAGGAGTTGGACTGCCTGCAGCAGTTGGGGGTGGAGTATGGGATGGGGCCGCTGTTTGGGCTCCCCCAGGTGGCCGAGGGACCAGAGGCGGTGGAGTTGATCCGTCCGCGCCTCATCCTGGACATGGATGTGGCCGAGAGTGGGGTCCCCTCCCAGGGGATGGGCGCTGACCCGGAGCTTCGCACTATGCAGCCGCTGACCACGGTGATGGGCCACGCGCCACAGGATGTCACCGCAGAGCTGGGCCACGCGGCGAGGTCGCTTCAGGCAGAGCACGACCCGGGCGTCATCCTGGAGCTCGCCGCGGACCACCTGGCGAGGATGGTGCCTTACGACGGCCTGACCATCTACCAGGCGGACTGGGACGCGCTCAGGTTCCGCCCCCTGCTGGCCCGTTCCGAGGCTGAGCGGAGCTACGTCGAGGGTGTGATGGGTCACACCTTCGCAATCGGGACAGGGGTGACCGGGTGGGCCTTCGACCTAGGGACCCCCCAGATCGTCAACGATGCCGATGCCCATCCGGCAGCCGGGCACCTGCCCGGGACATCAGTGGACGACGAGTCCATGCTGCTCATCCCCTTGGTCGCGGGTGATCATCGGCTCGGAATCATGAATCTGGTGCGGTTTCGCACGGACGCCTTCGCCATTTCGGATTTGACCACGGCCACCTTGATGGGTCACATGACGGCGGCCGCTTGGCGCAACGCCCAGCTTTATGCAGAGCAGCTGCAACACGCGATCACCGACCCCTTGACGGGGCTGCTCAACACCCGGTGGTTGCGGGACTCAGCGCGCCGCGAGCTCGCCCTGGCCGAGCGCCAGCAAAGAGATCTGATGCTTCTGATGGTAGACCTCGACCAATTCAAGCTGGTGAACGATAGCTGTGGCCATGGAGCGGGGGACGCCGTTCTGAGGGCCGTCGGTCGTGCCCTCCAGGAGGCTGTTCGTGCGGAGGACGCTGCCATCCGCTACGGAGGCGAGGAGTTCGTGGTCCTGCTTCATGACGCCGGCCCTGAAGGGGCTACGAGAGTCTGGAGGGAGCTCCAACGCCGGCTGGCGGAAATCCCGCTTCCCCCAGAGTGCCCTCTTAAGCGGGTGACTGCCTCCGCAGGACTGGCGCGTTACCCAGACCATGGGCGGACGATAAGTCAGCTGCTGGGGGCTGCGGATGCCGCCATGTACTCGGTGAAACGGCTCGGCGGTAACGAGGTCGCCTCGGCCTGACTTGCCCCCACTGGGGTCTACCTGGTTTGGTCCAGGCAGCTGATCGTGCGCTGAACGGCCCCCATCACCTGTAGGGTCGCTTGGAGCTCCGCATCAGTGAACTGCGAGAGCACGCGCTCGGCTGCCTCCCGGCGGAAGCCGGCCGCCTCCTCCGCGTCTGCGGCGCCCTTGGGGGTGAGGACCACATGCACCAACCGTCGATCGCCGCCCGTTCGTTGGCGCTCCACCAGCCCGTGCTCCTCAAGGCGATCCAGCAGGGAGCTCACAGAAGGCATGCTGACCGCGAGGATCTCCGCCAACTGCCCGACGGTCAGGGGCCCGGACTCATGCAGGAGCATCAGCACATGCATCTGTCCAGCCGAGGGATCCTTGCGGGCAAACCGTGCTCCCGGTCCCTTCCGCCAATGCTGGGCCGCCACCTGGTCGATGGCGGTCAACGCCATCTGAAGAAGCTGTTCGCGAGATGCCTCCACCGAGGTCGCGCTGCCCTGGACCGACGAGCTCATGGTGCTGCTACCAGCTGGGGCTCGGTGGACTCATCCTCGACAGGTGCGGCTTCCTTGGAAACGTCGCCCAGAGAGGTTCGCAGAGGAACCTCCTTCATGTAGATGACGGCCAGGATGGCTGTCCCCGCCGCTACGAAGCCCAGCCAGAAGCTGGCTCCAATCGCCTCGGCCAGGCTCTCGTGGATCGCGTAGACGATGGCCGGGATGAAGTGTTGAAGAGGCCCCGGGAGCAGGTGGGACAGCTGGGCGCCGAGGTTGCCCACTCCGGTCAGGCTCGACTCTCCACCGCTGGCGAAGTGAGTCGTCAGAGCCTTGGGTACGCCGGCCCGGGCGAGGTTCTTGGGCAGCTGGTTTGTGAAAGTTGATGCCAGGTACGTTCCCGCCACTGCCAGCCCAATCGACCCTCCAACCTGGCGGAAGAATGTCAGGTTGCTGGTGGCTACCCCGATATAGCGCTGGGGAACCGCGTTCTGGACCACGACCGTGTAACCGGACATGGAGGGCCCGATCCCGACCCCCATCACGAACATCCAGCCCCAGAGCGACCAGTCGCCGACGGTCGCGGTGAGCCGGGTCATCAAAAGCATCCCGACCGTCGCCACCACCATGGACCCGAGCAGGAGCACTTTGTACTTGCCGGTGCGAGAGATGACCAGCCCCGCGACCACACTGGTGCCCATGAGGCCGAGCAGAAGCGGCCAGAGCATGTAGCCGGAGGCGGTGGCGCTGATGTCCCGCACCGCCTGGAAGTAGCGGGGCAGGAAGATGACCCCGATGAAGAACGCGAAGGAGAGAAGGAACATCGCGATCTGAGAGGCCGCGTAGGCCCTAACCCGAAACAGACCCAATGGCACGATCGGCTCCGCGACGCGGCTCTCGATGAACACGAAGACCGCCCCCAGGACCGCCGAGAGCGCCAGCAGACCGCCAACTCTCCAGTCGAGCCACCCTATCGTCTGCCCGGAGGTGGTGGTCAGCCCCTTCTCGGTAAGGCCAATCAGCAGAGGGATGACGGCCGCCGTGAAGACGAGTGTTCCGAGGTAGTCGATGGCCGGACGAGGTCCGTCCGCGCGATGGTTGGGGAGGATCGAAGATATGACGACCAGCGCGACTATCCCGATCGGGAGGTTGACGTAGAAGACCCAGTGCCAGCTGATGTTGTCGGTGATGAAGCCGCCGAGAAACGGCCCCACCAGGAATGCCAGGCCGAAGACAGCGCCGAAAAACCCCTGGTACTTGCCGCGCTCACGAGGGGTGAACAGGTCACCGATGACCGCTAGGGAGATGGGGAAGAGTGCCCCTGCCCCAAGCCCCTGCAGGCCCCTGAAGAAGATCAGCTCGGCCATGCTCTGCGACAGACCTGACAGCGCCGACCCGACCAGGAACAGGGAGATCCCGATGATCAGCATCAGCTTGCGGCCGAAGATATCCGAGAGCTTGCCGTAGATCGGGATCGTCACGGTGCTGGTCAGGAGGTACGAGGTCACAACCCACACGTACAGGCTGTTGCCTCCCAGGTCGGTAACTATCGTCGGCAGCGCCGTGCCAACCACGGTCTGGTCGAGAGCGCTCAGAAAAAGACCCAGCATCACCGCTGTGACGATGGCCAACTTCGCCCGCTGGGAAAGTTGGATAGATGGTTGCGCTGAGCTCATTTCAGACTTCGTCCTCCCTGATTCGCCGAGTGGCAGCCGGGCTGGTCATTAGAGCTTAGGACGGTTGAAATTGTTATGTCAAATCTAAGTATGAGGAAGAGACTAAGCGCTTCTCCGGAAGGCGGCCAGCGGCTGGGGATGGGCGAAGAGGTACCCCTGACCCAAAGGCACTCCTAAATCCACTAATCTGGTCCGCTCCGCTTCAGTCTCGACCCCCTCCGCGATCAGGGTGCAGTCGCTGCACTCGGCAAAGTGCTGGATACCAGCAACCATCGCCTCGCGGGCGGCGTCCCCAGACATCCCCTGTACCAGGGAGATGTCCAGCTTCACGAAGTCGGGACGGAGCTCGAGAATGTGGCGCAGGCTCGCGTAGCCCGCCCCCGCGTCGTCGACCGCCAGCCGGGTGTTCGGGCTCATCCGGTGCACCGCCTGGCGCACCCGCTCGTAGTCGTCGATCAGGCGGTGCTCGGTTATCTCCACGACCACGTCGAAGTGCCGCTGCCGCAGCAAACGGGCGATCTGAGTCTGGGAGTCGACCAGCACCTCGGGAGAGAGGTTGACGGACAGGAACTGGTCGGGCTCGACGAGGTGGCCGCCGTCCCGCAGGGACCGCTTCAGGGTGGCCATCTCAAGTCGCTCCAGAAGGTTGTGTTCGGTGGCGATGGTGAAGGCCCGGTCAGGGGTGAGGTCGCCCGAAAACCGGGTGAGGGCCTCGTAGCCGACCACTCGCCGCGATCGCATCTCCACAATGGGTTGGAAGACTGGGTGGAAGCTGCCCTCTTCGAGCACTTTGAGCACCACCTCCGCCCCCCCTCCCGCGGAGCTCGAAGGCGACGAGAGCAACGGTCCGAGGCTGGTGGAGGCCGCAATCGCGAAATCGGCAACCGACGGCAGGATCTCGGTCAGGTGAATGGCCGCGGTGTCGGGATCGGGATCCTCGGTCGCGGTTGTCAGGACTCCCAGGAGGCGGTTCCCCTGGCGGATCGGAGCATATGCGAAGGCGTGGATCCCGCAGCGGGAGTAGGCGTCCCAATAGTCACGGAGATTGGGGTCGTCAGTTCGACTCGCGGCCTCTGCGCACCGCTCGATCCACGGCCCCGCCCGGGCGCGCTCTCTGAGGTCACGGCTACGCTCGTCTGGCAGGCCGCCATAGTTGACCCCGGGATAACCGGTGGGAGTGCGCGGGTAGCTCGCGACCGGGACAGCGGGACCTGATCCGGCCAGGGAGACGACCTGCGCGATAGCGGTCCCGCGCAGCCGGACGAGTTCCCGGCAGATGCGCTGAGCGGTCTCGTCAACGGTCTCGCGGGGATCTACAAAGGTGGCGACCTCGCGGAGCACCCGCCGCTCTGAGAGCTCCATCATGAGCAGCTGATGATCTCCAGAGTGAAGTCGCGCCGCCAGCGCCACGATGGTTATCATGAGGCCGATCCCGGTTTCGACCCATCCCAGGCTGCTGCCCAGCGACGCCCCCGAGCCGCCCACGAGCGTCAGCAACAGACCGAGCATGGCAGCGCCGGATCCCGATAGCACCCAGCGCTCAATGGGTTGCAGCCGCCTCCACCTGGTCCAGGTCAGCCCCAGCAGCACTCCGCCGAGGATTAGCGTTCCCCAACCGAGCGCGGCCCCACTTCCGGTGAGGCTGGAGATCCGCGCTGGCGGCACATCGGTTCCGGCCATCCCGCTCCCGGCGACTGCCGCGCCTAGGACCAGGGCGGCCACAATGCTCATCACCCCCGCGTAAGACAGTGGTGTCCACCGCCCGCGCCGGGAGAGCTGTCCCCAGACCTGGCCGGGCGTCGCCAGGGAGATGGCTACCCCAAGACCGAGCACGACATGCCAGAGGAGCCGCCCAGACACGTCTCCTGCCATTGTCTGCACCACTTGCTGCTGGCCCCCGGCGGTGGCCCAGAGGATCCCGGCCGCCATCAGCGCGAGAAAGGTCCCGGCCAGCCCGAGCAGCCTGAGGTCAGCGCCGCCCAGTAACTGCTCCTCGAACAGCAGGAGTGCAATTAGCCCGCAGCCGGTGGCGGCCGCGCTCAAGTAGATGACCCTGCCGCCCGCAATGGCCGGGAGATTGAGCCGGGCGAGTGGCAAGAGCGCGATCGCCAGCAGCGAGGTGGCCAGTGCCGCCCGAGCGGCAGGGTCCCTCGGCAGCCGTAGCCGGGGGAACAGAGGGCTGCGCCTCGGCTCGACCCGCGCCGCCGGCGACGTTAAGCTAGACACTTCAATCTGGCACCTCGCTTAGGAGCTTATGGCCCCGGTTTCCAGATCGTGTGACGAACCAGACGAGCGTTGGTGACAGTCCCAGCGACGGCCGGGGATAGGTCAGCCTATCCCCGGGGACAGGGGTAGCCCGAGGAGGGAATCCGTTACCTCTCCAACCACTGATCTGGCCACATGAGCGACCTCGTCCGCCATGTCAGGCCGCACCCGCAGGCGCAGGGCGGGGCCCTGCAGGGCTGCAAGCGTCGCCTGCTCGGTTAGTCGATCCAGGAGATTCCAGAGCAGGTGCGCCGTCAGTCGTGCCCCGGCGTCGCTAAGGCTCTGATCACGGCCGCTGAGGGATGGCGGGTCGCCCCAGGGCAGCAGCGCGGGGAGGCGCTGTCGTTCCCGCAGCCATGCCCACGCCATCTTGAAACTTCTCAGTCCCATCAAGCTCTCCGGAAGTGACTCTGGCCGATCCAAGGCGGACCCCCAGACCGGTTCGTGGTGGTCCGCCCGGGGCCTTCTGGAGCCGAGAGCCCGAAGCGAGATCGCGGGATCCCCGGCTGCAGTTCCTGACAGCGATTGTGCGCCTGTCAACCCCAGCGCGAGCGACTGCTGCAGGTCTCGATCTCCGCTCCAGTGGGCTGCCAGCACCAGGGTCGGGGGAGGGAGCCAGATGTCGAGCAGGGACTGCGTTTTGCGTTCTTGGGCTTCCAGTCTTGTGAGGGGCCTGGGCTCGGTGCACGTGAGCAGACCGGCGGGGTGGGGGAGGTTGAGCTCGTATCCCGCCAGCGACAACTTCCCCATGAGCAGGAGGTCCGAGGCGTAGGGGAGATCGCGGCGACGGGTCGGCTGCGCGGCAGCCCAGTGACCCATCGCTCTGCCCAGCTGAAGGAGCTTCCATCGACCGTCATCGTCGGGGGCATCAGGAGCCATTCCGCGCTCCTCGACTGGCTCCACCAGACCAACCATGGTGTTGAGGCGATGCCGTTCCACGAAGCGCAGCCCCCTGAGCGCCTCCCGGACCTCCCGGTGCGGCGGCAGGTCTCCAATTAGGAGAGGTGGGGCAGACCCATCGTCAACCAGCTGTGCGTACCCGGCGAGGGAGAGATCCCAGCCTCCGCCAGGTACGGCTATATGGAGGTCTCCAGGCCCCGCTCGCAGCAGCACCGCCGCCCTGGGTCCAGATGGCCACGCCGGCACCCGAGTCGGCCGTACGGGGTTACTACGGCGCCGCTCTGGTCGGGCCTCGCGCGAGAGATCGTAGGAGGCCCTGAGCTCCGGAGTCGCCACCTGCGCCCAGGCGGCCTGGAGCTGGCTGAAGAGCGCTGTGGCCCGCGCAGAGTCGAGTCGCTGGGTGCCCGCCCGATGCACCTGGACGTCGGGATGCAGCTCCCTGGCCCGGGCTCGGTAACGGCGTCTCAGCTCCTGCCAGCTGTCGCTTCGGTCCGCCTCCAGAACCTGGTAGACGTCGACCAGCCGAGAGGAGGATCTCACGGGCATGAGTGGCTCCAGGGGGTGGGTCGAAACTTCTGCACACCCATCACAGGTTGAACGGATCCTGGAAGAAACTGGGCATGTGGGCAGACAGCCAGTCGTTGAAGATTGTGAAATGGTTGAAGGTGACTAGGACCCCCATCAGGACCACGACGGTGCCGCCAACGACTGATATCAGCCGTTGGTGTCTGCCCAGGGCTGTCAGCAACGGTCGGATCCGGTCCAACAGGATCGCGGCCAGAAGGAATGGCAACCCCAGGCCCAGGCAGTAGGCGGCCATCAGGTACAGGCCCTGCCCCGTGGCACCGTCGGTCACCCCTGTGGTGAGCACGGCGCCCAAGACGGGCCCGATGCACGGCGACCACCCCGCGGCGAGCCCAATCCCCAGCAGGAACCCGGCGCCAAAACCTCCCCGCCGCCTGTTCACTGGGAGCCGTCTGAGGTCGTGCGAGAGCCAGCCGATCCGGATGACGCCCATAAAGGTGAGGCCGAGCAGGACTACGACCACCCCCAAGACCGGCGTCACCACGCTCCGCCATGGCGAGAGCAGCCGGTCCAGCGCATAGAAGAAGGCGGTGGAGAACACTCCCAGTCCGAGGACAAACCCGAGCGACCCGAGCAGGACCCGCCAGCGGGCGTCCGCCGCCACCACAGCTGCCGTCCCTCGGGGGGAGGAACCGGGTCGAGCTGCCTCGTGGCCCAGAAAGGCAAGGTAGGCGGGCACTAGCGGCAGGACGCAGGGGGAGAGGAATGAAGCAGCCCCGGCGGCGGCGGCCAGGGGAATGGTGACCGTGCTCAGTTGCACTGAGTTCGAGCCCACGTTCGGCTATCCCCGGCGCGGTGTCGTGGCGTGCGTTGTTGGGGCAAGGCTCAAGACCGGGGGACGTGCTCAGGCGCCTCCGCCGGCGGCCTCCGGTGGAGACATCCGCTGCAGCTCCATCTCCGCCAGGGCGGGATCCAGCTTGCGGAAAAGCGCCTGGGGTAGAGCCAGCGGTTGCCCAGCGACGAGCCTTGTTGGTTCCCAGGATCCAACCGCGTGGCTCCAGTCGGTCACCAGGACCTTGTGGGGGTCGCCGTCACCCAGGTCCACCTCTTCGACGACGGGTTGGGGAGACAGCAAGCCCTCCTGCCCCAGCATCTCGTGGAGCCGCTGAGATGAAAAGGGGAGGAATGGGGTGAACATGACCTTGAGGTCCGAGATGCACTGCAGGGCAACGAAGAGCACGGTCGCCGCCCGCTCGCGGTCCACCTTGACCAGCCGCCAGGGCTCGGTCTCGCCCAGATATTGGTTGACCCGGGCCGCCAGGGCCATGACCTCCATCAGGGCACTCTTGAAGTGGGCTGTGCCCAAGAGGTCTCCCACCTGGCCGAAGCCGGAGTCGACCACCGCCAGCAGCGCGGCGTCGGCGGGATCCAGCTGAGCCGGGGTGGGAACTGCCCCGAAGTGTCTGGCGGCGAGGGTGATAGTCCTCTGGACCAGGTTGCCCCAGGTCGCCACCAGCTCGTCGTTGTTGCGACGGATGAATTCCGCCCACGTGAAGTCGGTGTCCTGGGTCTCCGGGCCCCCTGCGGTCAGGTAGTACCTCAGCGGGTCAGGGTCGTACCGCGAGAGGAAGTCGCCTACCTCGATCACCACCCCACGGCTGCTCGAGAACTTCTGTCCCTCCTGGGTTAGGAACTCGCTGCTGACAACGTTCTCGGGCAGCACCAGCGGCTGGGAGGCATCGCCCCCTCCCAGCTCGCCCCCTCCGCCGTACCCCATCAGGATGCTGGGCCAGATCACGGAGTGGAAAACGATGTTGTCCTTACCCATGAAGTAGAAGTGGCGCGAGTTAGGGTCCTGCCACCACTCGCGCCACGCCTCAGGCTGGCCCCGGAGCCGGGCCCACTCGATGCTGGCGGAGAGATATCCGATGACGGCGTCAAACCAGACGTAGATACGCTTGTCATCACGCTCTTCGAAGCCGGGAACGGGGACGTGGATGCCCCAATCGATGTCGCGGGTCACCGCTCTGGGGCGCAATTCCGAGAGCAGGTTGGAGGAGAAGGCCAGCACGTTGCTGCGCCACTCCCGCTTTCCGCCGAGCCAGTCGGACAGAGCGCCGGCAAAGGCGGGCAGGTCGAGGAAGAAGTGCTCTGATTCGCGGAACACAGGTGGCTCCCCATCGATCCTCGAGCGGGGGTCGATCAGGTCTTGGGGGTCGAGCATCCGACCGCAGTTGTCGCACTGGTCGCCGCGAGCTGAGCCGTACCCACAGTGGGGGCAGGTGCCTTCGATGTACCGGTCTGGCAGGGTGCGTCCGGTCTTCGCCGAGAACGCCCCCATCTGCGTCTGTCGGATCAGGAACCCCTTGTCATACAGGGTGCGAAAGAGGTCCTGGACGACCCGCTCATGGTTCTTGGTGGTGGTCCTTGTGAACAGGTCGTAGCCGAGCCCCAGCTTTTGCAGGTCCTCGGCGATCACCTGGCTGTAGCGGTCTGCTATCTCGCGGGGACCCACCCCTTCGCGGTCGGCCGCGACCAGGATGGGAGTACCGTGCTCATCGGTACCGCTGACCATGAGCACCTGGGCGCCGCGCAGCCGCTGGAATCGAGAGAAGACGTCCGAGGGCACGCCGAAGCCGGCGACGTGACCGATGTGACGTGGGCCGCTGGCGTACGGCCAAGCCACGGCCACCAATACATGTTCGGGGGACGAGTGTTGGGAACTCAAGACCGGACCGATGGTAGCCGGTGTGGTGATCCGAAGGTGGAACAATGCCTAGGTGCCTTTCAGCCCGCGGGTGATGATGGTGATCGCGGACAGCTCCCGCACCGGTGGTCCCGAGCACGTCCTGACCCTGGCTGGCGAGCTCGTCAGCGCCGGTTGGCAGGCGGCTGTGGTATGTCCGGACGGAGAGCTGGGTGACCGCTGCCGCGCGGTGGGGATCGACAGCTGGGCGCTGACCTTCAGCCGCGGTGCCTTGCTCGCTGCCCCAGGCCGCCTCCGACATCTAGCCCGTCGATACCAGGCGGATATCATTCACAGCCATGGCCTGAGGGCAGGCGGCGTCGTGCGCCGGGCGAGGGTGGGCCGCCCGTGGGTGCAGACCCATCATCTGGATGGATGGTTCACGGTCGGTCGGGCTCGAGTCGCCGTCCACCGCCATGAGCTGAAGGCGCAGGCGACCAGAGCTAGCCTCCACATTGCCGTGTCGCAGTCTGTGGCCGACTTCCTAAAGGGAGAGGCAGATGTCGACCAGAGACTGATCCGAGTCGTGCCCAACGGGATTGAGCCGCTGGAGCGCAATCGGCACGACCGAGCCACCACGCGCGTTGTGGGGGTGTTGGCGCGCCTGGTCGCGAGCAAGGGGATCGATCTGGCCATCATGGCCTTGGCCACATCTCAGGGCAGAGGGTTGAGCTTGCTGGTGGGGGGCACTGGTCCGGAGGTCACCAAGCTGGTCGACCTAGCCGAGCGTTTGGGGGTCGCGGATCGGACCAGTTTTCTGGGTCCAGTCACGGATCGACAGGAGTTCTTCGACCGTTGCGACGTTGTCTGGGTCCCGAGCCGAGCCGAGCCCTTCGGGCTGGTCGCCTGCGAGGCGATGAGCGCTGGGGTTCCGGTCGTGGCCAGCAGGGTGGGCGGTTTGCCGGACATACTGGACGCTCCCAACGCTGGGGTGCTGGTCGCGCCCGCTAATCCTGCGGCGCTGGCGAGCGTGACGGTCGCCCTGCTGGATGATGAAGTGCGCTACTGCAGGTTGTCAGCGGCCGGTGCCGAACGCGTCACCCAGCGCTTCTCGGCCGCTCGAATGGCGGGTCTCACCCGGGGCGTGTATCGAGAGCTGCTCGACTGACCGGTGCCAGCGGCGGCGCTACTTCTTCGACGCCTGATAGTAGGGATTGGCCCCCTGGGCATGGTCGGTGGTGTCGACCACGTCGTGAAGCTCCGCAAACCTCTCTAGGATGGTCGTGCGCACACCCTGCGAGAGGGTGACCTCAGCCAAGCCGCATCCCTGGCAGCCGCCGCCCATCTGGACGTAAGCGACCCCGTCGGCGATGTCCAGTAGCCCGATGTAGCCGCCGTGGGCGGCGACTGCGGGGTTGATCTCCTGGTCCAGCAGCTCCTGGACCGCCTGAGCGAGGGGGTCGGCATCGGGGTTGTAGCTCGTCTCCAGGGAGAGTGCGCCGGAGACCGCGTCGGCGTCGACGGTGGCGCCGATGACGTGGCGGGAGATCACCTTGGGCGCGACGAAGGAGATGTCGTCGGATCCACGCACGAGGATCTCGTCGTCCTTCAGATCGCCGCTCTCAACCAGTGCGAAGGTGAAGCTGAGGCGCTCGCCAACCAGACCGGCCGGGGTCACCGAAATCCAGCCCTCTGGGTGCCCCTGGCGCTGGCGGAACGCGCGGATCCTCTCCGCCCCGCGCTCGGTGAGGTTGAGTTCGGGCACCGCTGACACCTGCTGCTCCATGAGCATAGTCTGACGATATGGCCCGTCGCGTGTTGCTCGTGCTCCCAACTGGCACCTACAGGGCCAGCGCATTCCTTACCGCCGCGGCCAAGCTCGCATTGGAGGTGGTGGTCGCCAGCGAAGTGGAGTCGACCTTGGGTTGGAAGCATCCGGAGCTGGAAGTGGTCATCGACCTGGATCGCCCTGACTCGGTGTCCGAGGCGGTGGCCGGCCTAAAGCAAGCTGACTTGATCGAAGCTGTCGTGGCCGCCGACGAGTCCGGCGTCATGGTCGCCGCCCACCTCGGGCAGGCACTCGCCCTGCCTGGCAATCCGGTGGCAGCTGCCCAGGCAACTCGAGACAAGGGGCTGCTGCGATCTAGGTTGCAGGCGGCTGGCGTGCCTCAGCCGGAATGGGCGCTCTGGGACGGCGATGCACCGCCAGTTTGGCGCATCTTCCCGGCGGTGCTGAAACCTGTGGACCAGGCTGCCAGTCGCGGAGTCATCAGGGTTGACCGACCTTCCGAGCTGGTCGCCGCAGCCTCCCGCATCCGCCGTCTCTTGTCGTTGGACCCGCGCTGCCTGCAGGGCCCTATCGTGGAGCCGCGACAGCTTCTGCTGGAGAGCTTTGTACCAGGGCCTGAGGTGGCCGCCGAGGCGCTGGTCCGAGATGGCGAGATCATCCCGCTGGTGATCTACGACAAGCCGGAACCGCTCGACGGGCCCTACTTCGAGGAGAGCATTTACACCGTCCCGACGGCGCTGTCGGCCGATGCCGCGCAGACCGTCTGGAGCACTCTTCA
>Ga0307373_10001193_pt1 | contig 48821 bp, 36 predicted proteins | sample OX2MG_FD_202534 | JGI IMG/M metagenome (GOLD analysis project Ga0307373, IMG submission 202534) | Soil microbial communities from Risofladan, Vaasa, Finland - OX-2 | ecosystem: Environmental > Terrestrial > Soil > Coastal area > Acid sulfate soil | place: Finland: Risofladan, Vaasa | collected...
ACCTTGAAGGCGGCGTAGGCGCTGCCGGTGAGGGCGACGATCAGGGCGATCACCGCGACGACCATCGCCGGACTGGGACGTCCGATTCGCTGCTTTTTGCCTTCTTGCCTCATCTCTAGCTCCTTGCCCGCTCTCTTGGCTTTGCTTTCAAGTTCGCGCGTCGCAGCAGCTGAAACCCGCTTTGACGCTCAAAGATTCGAATCCGGCCCCCGCGACTCAACGGCGCCCGTGGCGCCTGGCCTTGCGCTTGTGGTGTTTCTTCGCCTTGCAGGCGGTCTTTGTCTTCACCTTCTCGGTGAAGGCCTTGCCGTTTTGGCCGTTCATCTGCACCGAGACGATCGGCTTGGCGGCGCAGAGGCTTTCGGTGTTTGCGAGGTAGCCGTGGGCGCCGGCGAGCAGGGTGAAGCGGAAGTGGCCGATCGGGACGTCGGGGATCACCGGGACGACCGTTTTCAGCCGCCCGCCAGCAAGCGTCGTCGATTCGGTCTGGGGCACGATCGTCACCTGGCCGCCGAGGATAAAGGCGATGTGGGGCAGGACGTTTTTGCCGTTGGAGAAGCCCGAGACGGCATAGGCGGGGCCTTCCAAAGGCTTTTCGAGCAGCGGCGTTTCGTCTTTGACGAAGCCGATCGGCTGGCGCCCGGCGCAGTGTTCGCGTTCGAGCTGGCCTTTGGAGCAGAGGTTGCCGAGGTGGCTCTGGTCGATCTCAAAGGCCTTCGGCAGCGTCACCGAGACCGACTTCAGGTTGGCGTCCCCGGCGGTGGTGTTGAGGTCAAACTGCAGGGCGGGGTCCTTGCCGCGAGAGGTGAACTTGTGGCCGCCGAGCTGGGTGACCGTCATCTTCGGAGTGAAGGGGAGCGAGAAGCAGTTGACCTCCTGAAAAGGGGAGGAGAAGTTGGCAACCGTGCCCTGATCGCCGATCCCCTGAGAGGCGACCGAGAATGGGCTGCAGTTGGTCGGGTTGATCATGAAGTTGGGCTTATCGATGCTGACCTGGATTTCGCGCATCCGGATCGGCACCCCACCGATGATCTCCGGCACGGTTTCTGAATCGGCGGTCACATGGGCATCCCGCTGGTCGATATTCAAAGCAACACGGACGACCACGGTGCCGTAGTCATAGGGTCCGGCCAGCGCCGGGGTGATCGCCACCAAGCTGAGCGGCGCACCTTTGAAGGGGCCCGCCAGATAGATCCTGCCGTAGGCGTGGAAGGGGTGGGATCCTGGCCCGGCGGCGACGTTGGAGGTCCCGATTTCACTCGATGCCGGACAGCTCGGATTGGCTTGCTCGACTTTGCCTTGGGTGTTGGCCGCGGCGGCGATATCTGCCTCCGGGCAGTAGCTGATGCCGTGCAGGTTGGCGGTCAGGCCCGGAGGCATCGTGAAGTTCAGCTTGCCGAGGAACTGATCGCCGTCTTCGCGGTTTAGCTTCAGGGTGAATGAGGAGAAGGCGCCTGCATCAGGATTGGACGTGCCCGCCACGAGGCTCGGGTGGAATGGCCGGATCTGTCCCGGACAGGGGAAGCCGTTGGGGCCCGTTTCGAGGCTGAAGACCTGACTCGATTCCTGTTCGGCAACGGTCGTGTTCCATGGATAGAACTCGCCCTTCGTGGTATAGACACTGCATTGGGTTGGAGTCGCCATCAAACCTCGGTTGGATGCGAACAGATGCAGCTCGAAGTCATCAAAGGGAACCTGGGGAAGGCCTTCAAAGTACACAGTCAGCTGACCGGTTTCTGGGTTGGGTTTGACCGAACCGACGAGCTTCGCGTGGATCCCGAAGCCCGAGGCAATCTCGAACAAACGGTACTGTTCGCCGGGCTTTGGTTCGCCGATGTAGACGGCACCTTCGAGGCGACCATTCAGGGCTTGTGAGCCAATTGAGAAGGTGCCTATCTTGGCGTTGTCGGGGCAGTGTGCAGGACCTTCGGATCCAAAGTTTGCTTGTTCTTCGGTGCACATCGTCTGGCCATCGGCGGCGTCCGGGTTGATGTTGAAACCTTCTGGGAGGGTGACCACTGCTTTCTTGAGCTCCGAGGGTGAGGCCGCGAATCCAAGGAACTGGGGAGCGCTCAGATCGATATTGAGCCCCGAGGGTGCGTCGGCTTCGATGGTGGTCGGGCTCGCGTAGAGGACCGGGTTGAACACCTCGAGGTCGCAGGCAGTCGTTTCTGGGAATTCGGATTTGCTTCGCGAGCTGCGTCCGGGGTCCTGGTATGTTTCGACTTCGAGCACGGTGGTGAGCGGTTGGCCCGTGCAGCTGGTCGGGTTGTCGGTGAGCGGCTGCGGCGGGACGCTCGAGTGCACCGGCGCCCCCAGGCAGCCCGCGGTGGGGAGGCCTTCGCAGTTGGAGGGCGCGCCGGGTTCGCCTTCTGGGAAGCGTTCTGAGTCGTGGACCGAGAGCGCCGGAAAGCCCCAGAGCGTCAGGTTGGCGGCCGCAAGCGGCGTCAGCTGGGTGATATTGGAGACCGTGAAAGTGAGCCCGTAGTCAGACGTGGTTCGCACCGTCACCGGGATGTCGATCGGGATGTTGAGCGTCGGCACGATGAAGGCGAGCATCCCGGTCACTTCGCCCACCGGTTCGAGCACGAAGATCGGCGCCGTGCCCAACAGGAAATCCGGGTTGCCGTTGTGGTTGGCATAGATCGTGATCACGCCGACTTGGGAGTTCGACGGGCACCGATCGAGGGCGAAAGAGCCGGGGGTGCACTCGGTGACCGCGTTGGGGTTGCCGAAGATGCCCTCCGGCGCCTTGAAGATCACGTTGCGCGCCGTTTCCGGTGAGCCGGGGTCCGCCAGCTTGAAGGAGGTCGAGAGATCGGGATGGCCGCCGGCATGCTGGGATGAGATCAGCACGTGTTTGGCGGTCACTTCCGTGCCCGAGATCGTCCCCCAAACCGTTATGTAATCGCCGATCGTGATGTCGCTCAGGGCGGGGATCCGCACGGCGGAGTTGATGTAGGTGGTCGAGGACGAGACTTCGACCGTGTCGATCGTACTGCCGGCGGTTTCGATCGCAAAGCTTTTGCCGCTCGGCGCCCCCTGCGCGTAGCCCGTCGCGACGATTTCGCCGAGCCCTTCGGGAAGCGGCAGCGTGCTCACTTCCCGCGCATTCGTCTTGAGCGATTCGATCGCCTCGGTTGCCTGGGCCGGCGCGGCGAGCGCCGCGCCGACCAAAAGGCTCGCGGCCACCGAGAGCGCCAGGCGCAACGCACACCGCGCTGCGGCGTGACCCCGCGCTCTCACGGCCTGCATGCTCATCGTGGCTCTCTCCGTGATCATCTTCTTGCTCAGCCGTGACCTAGCCATGGTGCCTGCCTCCACGGTGGTGCCTGCCTCCACGGTGGTGCCTGCCTCCACGGTGGTGCCTGCCTCCACGGTGGTGCCTGCGCCTGTGGTGGTTCTTGTGGCGCTTGGGCACGCATTCGCCGTGCCTCTCGACGAAGCCCTTCTTGCACTTCACCTTGGGCAGGTTGCCACCCGGTGTTTCGGCGAAGCTTTTGATGTTCGGGGGCGGCGGCGGCTGGGTGCCCGGCCCGTGGCACTCGTCGGATGCCTTGCACTGCGGTTCGGGGGAGATGAACGGGAAGCCACCCAGCGAGCGCGCGTCGTAGATCCTCACGCTGTTTCCGTTTTCGTCCTGTTCGACCAGTTTTTCGCGCGTGAAGAAGTAGGCATCGGTGCCATTGGCGCTGATCCCGGCCAGCCTCGCCGCAAAGGGGCTCGAGCCGCTCGAGATCAGCTGCACGCAGCCGCCGTTCGTTTCGCACGGCGGCGCCCCGTTGCCGAATTCATAGCCCTTGGGCTCCCACTCATAGGCATCTTCCTGTTCGTTCAGGTCGCGGTCGATCAGCCCTTCGGTCGAGTTGAAGAAGACGCGCCCGTCATTCGAGAGCCCGAGCCCGTTGGGTGGCAGCGATGCCTCTCCGGCCGCCTGCTCTTGGGTCGAGTTGCACGAGGGGCATTCGATCCCGCTCGATTCGTCGTTGCGGTAGACCTCGCGGTGGACGAGCCCGGTGTTGTAGCCGGTCAGCGACTCGGTCGAGGTGAAGGCCGCGTCCTTGCCCGATGGCGTCAGCGCGAAGTCACCTGTGTGGCGGGTCCCCGGCGCGCTCACGCTGTCGATCACCAGCGGATTGTCGGTGTGCGGGTCGTAGGGCCTCGCCAGTGGGCCGAGCGTCACCGCGTTGCCCGCCCCCGGGTTCGATACGTCGAGCGTGTCGGATTCCGCGGCGAGGCTGGTCGAGCGCTTCTGATCCGAGATGACTCCCAGGCCGCTCGGCGCACCGACTTCGGTGCCGGAGGAGTCGAACTCCCTCACCTGTTTGCCCTCGTCGACGAAGACGTTTTCGTCGGTCGGATCGACCGCCACCCCGTAGGAGGGGTTGGCGTCGAGCTGCTTTTTCCAGTTTGGGGCGACGAAGCCCGAGCCTTCGGGGTGGTAGACCTCCGTCGTGCCTTTGCGTTCCGCCTGACCGCCGCCGTTGACCACATAGGCGTTGCCGGCCGAGTCTACGGCGACCCCCTCCGGTTCGGGCGAGTGTTCCCCGATGTAGGCGAGGGTCGTCATTTCGCCTTTGGGGGTGTAGATCAGCAGATAGCCGTAGTAGGAGGCGACGTAGAGGTTGCCGTTGGCCGGATCCACCGAGACCCCTAGCGGGAAGAACGATTCCAGCGTCGCCAAGTGTTCACCTTCAGGGCCGTACTTCTCGATATTGTACTGACCGCCTTCTTGGTCAAGTTCGGGCACGTAGAAATCCCCATAGGAAGGGCTGGTCGGGTCGTTGTCGACCGCGATCTGCGTCGGCCAGCTGTAGAAGCCGAGCATTCCGGAAACGATCAGCTTTCCGTTGTGCCCGAAGGTTAGGACGGGCTTGCCCTGCGGGGTGAATTTGAACACGTAGCCCTGCCCAATTTCGGTGCCGGCGTCGAGCACGTAGATGTCGCCGGTGGCGTGGTCGACCGCGACGCCAGTGGCGTTGGCGAAGGCACCGAAGAAGTGCACAAACGAGTGCTGTTTGGGCGGCAGAGGCCCGTTGGAGGTCGACTCCAGCGTGGCGACGAAGTGTGGCGCGGAGCCTGGTCGGGCGACGTAGAGGTTTGGCGCGTTCTGGGTGCCGTTTGAGCCATCGAGCTGCTCGGGCGAGAGGAAATAGATCGTCCCGTTGGCCCCGGCGACCCCGCCGCTGCCGCCAATCGCGACCGCGCCGCAGTTTTCTTCTTCGCCGGTTGTGTTCCAGTGATGTTCCTGGACGGTGTTGGCGGTCGGGTCGCAGGAGTCGTTGTTGCTCGGCGTGCCATCACTCTTGGTCGAGATCAGCTTCAGCGTGACGTTGCCCGCCGGGTCGACTTCGGCCGCATAGATGTCGGCGCTGTGGTCGGTGTCGGCAGGTAGCAGCTGGTCTTTGGTCGTGAAGAACACCTTGGAGCCGTCTTCGGTCATCCCGTCATACATGGCGCCCGAGGTCGTTCCCGGGGTGAGGTCGACGGTCTTACCCGCATCGCCGATGTTCATGTAGAGGTGCCAGTACTTGGCTTCGCCCGCTTCGGAGACGAGCTGGCCGACCACGATCCGCGAGCTGTCCTTAGAGATGTCGAGCTCGCCGATCCCGTCGCTCTGGCAGTTGATGAGACACGGGAGGTTCTGGCCCGTCGGCGTTTTTGAGATGACGTGGGTGACCGGCGGATTTGCGCCGAGGTTGCGGTCGTAGATCGAGATTTCGCCTTCGTTGGCGTCGGGCTCGAACTTGGAGGTCGAGCCGAAGACGAAGTGGGTGCCGTCGGCGGAGAGGTGCTTTCCGATGAAGCCGGCCGGCCTGGCGTTGGGCTGGGCGATTGAGCCTGCCATCCCCTGCACCAGTTCGCCGTTCGGCAGGTGGATCGGGCTGCCGGAGCTGCCGTCGGAGAAGCATGGCGAGCAGAGTCCCGGGCCGCCGAAGGCGAAAGTGCCGAGGCTTGCGTCCGATTCAGCCAAGGTCGAGCTGAACGAAGTGGTCGACGGGGTCCCGTTGGCCGGGATGCCGACGTAGTTGGTCGTCCAGCCGTTCGCGCCGCGCGTCGCGACGTAGGGATCGACGCCGCGGTTGGTTGGGTTCCATTTGCCGGGGATGCCGCCGTCGTGGACGCCGTAGAGAACCCGCGGTTCGCCGGAGGGGCTCTGCGCTTCGGGGTAGTTCGCAAACGGCGTCTGGCCGGGCACGAGCGTCGACTCGACGTCATAGCCGCCGGAGTTTGCGGCTGAGACGAGCTCGTAGGCCCGGCAGTCGAGCAGCTGGCTCGTGCCGGTCTGCTGGCGCACGTGGCCGTTGGGGCAGTGGTCGTTGACTGTGGGCTGGAAGGGGAAGGTGACGAAGGTGTTGTCGAAGTTGGCGAGGCCCTTCCCGGCAAAGCTCGTGCCGACCGCGCGGAAGTGGTAGAGCGTGCCCGGCTCAAGGCCGTTCACGACTTCAGAGCCGGTCCCCACGTGCTTGCTCATCCCAATGCCGACCCCCGGCGAAGTCTGGCTCGCGCCGGCGTAGCCTTCTCTGCCGGCGGCGAGGTTGGCCTGGTAGGCGGCGTCGGGGATGTACTGGAAGCTGACGGTGGTTTCGCCGCCATTGGGGTTGACTTCGCCGTGGAAGACGGCCCGTTCGGCGTGAACGAGGCTGACCGAGTCACCGACCACCGTCGGCACCCCGGGCGGGGTCGTGAACATCTGATCGGTGCCGTAGCTCGTCTTGGAACCGCCCGGGCCGTTGGTCGCGACCACGCGGTAGTGGTAGGTGCTGAAGGGCGCGAGACCTTCCTGCTTTGCCGAGAGGGCTTCGGCGCTCCCGGACCCAGGGCTTACCGCCGCGACCGCAGTTTTGTTGCCGTAGGCTTCGGTGCGGCCCCATTCGAAGTAGTAGTGGGTTTCTTCGCCGTTGCTGACGAACGATGCGTTGAACGTGGCCCCCGCTTCGGTCACTTCGCTGGCCGGTTCGGTGGTGAGACCAACCGCTTCGCTTGGCGTGTAGGTCTGATCGGCGCCGTACTTGACCCCGTTTGCGTCGTGGGCGACGACCCGGTAGTGGTAGGTGGTAGCGGTTGTGAGGCCAGTGAGTTCAGCGCTGACGTCGGTCGTGGCGCTGAAGTGGGTCGCCGGCTGGCAGGGCAGTTTGCCCAAGCTATAGGAGGTGTTGGTGCCGTATTCGAAGTCGCATTCGGTGACTTCACCGCCGTTGGGGTCGATCGTCGCGTTCAGCGTGCCCGCCGTGGTGGTCGGGCTGGAGACCGACTTGTAGGTGACCTTCGGGACGACGCCTGTCGGGCTGAAGATGTTGACGTCGCCGCCAGAAGGTACGTAGACGTAGCCATTCGAGTTCACCGCCGGATTGGCTTCCGTTTGGAAGCCCTGGCCGAGACCGGCTTCTTTGAGCGTCTCCAGGTAGTTGCCCGAGGAGTCGAATTCCTTGACGCCGCCTTCGCCGGTTTCTGAGTTGTAAACGCTCTCGTCGATCAGGACGTTGCCGTTGGTGGGATCGACGCCTGCACCACCCGCGCCCGGGTAGCCCTGTTCGGCGCTCGGGTCGGGGAAGGACCGCAGGAACGTGCCGGTGGAATCGAACTCGTCCACGACCTTCTTGATCGCGTCGGTGACGTAGATGTTGCCGTTGTTATCGACACTGATGAGCCCGACCTGTCCGAAGGTGCCGCTCGGCGTTCCGGTGATTTTATTGTTTTCGATGTAGGAGGCGGTGGCGGGGAAGTCGACGGCGCGCTCTTGGGCGTCGAATGCCTCGATGTAGTTCTCGGGTGAGGTGAGGGATAGATAGACCCTCCCCTTCGAATAGGTGTTCGTGTTGTCGATCGCGACGTGGATATCGGGGAAGCAGTTGAAACACGAGTTGGCCCCGTTGATCTTCGTCCAGTTGTGCGTGAAGCAGTAGGTTTCGGGAGTTTCTGCCGACGGTCGGCATCTGACCGAACCTCCGAGGGGGGCGAACATCGAGACAGAGCGTCCGTTGGATTGAGCGACGAAGACTTCGCCTGTCGCATCGTCGACGGCCGCCGACAGATCGAGGATGTAGTAGGAGAAGGTCGAAAACGTGCTCGGCATCGCAAGTTTTTCTTCCGAGGGGAAGGGGGTGTATCTGTAGATGCCGTTCTGACCGGGCTGGTTTTTGAAGAACTGCCCGCGGTCTGTGACCCAGACATGGTCGTTTCTTTCGATCGCAACGCTGAATGCACCGTTGAACCCGGTCATCGCCTGGACAAAGCTGCGGTTCGCGAGCGCCGCGCTCGCACCGATGGCGAAGACGAGGAGGCTCGCGCACAGAGCCGCGATTCCGACCGCCGCGAGGCGGGTGCAGGTGCCCGTGCTCGAGGTTGCGGCTGCTCCCCTTGCTCGACGGGTCACTCGCTGTTTCCTCCGCGTCTCGCTGTGCATGATCCCTGGCTTCCTTCTCGTAGTCCGCATCGTTTAGCGCACCACCCTGGTGCGGCTCAAATGCCGCTTGTGCCTCAGGCCACAGGGCGTCTGCAGCACGGGGTTTTGGTCGGCTCTCATCCCGTTCTGGCCACCGATCTTCTCCACGACGCGCTTGGACGACTTGCAGAGGTTTTGACTGTTTTCCAAGAGGCCCTTGGGACCACCGTCAAGAGTCAAGGTGAATTTGGTGACGGGTGCGTCCGGAACGGTTTCAAAGGTGGTGCGCAGGCCTCCGTGAACGGTGTCGAGGCGCCCAGCCAGGGCGATATCGATCTGGCCGTTGAGAGCGGCGACGACGTCGGGCAGGCCGCTCTTGTTTTCCGGCGCCGAGCGCAGGTACACGGGGCCTTCGAGTGGCTTTTCGAGCAATGGCGTTACGGCACGAGCGAAGCCGATTCGCGATCCCGACGGACACCTTTCACCCGGGGTCGATCCCTGCGCGAATTGAACCCGCGTGCAGGGATCGCGGAGGTGCGCATTGTCGACCAGCTCGGTTGGAGGAAGGGTGACCGCGGTCGAGGCAATGTCGGCTTCCCCGGGCTTGGCCGTGAGCAAGGCATGGATGGCAGGGTTCTGGGCCCGCTTGGTACCGCCCGTGAAACTCAGGGCGAGCTTGGGGGCGAAGGAGAGGGAGGCGCAGTTCGCGACTTGGAAGTGTTCGCTCAGGCTTGCGACGGCGCCCTGGTCACCGGTCAGACTGGCATTGACGGTGAAGGGGTCGCAGTTGGTCGGATTGATTGCGAAATTCGGTCGATCGAGGTTAATGCGTACCGAGCGCAGGCGCAGTGGGATCCCTTCGAGTATGTAGGGCAGGGGGTCGGAGACGGCGGTGATGTGGGCGTCGGTGGGATCAATGTGAAGGGCAACCCTGACGACCACGTTGCCGAGGTCATACGGACCCGAGACCGCGGGAGTGACCACGGCGAGTGAGAGCGGAGCGCCCTTGTAGGGTCCGGCTAGGTAGACCTTGCCAGGTACGTAGAGGGGATGGGTGCCGGCGCCAGAGCCGGTGACGGCGGTACCGATCTGGGAGGCAACAGGACAGCTGGGGTTTTCGAGCTCGGCAAGGCCAGAGTAGCCGGTTGCGGCATGGGCGAGTGCCGCGTCTGAGCAATAGGGGATCCCGGCGAGGGTGGCCGAGAAGCCCGGCGGCGTATTCACCGTGAGGCCGGTGAGGTTCTGGTCGCCGTCGGGGCGGATCAGTTCGAGGGAGAAGGGGGCGTGGCCGCCGGGGGTGTGGTTCGCCGAGCCGGCCTGGAAGTGTGGTTCGAACGGCCGGTGTTCGCCCGGGCAGGGCGCTCCATAGGGGCCGGAGGTGAGCGTGAAGTACTGGGTCGAGGTCTCGGGCCCGAGGCTCGAATCCCACGGCGTGAAGGTGCTCGTGACCGGGTAGGTGCCGCAGCGGGTCGGCGTCGCGAGCAGGCCGCGTTCGGAGCCGAATATATGCAGGTTGAATGCGGTGAGCGGGCTCTGGGGCAGTTCGTCGAAGCTGATCTTAAGCTGCCCTGTTTTCGGGTCGGGGGTGACGGTACCGGCGAGCTTGATATGGGTCGCAAAGCCGTCGGCGACTAGGAAGATGCGGTAGCGGTTGCCGGGCAACGGTTCGCCGAGGTAGACGAATCCGGGCAGCGGGCCCGGCAGCGCAGAGCTGTCGATGGTGAGGCTGCCGACCTTAGAGAACTCGGGGCAGTTGGCCGCTTGCGTCGTGCCGAAGTTTGCCGCGGCATCCGAGCAGGCGGTCTTGCCATCGGCGGCGTTGGGGTTGATCGAGAAGCCTTCAGGGAGGGTGACTTCGGCACCGCGCAGCTCGGTGGGCGAGGGGATGGTCGGGCTCAGCTCTTGGGGGACGTTCAGGTTGACCTCAATGCCCGAGGCCGAGTCGGTCTCCGCGGTGGTCGGCTGCGCGTAGAGGCTCGGGTTGAAAGCGAGCTGGGAGCAGCCGGTCATCTGCGGCCAGACGTCCGCCGCGTGCGTCACCCCGCCGTCGTAGGAGAGGACTTCGAAAGTCGAGGAGCGCCCCGAGTCGCAGTTGGTCGGGTCCTGGAGGAATGGTGTGGGCGGGCTGTGGGAGGCGGCGGGCGGAATCGGCTGGATGCAGGGCCGGACTATCGTGTTGGGGTCGGTGATGCTGCTTTCCGCTCCGCTCGCGTTGCAGAGCGTGTCGTTGTAGGCGGTTTCGCCTTTCCCTTGGGGGTTTTGTGCGGGGTTCAGGCGCAGCCGGTCGTGGATCGGGTCGGCCGGCACCCCCCAGATGTCCTCCTGGTAGGTCTGCAGCGGGAAAGAGCCGTGGTAGATCGAGACGGCGGTCGCATCGAGCCCGTAGTCGCTGCCGGTGCGGGCAGAGAGGATCGTGAACTGAGGGGTGCCGAGGAAGTAGATCTTGAAGCCGAGCAGGCCGGCGACGTCGGGCGGAGGAATGAGGTTGTAGAGGGCGGAGTTGAAGGAGACTCCGTTGGTCGCGAAAATGTTGACGATCCCGACCTGTGAGTCGATCGGGCATTCGTTTGCCGAGAACTGGGCGACCGTGCACTGGGGCGTCGCGTGCGGGTTGCCGATGAAGCCGGCGGGGAAGTGCACGGTCGCGTCTTTCACGTCCTCGCAGTTACAGGCGCTCTGGCTGTGCTGGAGCACCCGGTTTTCGACTTCGAAGTAGATCTCCACGTCGGGGTGGCCACCGGCCTGCACGTTCCCCGGTGTGGCAGCGTAGGCGGCGATCGGCGTTTCGGCCTGCGCAGGGACGGCGAGCAGCGCGAGGGCGGCAGCCGCAAGCGTCGGCGAGACGGCGAGCCTGAGCGCAACCATGAAGCGTCGCGAGCTCATCGTGAGCCTCTCCGGTTGCGGTGCGCGGCTCGATGCCTTTGTGAACGACCGTGGCGGACCCTCCTGTGCTGCCTCTTCCTGCGCCGGTGGCCTATGTGGTGCGAAGCGGAGTTGGCGTTGCCGCCTGAAAGGTTGGCGCCGGATTCGTTCTGCATCGCCGATGGCGGCAGGCTGCCGGGGCCGTGGCACTCGTCGGCGGCTTCGCACGGCGGCGGCGGCGGCGGCGCCGGGAAGCCCCCACCGGCACGGGCGTCGTAGAACTTGAGGAAGAGGCCGTTGTGGTCCTGGCTGGACAGAGTGTCGTAGCTGGAGAAGTAGACGTCGCGGCCGTCGGCGCTCACGCCGTCGAGCCCGGGCGGGGCCAGCAGGGTGGAGAACCCGCCAACCGAGACGCGAGTCTCGCCCGTGCCCGTGGTGATTAGCTGCGGCCGGCCGTCGACGTACTCGTACACGTCCTGTGCTTCGTTCGTGTCAGCGTGGACCAGCGCGTCGTTGGTGGTGAAGAAGACGCGGCCGTCGTTCGTCATGAAGAGCCCATTCTGGCTGGCCCCGATGTTGGAGACGGGCGGCGCGCCGCTGGGGATGCAGGAGGCGCAGGTGATCCGGCCCGAAGATGGGTCGTAGAGGTACATCTCGAGGTGGCCGGCGTTGTCGTACTGGGTGACCTGGCTGGCCGTAGCGAAAGCCATGTGGCTGTCATCAGGCGCGACTTGCATCCTGGCTATCGGGGTCGAGCTGCAGTGGATGCTGCCGAACCCTTCCAGGGATGGCGCGATACAGAAATCCTTGGGTTCCAATGCGGCGACGAACTGGACCTTTCCGGTGGCGGCGCGGAAAACGTAGAGGTTCTCTTTGTTCGGGATCCCGTGCGAGCCGTCCAGCTGCTCGGGCGAGAAGAAGTAGATGTCGCCGTTCTGGGAGGCGATCGAGCTGTCCGCGCGGCAGTTGCCGCCCTGGTTGCCTTCCAGCTGGCAGTAGGAGAGGCTGGACCAGGTGACGATGTCGCAGTTTTTCGTCATGGTTTGGTTGGGTGTCGTGAAGCTCGCTTTGCAGGCGTCGCTCTGGCCGGGTTCGCCGGGGTTGCCTTCGTTGTTGCCCTTGGAGATCAGGGTGAGCGGTTTGCCTTCCTTTTCACCGGCTTCAGACCACATGTAGAGGTCGACGCTGGCGTCGTGGTCTTCGCCGGTGAGCTGTTCGGGCGAGGTGAAGTAGACCTTCGAAGCGTCGGCGGTCATGCCGACGTACTGGACCGCGTGCCCTTGGGAGACGTCATAGGTGAGGGCGTCGTCGACGCGCATGTATAGGTGAAGCGGATAGGTCGGGCAGTGAAGCTTGCCACCGAAGGTGTCGCCGCAGGGCGGGACGGAGCAGTTGACGAGCCCGCAGGGCCCGACGGCCCCCGAACCGATGAGGACGTGCGAGCCGTCGCTGGAGACGCCGGGGATCTGAAGCGGGTCGCCTGCGTGGTCACCGGGCTCGCTCGGTATAGCGTCGCCGGAGGGGGTCATCGAGGCGACCGCGACAGTGCCGGCCGCGGTGTTGTTGTCGTAGACGGAGCCGGGGGGGTTGAGGTTGCCGCCGGGCGTGAAGAGGTTCCACTCGGTGGAGAAGACGAAGTGGCTGAGGTCGGAGGAAGCGCTGACTTCGCCCGGGCAGTTGTTTTCAACGATGCTTCCGACGAAGCCGCCGGTCGAGCTAACATCGGGGCAGTCGAGAGAATGAACCCCGCCCGGGCTCACGCCGCCTTCGAGAGCCGTGGGGTTCAGACCCGTCGGAACGGCACCGAGGTTGCTCGGCCAGCGGTCGAGGTAGCGGCCATCGGCGCTCCAGACGTAGGGCGCGTTCGAGGAGATCGGGGTGGGGTTACGGCTGTGACCTTCCTGGCTACCGTCGTTCCAGTCGAGAAATTTGTTCATGCCAGGGTCGGTGAGCGTGTTGTTCTGAATGTCATCGGGGCCGTTAGTACTGGTCTGCGCCGTAGAGTTACCGAGGAACTGCGCGCCGCCCTGGCCGAAGAGGCCCTGCTCGGGACCGCCGTCGATCGCCGCCTGATTGGCGGGCAGGCCGACGTATCGCGTCAACCAGCCCGTGTCGGTGCGCGTGGCGACGTAAAGATCGCCGGAGCCGTCGATCGGGCTGCCCCCGGAACCGGGGATGATCGAGAACAGCCCGGTGAAGGCAAGCCGCGAGGGCGCGGTGGCCTGGCCGGTGTTGGGTCCGCCGGAATAGAGCTGGGTGCCGTTGGCGTCGCCGGGGGAGACGAGCTCGTAGGCACGGCAGTCGGGAAGGAAGTTGGTTTTGGTCTGCTGGCGAACGTTTTCGTTCGGGCAACTGGGCGGGTAGAAGTTGAATGTCTGTTCTTCGGAGGTGGTTGTGCCGCCTTCTTCTTGACCTTCGACCTTGTTTTCCGCGACGAGCCGGAAGTGGTAGACGACGTGCGGGATCAGTTCGGTGAGCTGGATCTTGATTTCCTGGTCGGCGTTGCCCGCGGCGATCGTGCCACTCACCTTCTGGCCGAAGGCGGAAGACGATCCATATTCGAAGCTGTATCTGGTGGGGAGACCGTTGGGATTAACCTGGGCGATCAGTTCGGCGGAGGTGGCCGTGACGTTTTCTGAGAGGAGGCCATCGATTGCGGGTGGCGCGGTGGTGGTGAAGGTTTCATCGCCGCCGTAGGCGGTCGCCCCGGACGTGTTGGTCGCCACGAGGCGGTAGTGCTCGTGGGTGCCCGGCGAGAGGCCTGAGACCACGGCCTGGACGTCGGTTGGGCTCGAGCTCGGGTAGTTCGGCGGGATCGCCGGCGAGCAGGGCACGGTGTAGCCGTAGGTCTTGTCGTAGCCGTATTCGAAGTGGCACTCGGTGATTTCGCCGCGGCCCGCCGGTTCTATGTGGCCGGTGAGCGTGACGCTGGAGCTCGTCAGGTTGGTCGGCGGTTCGGTGGTGACGATCGGCCGCACGTCTCTGAAGACGGCGATGTCGTTCTGGTTCGGTTCGCTGCTGCTTGCGTTGACCACGAAGACCGTGCCAGTGGAGCCGTCGACCGCGACACCCTTGAGGAAGTTCGGGTTATTGGCGCGTTCTATGTTGACTTCCTTGGCCGGGGTGAGGTGGCCTTCGCCGAACCAGTCGACTGGTTCGCAGGCGTTGCTGATCGGTTCGCAGTCGGAGCTGTAGTGGTCGATGCGGGCTGGGTGGAGTTCCGTGCCTTCCTGTATGTATGGGCTAGTGGCCTGGTAGAGCTGTTCGTTGGACGGATCGAAGGCGAAGCCTACGGTCGGGCTGTCGGTGGTCACCTGGTACTGTTCGCCTTCTCCGAGGGTCCCCGGCTTGGGGATTATCTCGAAAATCGCATTGTGGCCACTGAAGTATTCGCTGAATGGCGTCTCAGTAAAGAACAGTTCACCCAACGGATTGACCTTCAGCCACGGCAGCCCCTCCTGGAAGGTATCGACGATCCACTGGCCACTCTGCGTGTACTCCCGCACGTTGTAGCCGTAGCGCAGCCCTCCCACGTAAAGCGTCCCGTTTCCATGGCAGGTGCCGGTCCGTGGCGCGGTGGGCGAGGCGCAGTTGCCGCCCACGGCGAGGCTGAAGATCGGGCCGAATTTCGGCAGGCGCGGGTCGTCGGAGCCGTCCTTCTGCCCCGCGACGCCCCATCCGCTGATCACTTCCCCGGAGGAGTTGAACTTGGTGACGACGTTGTCGGCGGTGTCGGCGACGTAGATGTCGCCTTCGCCAAAGGGGAAGTTGTCGATCGCGAGGTAGGTCGGGGTGCTCAACCCGCCGGGGCTTTCGCTCGAGACGCCGGACTCGCACTGATCGCTGGGGTGACCCGGTGCCGGGCAGACGTTCGCTTCGGAGCTTCGCCCCGCGGTTTCGACCGCAGTTTTGTTGACTTCCTTACCGAACATGAAGAGGAAGTTGCCGCTGGAGTCGAACTTCTCGACGCGGTGGTTGCCGGGATCCGTCACGTAGATATCGTGGCTGGCCTGGTCGACGGCGACGTCGGTCGGTTCGGAGATCGGGTAGGGATCGGGCGGGTTGGAGGTTTTGCTGCCGAACGTGGTGCTGAAGGCGTGGCTTACGTTGGCGGAGGCAGGGGCGGCAACGAGGGCCAGCGAGGCGGCGGCAGCGACGGCGGCAACGAGCACAGCCGAGAGGCGGCGTCGACCATGCGGCTGCGTACCGCCAAGCCCGGCGGCTGAAAGCCAGTGCAACGCCCCTGGCCTAAGCGCTCTTCTCATTGGTCGCTCTCTGCCGTCCCAAGGTTTAGCCATGTTTGTGGCTCCGCTTGTGGTGTCTGTGCCTCCGTACGTGATGTCGCTTCCTCACGCACTTGCCGTGTCGCCTGACGAAGCCCTTCTTGCATGCGGGCGGATGGCGTTTTGGGGGCGGCGGCGGGGTGGGCGATGCGGTGGTGAAGGTCTGATCGGGCCCTTCCGCGGTGCCGATTTCGTTGCTGGCAACGACGCGATAGTGGTAAGTCTCAGCCGGGGCGAGGCCGGAGACGGTGCTGCTCGCCGGGTGGACGGAATCATCAGAGCCGATCGAACCGCTCTCGGCCGTACTGTTTCCGTAGGCAGCGGTGCGCCCGTACTCGAAATGGTAGGTGGTGGGACGGAAGCCCGGCTTGATCTGTGCGCTCAGCGTCACCGCGGTCTGTGTTATGCCAGAAGCAGTGCTGTCCGCAACCGTGGGACGATCCGGGGTGGTGAAGGTCTGATCGGGCCCCGCGGTGGGGCCGTTGAGGTTGAATGCGAGGGTGCGGAAGTGATAGGTAGTGCCGGGTGTGAGTTCGGTGACTTCGGCGCTAACGGAATGGTCCGTGCTGTCTTCGCCGATCGATTCGCTGCTCGGTGTCTGTGAGCCGTAGCTGGTGTCGGTGCCGTACTGGAAGCGGTAGACGGTCGGCGAAAGGTTCGGGTTGATCTGGGCGCGCAGGACCGCTGTCGTCGGGGTGACGCTCATCGAGGACGTGCCATCGACGGCCGGCGCAACGGCGGAAGTGGGGGTGAACGCGCGTACGCTCCCGTAGCGGGCCAGCCCTTCGCCGTCGGCCCGAGTCGCGATCAGGCGGTAGTGATAGGTGGCGAAGGGTGTGAGGTTGGTGAGAGCGGCGCTTACGTCGGTGGCGGCCGAGAGCGGCGCTTCGGGTGAGCAGGGGACGTCGACGGCGTAGGTCCAGCCATTGCCGTCGAACCTGGTTTCGGGCGTCACCGTGGCGCCGGACGGGATCAGGCCGGAGGAGTCGGCGCTGATCTGGGGAACGTTCAGATCTGCGAACTGGCCCGTGAATTCGATCACGAACGGACCGCGGAACACTTCCGTCACGTGGACGTTGCCAGCACCGATGGTGGAGAGTTCTTCGAGCCGGAACTGAATGGTATTTGAGGCATAGTATTGACGTGAGTATTCGATGGGTTTGGTGGTCTGACCCTCGAAGGTGAGGGTGAAGGTGCCTTCCTTGGTGTCCTTCGAGAATTCCAGGGTCTGGACCTCGTTGCGGACGGGGCCGTTGAGGTATTCGAAGTGGCAGTCGCTGATCTGCCCGGGGCCGGCCGGGTCGACGTGGCCGGTAATGGTCGCCGAGGTCGGGCCGAGGTTTGTGGCCGGGCCGGTCGTGACCTCGGGGAGCGGCATCGGCGAGAAGACGGCGACGTCGTTGTTGCCGCTGTCGGCGGCATAGAGAAGACCGTTGGAAGGCCGGCTGGCCAGCCCGGCTGACGCGCTCAGGTGGCCGGATCCGAAGCTGTCGGAAGGCCTGCAACCCGCGCCCGGGGGGATGCATTCCGCCCCGGCGAAGCGGTCGATGTGGGTGCCCTGGGAGACGAAGAGGTCGTTGGTGGCGTGATCGATGGTGAGGCCCGAGTTAACAAGTGCTATTCCATAGTTCGGTACGTACATGCCATAGAATTGGTACTCCTCGGCCGTGGTGCTGGAGTAATAGACACCGTAGCTGTCGCCGCCGGCCGGTTGGGTCTCGTACCAGTTTTCGCCGGGGCCGATTTCGATCCCGGACCCACCGGGAGAGCTGAGATAGAGCCTGCTACCGTCGCCCCAGGTGCCATTGGTGGGGAACTGTTTCCTGGAGACCCCGTCCTGGCTGATCTCGGTCCAGTTGTGGGGTTCGCTGTCGGTGAGGACGTAGAGGTTGCCGAGTTCATCGACGGTGATGCCGCCGATCGTGCCTTCCTTCGCCGGGAATTCGATCGCGCCGCCGCTGCCCCAGCTCGCGATCAGGTTGCCCGAGGAGTCGAACTTCTGGACGATCCGGTCGGCCCCGTCGGCGACGTAGACGTCCCCGGAGGAAGGGCCCGTGGAGTTGTCGACCCTGATGAACTTGGGGTCGGAGAGCTGGCCGGGTGCGGTGCCGGCGGTCCCTGCCTGGCATCCGCTGGTGCAGATGTTGACGCCTTCGCCGCCGACGTCGGCGCCGAAGGCGCGGATGAAGCTGCCCGAGGAGGAGAACTGATCGACGCGATGGTTGCCGGTGTCGGCGACGTAGATGTCGCCGGTTTCGTCGTTAACCGCGACATCCATCGGTTCGTTCAGCTGACCGTCGCCCGAGCCCGCAGAGCCGAAGTAAGTGGAGAAGCGATAGTGGCCGACCGTCGCGAAGGCAGGTGCCGCCTTGCTGTTCTGGCCTTCGGCATTGGCGGCAACGAGGCGGTAGCGGTATTCGGTGCCGGGGGTGAGGCCGGTCACGACGGCGCTGACATCGGTCGGGCTGGAGGACGGGCTGGGCGAGCAGGGGGCCTGCGTGGCACCGTTCCAGGGTTTGGATTCGCCGTTTTCGGCGTACTGATAGACGGTGAGGTATTCGAACCGGCATTCGGTTATCGGCCCGCCGCCTTCGCCGGTTGCGGGGTCGACGTGGCCGTTGAGCGTGGCGCCCGTCGTCGTCACTTCGGAGGCAGGGTTGATCGTGACGTCGGGCACGACGACCGGTTTGAGGATCTCGACGGCCGAGCCGTAGTAGGACGAGTAGAGATAACCGGTGGCCTGGTCGATCGCGACCACCTCGGAGCCCGCGAGCCACCCTTCCCCGAGTTCGGAATGGCTCGTGAGGGTAAGGAAGTTGCCGTTTTCGTCGAAGGTGTCGACAGAGTTGTAGGCCCAGTTGTTCACGAAGACATGGCCAGTCGAGTCTTCGGCCGCAACCTCGAGCGGCTCGCCGTCGTAGCCGAAGGTGCCTTCGGGCGTTTCGGAGCCTGTGCCGTTGGGGAGGGCGCCGCCGTTCCAGGCACTGACGTAATCGCCGGCCGCGTTGAACTGGAAGATCTCGTGAGCGGCCCAGTCGGCGACGTAGACGTTGCCTGCGGTGGTGACGGCGATTCCGGTCGTGCGGGCGCCGCCTTCGCCGTAGAGGCCGGCGGGGGTGGCCGTGATCTGGCTGAGGTATTTGCCGTTTTCGTCGAAGACGTCGATGACTTTGTGGCCCGGGTCGACGACATAGAGGTCATGCGTGGCCTGGTCGATGGCAATCGGGAAGCTCGTATAGCTTTCAGTCGGCGGGGAAAAGGTTTTGGCTGGGGTTTCAAGGCCTGCGAGCTGGCCGTTGTGTTTCGTTTCCGTGTCGCCGAAGGTTTCGATCAGGTTGCCGTTTTCGTCGAACTTGTCGATCACCGCGTCGGGGCGGTCGGCGACGTAGACATCGCCGGTCGTGTTGTCGACGGCGACGGAGAGGAATGAACCGCCAAAAGATCCCTTGGGGGTATTTTCACCTTTCCAGCGGGCGGGTTCTTTATCGGAGGTCGAGCTGTAGTCGAATACCTGACCGCGGCCGGAGTCGGCGACGTAGATGTGGTGGTTCTTGTCGCTGACGGCGATGCCCTCGGCGAGGATGGAGTTGAAGCCGCTGGGAGTCCATTGGAGGTTTTCGGGGTAGCCGGGTGGGAATTGGCCAGCCGGCAGGTACTTCTTCACCGCGAGGGCGCTGGGAGCGAGGACGAGAGCGGCGAGCAATGCGATCGATGCAACGATTACCAACGAGAGGCCTCGGGGGCCAAGGGGCAGCTCACCCTGGCGGCTCAGTTGACGGCGTCGAGAGCCCCGGGCGGCCCCGGGGCAGCGATCGCCGAGAGCCGATGAAGATTCCGCGGGGGCCGCGGACGATGCCTTCGCGCCTATCACTCGCTGCCCTCTTGAGCTGAATGAGCTGAAGGCGCCCGTCGGCCGAAAAGAGCCGTCGGCGCCAGCCGGAGAAGTTGAGATGCGCCCAGGAAAGTGGTCCTTGGAACGGCGGCGCCTAAGTTGTGGTCCCTGCTCAATACTTCGAACCTCACGAGGCGCGTCTCTCTTTCCCTGTTTCCCTGGCTTCCCTACCCGATCCCAACCGGACGGCAACACTCGCGTTACTGGCCCTGCAACCCAGGGCTGGACACCTTCCTGACAAGCGAGAGCTTAATACATAAATGTTTCCCTTGTCAACTCCTTGCTCGCGAATTGCCCTAATTTCGACGAAGTCGGGCGTGCCCAAGCGGGCGCAATGACCTGAGCCAAGAGGCTCCGATTTACCGCGTACCGTGGCTTCAGCGGGCGGACCTGGCTGGCAGAGGCACGGGGTCGCCGTAGGTGAGGCCTTTCATCAGGACGGGCGCAGCGGCGCCCGCGTGGCAGTCGAGGGCCCAGGTGAGTTGTGCCACGGCAGCGCCTCGCAGACCGGATCGAGGCACTGATTGCCGAATTCGCCCGCCAAAGCCCGGATTTTCTATGACAATCTGGCGCTGGTCGACTCCATCCCGGTCGAGTGCGGGTTTGGTCGCGATGACGAGGCGCTCGCAGCTCGCCGATGCCCTGTTCGCGCTCGATGGCACGCCCAGGGCGCTGGCGCTGACCAGCCCCAAGCTCGACGAGAAGCAGGTCTGCCTGACGCTCCTCGCGCGCTGCGAGCGCCAGCCTGGCCAGACGCTGATCCTGATCGGCTACAAGAACCTCCGCGGCGAGCGCTTCGAAGCCGAACTTGCCAAGTTCGAAGCGAAGATCGTCCGTCCGCGCCGCAAGGACGAGCGCGGCCCACGGGCCCCACCTGGCGCCGATCCGCCAGCGAATCGAGTCGATCGACTGGACCGCCAAGGACATCCTCACCCTCGCGCGTCACGGCGCTCGCACTCTTCACAACCTGTTCGTGCGCATTGCGATGCGCTTCCCCGCACTGGCTGCCGCCGTGACCCTAAACCACTGTCTCGGCCGCACCAGCCGCTCGCTAGCCTATTACACGACCTGATGATCCGTGGCACAACTCACTAGCGTGGCCGGGGGGAAGGGCAGCTAGGTGGCGCCGGTTGTCGGCGCCGAAGGTCAGCTGACCTGATTCGATCGCGTGTGCCAGAGTGCCCGCCTGCCACTCCATGCGCTTAACGCTTATTTCACGTGCCGCAGGAACAGGCGTTAACGCTGCGCCTTGATTCGCCACTGGTATCGCGCGGCATCAGGACTGCTGTTGTCGTTGCCGTCCAGCGCGCGCACCGCGAAGTAGTGATGTCCCACCCTTAGGTGCTTGAAACGGGCGGGGGACGCGCAGGGCGCGAAAGGACGCGAGTCGAGCTTGCACTCGAACCTCACCGTGGTTTCCGTCCCTTTGAACCAAAAGAGCGCCCCACGCTTTGCAGTCAGCTTGGCCGGGCGGCCAAACAGGAACACCTGCAACGGTGGTTGCTGGGGCTGCAAGAGTGGAGCAATCCCTTCCCCTTCGAGCGTCGCAAACTGCTCACCCCCCGCCGCGTTGTCGAGAATCCCTAGGTCCGCGCTGAGGCGACCGGGAGTGCTGGGCGAAAAAGCCACTTCAATGGTGCAAGTACCCTGGGGAGTCAGGACCACATTAGCCCCACAGGAGCCGCCGACGATCCGGAATTGGTTGGCGTTGGAGTGCTGGTGGTTGGCCAGCGTGACATTGAAGATCTTGACATCCAATTCGCCTTCGTTGGTGACGATCACTGTCCGGGGGGGTGAGGGTCTCGTCCCTGCTTCGAGCGGTAGAAACGTCAGTGACGCGGGCGACAGCGAGATCGTTCGAGCGGTACCTGTCATTTTCGCCTGCGCGTTGACATTGCCCGGCTGGCATGTTTCGCGTTTAGGATCGCAATACTCGCTAAACGGAGCAGCAACCGAGAGCGTGCCCCACTTGGGCCCGGGGAGGTTGGGGTTGAACGCAATGTCGATCGTGCAGCTTGCTCCGGGTTCCAGCGTACCGCAATCGTTCGATGTGATGACGAACACTTCTGGATCGCCGTATTCCTGGGGACCCCAGGCGATCGCGACGTAATTAACCGAGAGGCTGAATTCGCCGGTATTCGTGAGCGTGAAGGCCTTTGGCGGGGAGGGCCCCGTTCCCGGCACCTTGGTGCCGAAGTCGTAGGAGGAAGGATCAAACGACATGCTCGCGGCGCCAGCGGTGGACGTGGTGGAGGCGTGAGCCGAGACGGCGAAGAACAGCATCCCGACGACTGCCATGATGGCTACGCATCTGACGACTTTTGACAATTTCACGCCCATTCCCTGTGACTCAGTCTGCCACGCGGCTCCCCTGGCCACGCAACGTTTAGCTGCATCTTACATCCAACTTCGAGCGCTCCTGCCGGAGAGGGACCAAGCGCAGGTACGCAGCTACCCGACCGAGAAGCCTGTTCCGCTCCTGCGCGCCTGATCACCCAGTCAAGCGTCCCGGAAGGGTCCTCGATGCTCCTGCGGTTCGGGCGACGCGGGGCACCCCGCGGCCCAGCCTCCTCTGCGTCGTCAATACCAAGACGGCGGAATGCCGCCTTCGGCTCAAGGCATAGACCTCAGTCTGATGCGAACGCTCGTTCCAAATCTGCACCGTTCTGAGGTGATGGCTCTGTTCCTGCGAGGGCTTCCGGGCGAGCACCAGGGCAACCACCGCAGGGATCGGCGCGCTTGGACGAGCTGGGGGACCGCTCAGGGCGTGGTGGGGCTGAGCGGCAGCCCCGGTGCCAGACCTATCGCCTTCCAGACACCCTTTTGTCGTTTCATCACGAAGAAGCTGCGGGGACCACCGGCGGGCTTGTAGATGACGAAGGCGGTGGCGCCCTTGACCCGCACCGAGGTAACCGTAGCGTGCGCCGCCTTACGGGCGGTAGCAGTGATCTGGGGGGAAACCAGCAGCCTCTTCAGCACACCGGTGCATGCCCTGCCCTGGAAGTGCTTGAGTTTGAGGAAACCCTGCAGCTGTTCGCGGTTGGCTGTGCCGAGGCCCGCGCAGAGCTTGGCGTAGTCGTGGGAGGCGAGGGCGACGAAGAATGCGCGGGCGGCCGTGCTCGCCCCGGCTTTTTCGGCACCGCTGGCCGGCGAGCCGAAATCGAGGATTCCCTTAATGCCCCCGGCGCTCGAGGAAGAACTCGAGCCGGTGGCGGGCGTATGCCCGGATGCCGCGGCGGGCGTGCCCTGTTTGCCCTGGGTAGAAGCCGACGTGGCGACGGGCGGGCTGCCCGCTTCGGAGTTGCCTTGCGTCGTGCTTGTGCTGGCAGAGCCGCAGGCGGTGACGGCGAAGATAAGGAAGCCTACCGCGAGGGTCAGGCGAAGAGGCGATCTCGGCATCAACTGGATTATCGGTCGTGACTCTTAATTAAGCGCAGGTTATGTGGGCGGAAGGATTAGCTGAAATGACCGATGGGCATTCGAGAAATCCTCTTGATGGCAAATCCCTCGTCAACAGATTTGATCCCGCCCCAACCTCCGTTTGAGCCGGACCAGGTCCCACGGAGACAGTGATCCACCCCCGCTCTGATGGAGTTCGGTTTCTAGAGTCCTTCGGCCCCAAGGAGGATTCAGATGCCCCTGGCGACGCTCCCGTGGTGGAAAAGCCTCGCGGTGATGAACGAGAACAAGGGGGTCTTCGGCCTCAACATGCTCAAATGGTGGGACCGCGCGGGCAGCCTTGACCGCCTCACTATGCCGCTGATGGGCGACCTCCAGGCAGGTCGTTTGGAGCCGGTCATCGCCGCGGCGTTCCCGTTCGAGCGGGCTGGCGACGCTCACCGGCTGTTTGCCGAGCGTCGCAACGTCGGCAAGGTGGTGCTGGCTCGCTCCTGATATGGCCGTCGATTGCCGAGGGCGGCCAGGCGTTCGTCCTAGACTTAATTGATGACTAACTACACCAGGTGATCGTCCAGACCACCGATCTGAGCGGCGAGCGGATGGTGGGCCGGGTGAGCTTCCTGGACTGTGCTGACCCTGGATCGAGGCCCTGAGCCGGCGAGCGCTGCCTGCCTCAGGCGACCCGCCGGATCGTCGCTCGTGCCCGGCGGCCGACCACCTCACCCCACTCGGAGTCCTCGAAGCGGGCGGGCGAGGTGGTGGCGAGGAACTCGGCCAGCACCCTCGCCAGGCTCTCCGGATCTTCAAGATTGGGGAAATGCGCCGCGCGGGGGAGCGCCTCGAAGCGACAGTTGGGAATCGCCCGCTCTGCCGCGAGCCCGTGGGCGATCGGGATCGTGCGGTCGCGCTCCCCCCAGACGATCAGCGTCGGCATCTCGGCCAGGAGGTAGAGACGGTCGCGGGCGCTGACCCGCTGCCCCTGGACGTCGATCACGGAACGCAGAGTCTGGAGGAAGGCATTGCGCGATCCGGGCTCCCGCAGGGGCTCCAGCGCCCGCGCCACCGCCTGCAGGTAGACGCCGGAGGGGTTATCGCGAGCGCGCAGCCGTGTGCCCGCGGCGGCGATCGCCCCAACCAGGCGCGGCCGGGTAGCGAGGCTCAGCAGGGCGGCCGAGCCGGGCAGGGCGGCGGCGCGCAGCAGCGGGCTGACCCCGCGTCCGAGGCCGCCACTGGAAATCAGCACCAGCCGCTCGGTGCGCTGGGGGAACTGGTAGAAGAACTGCATCGCCACGCCGCCGCCCAGCGAGTGCCCGACGATCGTCGCTCGCTCCAGTCCCAGAGCTGCCAGCAGGTCGCGGATGCTGGCGGCGTGGGCGCCGAGCGAGTAGTCGCCGCGCGGTGTGGCGGAGTCGCCGTGGCCGATCAGGTCGGGGGCGATGACAAGGTGGGAGCCGGCCAGGCGTGAGGCCACCGCCGCCCAGTGCCTGGAGGAGTTGACCATGCCGTGGATCAGGACGACGGCCGGCCCCTCGCCGGCGATCCGGTAGACCGCCCGATGGCCGTGGAGGTCGACCTCGTGCGCCACGAACGCGCTGCCGCTGTCCATCTCGGCACCCTAGGCCATCTCAGGCCCTCACCGATCCCTTCTTCGCCCTCCTTCGACCGAGATTGCCCCATCTGCGCTGGTGGTGACTCGCCGCTGCCCACTACATCGCGGATCGACGGAGCGAAGACGAACTTTCACGCCTCTGGTAGTTGAAGTGGGGGTGCGCCCAACGATCTTCAAGCAAAGGTGCAGCGAATGGTTTGGCCGCTGAAACACGGGGCGTTTGACGCGGTCCTCAATCGGGCGGCGAAGAGCGGGTAGAAGATTAGGCCACGTCTTTCAGCAGTTCGGGAAGTTGAGAAGCCGGCGTAAACTCATATTTTCTCCCTAAGCGATGCTGCTCTAGGAGCCCCTTATCGGCAAGCTGCTTCAGGTCGGTCCGAGCCGTCTCATGCGTGACGTTATGGCTCAAAGCGTGGGACTGAAACGAATACGCTGCGTCGGGATTGCGGACCGCATTGCCAAGAAGGGCAAGCTGCCGGTGATTGAACTCCGGCGACCCTTTGATGAGTTTCTCTACATCGCGGACCTCTTTCACCTTCTTGCGTAAATAGGAATGAAGCTGATCAACCGCGCGCAGGATGACTTCAAGTTGGTAGACGATGAAATAGGTCGTATCTCGACCATCGGTCTCCGTATAGAGAAAGGCCTTCGTGTATTTCGCCGGAGCTTCACGGAGAATGCTCGAAATCGACAGGTACTCGACCAGCCAATAGCCATGGGTCCGCATATACCAGTAGAAGAGCGCCCTGGCCGTTCGGCCATTCCCGTCTTCGAACGGATGATCAAAGGCCAGCCAAAAATGCAAGACGATGGCCCGGATCACCGGGTGGATGAACCGACCGCCTTCCCCTTCATTCGCAAATTTGCATAGCGCCATCAGGCGGTCCTCCAACTGCTCGGCCGGCGGAGGCGTGTAAAGAAGCGAGTGGTCGTTTCGGTCATAAACGGCCACTCGCTCTTCGCCGGGTTGCTGGAGCCTTCCGGCAGCGTCTGGATTCGCCAAAGTGCCCTGGGTGAGGATGCGCTGCAACTCCAAGACCGTCTCTGGCGTCAATTCATCCCCGATGCCTTCGCGCATAAATTGGAGCGCCGCGTAGTTGTTGAAGATCATCCGCTCGCTGCGATCCTTCGGGGCCCGCCCGGAGCGCAACAAAGCCTTAGCTGCCTTCCGAGATGTTGTAGCTCCCTCAAGCTGGCTCGAGCGGATGGCCTCCTCCATGAGTGAGTTGACCAAGTAGTGTTGCCGAGCTTGATCGTCGGCTGTGACTATGTCGGCCATGGCAATCTCGCCGCTGCAGCGCTGATCCACGTGGTGCAGGGACTCAAAGACAAGATCTGGGATGGAGTAGACGCATTTCTTACCGGCAGAGTCTGTTAGTGGTAGCTCTCTGAAGTTTTGTTTCCGCCGGAACCTGAGAGCGAACCACCACTCGCGGTAACTGCGGCCGGGGGGCGGCTTCAGGCGCCGCATCTTGTCCCAATGGAGATATTGGCCTGGCCTCTCGGCAATATCGCCTTGGATCAATTGCAACATGCGTTCGGCCTCGATCTCTCCGAGGAGATCTGCATCTTTTGGGGGGGGTTCTACATACGTCGGTGCCAGCTCCAAATTAGTCCAAATCTATCCAAGGGTTTGGAATTCTAGCATCAACTCCAAGCATTTGGATGGATTTGGAATAAGGGTGGATTGCCCCGGATCTTCCCTCAAATCAGCTGGAGCTCCCACGCATCGAAGCCAGGCCAAAGTCCAAATGATCTTCGGCCATGGCACCGCCCGCGTGCGCTCGGCGGTGTCAATCACCTGCCCGTCGAGGGCCGCTCCCACAGCGTCACCTTCAAACTCAACCGGGCCGAACATGCGACGGGGAGGACATGCCTAGAGAGCCACAATCCTGCGTGACGAGCACCCGCGACCACCCTTGGCCTTAAGAAGAGCGACGGTGAACAGCGGACCGGCTATGCGGCCAAATCCGGGCTCCAACGGCCTACTGATTCAAACTGAGACACCACCTCTGCGCTCAACTGCTTTCCTCCAGCGCTTCACGCGGGTCGATGCCTTCGAGTGGCCAGTGACGAACCACCCCCGGGTGCCAAGTGCCGTCTTCCTCCCGGGTCAGGATGAAGCGGCTGATCGTCAGCTGGCCGCCCTCATGGTCGCCGTAGAGCAGATCGACGGTCAGCGTTCCACCGATCTCGAAGGCCTCCTCCAGGCCCTCGCGAAACGGATCGTTGGGCTGGCGTATCGCCCCCTGCCAAAAGCCCGTGTCGCCGGCCGGCACGTACAGGTCGCGTGTCTGCCGGCGGTGCTCCGCCGGCTCGGCGTGGGGCGTGCTGAGCTCCGGACGTCGCGCCGCGAAATGCCAGGCCTGAAGCACGGCGAGGCCGTTGCCCACGTTGCGAAGCGGGATCACGAAGTAGTAGCTCTCGCCCTCGCGCTCGACGGCGGCCGCTCCTCCCCTGATCTTCACCATCCGCCCCTCTCCGAAGCGGACCATCTCGGGTGGGTCGGTCAGGCGCGAGGGGGCCAGCACCGGCCGCAGGCCGAGCAGCAGCGCCCGCTCGGCGATCGCCGTCGAGCGTTCGGCGATGCGCGCCGAACGCTGGCCAAAGCGCACCGAGGAATACGTCGCGACGGCCAGCACGAGCGTGCCGGCGGCGGTTGCCAGGGAGGCAACCGTTGGCCAGTCGACGGCGAAGGGCGGCGTCATCCCTGCGGATGCTCTCGCCTGTGGCGGACGGGTGGTGAGGGGCGGTCGGGAAGCAGGGACCTCGGGGCGATCCTCGCCGCCCTCAAAGAGGGTGTAAAGGTGCCCGGATCGACGCGGCTGGCCGGCGGCGAGGTACTCGACGCTGATCGCGATAAGGCGCCAGGGAAATGCCCGGATTCCCCTCTTGCCGCCGCCCGCCCAGGGAAAAGGAGACGACGACAATCCGCTCTTCCCCTGACCGTCTCGACGGGAGTAGGGGGCGGGCTCGCTCGATCGCGCCTTCCCCGGCGACCTCGCCGGCGGCATCCTCCAGGCGAGGGCCCCAGAACACGGGAGGATCCCGATCAGTCGGGGCGCGGGCGTCACCGACTTCAACCCCCCGCGGGTCATCTGCCAAGGTCTGGCGACCTCACCCCCGCACCTTGCAGGCCTTGACGAAAGAGCCGGCGAGAAAGGTGCCGTCCTTGAATTCGAATTCGCCTTTGGCCTGCAGGTGACCGGTTTCGCAGCGAGCATTGACGTAGGAGTAGTGGTGGCCCCTGTAGGTCCATTGGCGCCCGATCCTCAGGTGGCCGGAGATCGGGATGCCCGATCCCCCGGCGATCGTCGGGATCGTGCCTTTGGTCCGGTAGCCATAGACGCCGTCGTGGATGCGTTCGATCACGATCGGGACGATGAAGGTGGTCGCCACGGGAGAGGCCAGGTAGGCGTGGGCGATCACGGTGTCATCGCCGTGGATCCTGGGTCCGTTGAAGATCGTGATCGGCGAGCTGAGGTTGAAGGGCTGCGATTCGGGGAAGGCGATGGTCGCGGTGCCTTCGCCCTCGCCGACGATCGCCCCCGGGCAGTTGTGGCGGGCGGCCGCGGTGGTCGTCGCCTCCAGCTTTGCCGAGGTGCAGACTTCAAGCCCGGTGGTCTGCACCGAACCGTGGCGGTCGAAGTCGATCGTGATCGTGTGCAGGATCGGCGGCAGGGCGCCGGAGAGGGTCGAGACGCTGCCGCCGCCGCGCAGGATGATCGGGGCGTTTTCGTGTTTGGGCAGGGCCCTGGGGGAGAAGCTGCCTTCGGCGTTGACGACGACCGGGCCGGCGACGATGCGCAGGGCGAAGGCGCTGGTGGCGGTGAGCAGGAGGACAAGGAGAAAAGCTGCGGCCAACGTGGCCCTGCGACGTCGGCGGATGAGTGCGAGGGGAGTGAACCTTCGAGCGCTCATGGTTCAGTCTATAGCGCCTGTAGTCGAGCCGAAGCGAGTTCAGGGATGCTCTCCCTCTGGCGTCAGAGAAGTAGACGCCGACGCCGGAGAGGAGGGAATGGTCGCCGCTGAGGTATTGAAATCTCGCTTGGCGCTTGGGGAAAGGACGGCCACCCCCGCCGATCGATTCGCACCACGCTGCGGTCCGCGGCCAGGTCTTGCGGCGAACGGACTTTGCCCGGCGCGGCGGTGGCGCGAGCTTTTGATCTCAAGCTGGCGAGGCGAGCGCCGGGCCAAGCGGAGACGAGGTCAGAGCAGGCTCGAACTTCGGTGTACCGGGCCAGCGAAGATCAGGAGCCCCGCATATTTGGGCTTCTACCCACAGCGGTGCCAGCGATCGGTCAGCTCGATCACCTCGTCAAGTCCCCCCCAGCCTCGATCCAGGCGGGCGGAGCGCGTCTTGGCGCGATAGGTTACGATATATCGCGTTAGTCCAAACGAAAGGACACCAGATGCACCACAGATGCGATCCACGAGCGGCCGGAGTCCATGGACGGGAGGAGTTTGCCCGCAGCCGGGCCATCCGCTACGGCCGGGGCCGAGGCGGCCCCCGGGCACGGCGCGGCGACGTACGAGCCGCGATCCTGGCCCTGCTCGCCGAGCGGCCGATGCACGGCTACGAGATGATCAAAGAGATCGAGGAGCGCACGGAGGGCGCCTGGACCCCAAGCGCCGGCTCGATCTACCCGACCCTGCAGCTACTCGAGGACGAGGAGCTGATCAGCGGTCAGGAGATCGAGGGCAAGCGCCGCTTCACGCTGACCGAGGCGGGAGCTGCCGAGCAGGCCGAGAAGGCCGGCGAGAGGACCCCGTGGGACGCGGTCCGGGCCGACGCCGCGCCGGAGCAGATCCTGCTCGCCGAATCGATGAAGAAGCTCCACCACGCGATCCGCCAGGCCTTCACCGCGGCCGACCAAGGGCAGCAAAAACGGGTCCAGCAGCTGCTCGACGAGACCCGTCGAAAGATCTACGCGATCCTTGCCGAGGAGAACTGAGGCCAGCCCGGCCGTATCGCCCGCAGCTCAGAATGTCGAAGGAGGTGCGTACTCCCCACAACCCGGCGGAATACCAGCATTTCGGAGCGAAAGTAAGTTCCGCGCGCCAAGCCAACAGGGCCGTGACATCCGTGCCCTGCGCTCCCAGCGCGGGCGAAATGCACCTTGGGGTCCCAAGGTGCATTTCGGCGACCAACCCTCAAGCTCGCTTGAGATTTGTCCGATTTGGTCAGCATGGAAACCTCGGTGCTCGTGATAGTCGTGAGCCTCGTAACCGCCGCGGTGCTCATCGCCCTGATCGCCCGCCTCCCCGCGGACTGGACCTGAGCGAAGCCGCATCGCCTGCTGCCGCGGCTCGATGCCCAAGAGATTGCGGCCCACTCGTCTTGGGCCCTGGGATGTCTTGCGCTTTTGCTGCCAAGCGCACTGGCAAAAACAGCTACGGCCCACAGCCGTCGGTGAAGCCTCTGGCGAGACATCGGCCCTCTGTCGAGAGCCGACTCTCCAGGAGGGGTTCAGCATCGACTACCTGAGAGTGTTCCGCAGCTTCTGAGGACCAAAAGAGCACTCTTTGGCCAGGCACCCAATCTCGGGGGTAGGCACGCGTCTCGATCAGGGCAGGGAATCGGCACTGGCGGGCAACCTGATCGGCGACGGAGGCTATGCAGGACGGAATCCTGCCGGTTTACAACGACCTGTTCGACGGGGTGAAGGAACACCCGGCCGGACCCACCGAGTTGATGCGCACCGTCACTCACCAGCAGTCTCGCGGGCGAATGTCCCCTCACAGCCCGGCTACCGAGGGTCGAGAATGACGATCGGGATCTTTCGGCCCTTGGCGTTTCGCCGGTAGAACTCGGACCCCGGATAGATCTCCAGGAACCGCTGCCAGAGGCGATCGCGCTCCTCCTCGGTCGCCACGCGGGCGCGCACCTCCCGGACCACCGAGCCGATCTGAATCGTGGTGTCCGGGTTCGCCCTGATGTTGTGGTACCAGGCGGGATTCGTCGGCTGACCGGCCTTGGAGGCCATCACGACCACGGCGTCGTCCTCCTCGAGGTACATCAGCGGAGAGGTCCGCTTCGCACCGCTCCTGGCACCGGTGTGGTCGACCAGGGCTATCCGGGCTAGAGGCCAACCGGGGATATTCCCGCCGATCCTGCCGCCGGTGCGCCGGTAGAAAGCGACGTGCAGCTTGGTCGAGCGCCGCCCCAGGTAAATGCCGCGCTTGTTGGCGAACTGCGAGCTTGAGGTGCTGAGCTGTCCGAGCAAGGTCATGGCGAAAGTGCCTGCGCTGGGGCGACGCGGCTACCGGTCGCCGTGAGCCGGTGCGGTTTGGGCCTGGGATCCTACAAGCCAGCTTCGGCTTGCCGCATCAGGCGCCTGCACCGACGCCTTGTGATGGCGCCGCAAGGGGCCGTCAGTTTGGATTAGAATCGTCATCTGGATTATGATCACCATCTGAATGACGATCGGGCCGAAGAAAAGAGAGAGCCGCAGCGTGAAGCAGGCCCGCACCCGGGCAGCGCTGATCGCCACCGCGGCCGGGGTCTTCGCCCGCCGCGGCTACGCCGCCGCCTCGGTGGAGGAGATCGCCGAGCAGGCCGGCTACTCCCACGGCGCCGTCTACTCCAATTTCGACGGCAAGGCGGACCTCTTTCTCGCCGTCTTCGAGGACTACGTGGCGGGGCGAGCTCGCGAGCTCGCCGCCACCCAGGCCGACCTCGGCGAGGACGCTGCGCTGGAGGCTCGCGCCCGGGCCCTGGCCGACCAGTGGATGGAGCGCTTCGCCAGGGACCGCGAGTCCTTCGTCCTGCACATGGAGTTCATCGCCCACGCCGGTCGCGACCCCGAGCTGGCCGAGCGCTTCGGCGCGCGCTCCGCCGCGCTGCGCCAGGCCGTCGCCCACTACATCTCCGGGTTTCAGGCGGAGATCGGCGCCGAGCTGCCGTTCCCCAGCGAGGACCTCGCACTGATCCTGCGCTCGCTCGGCATCGGCCTTGCGGTCGAAGCTCTTCTCAGCCCCGATGACGTGCGTCCCGATCTTTACGGCGACTTCGTGGAGTTGCTGGTCGCCACGCTGCGCCAGGGGGGAGCGGGCGAGACCGAGGGGCTGGCCGCGGGAAGGAAGAAAGGGAGACGATGAGCGACGAGAGCAGAATCCCAACCGATGCGTTGCTGGTGGAACAGGGCGACTACTACCGCCAGCGGGCGCCCGAGTACGAGGACTGGTGGTTTCGTCGAGACCGCTACAACCGGGGCCAGGAGGCCAACGCCAGGTGGTTCGCCGAGGCGGCCGAAGTGATGGCGGCGCTGGAGCGATTCGGGCCGCGGGGGAAGGTGCTGGAGCTGGCCTGCGGGACGGGTATCTGGACCCGGGAGCTGGCCCGCAGCGCGCGGCGGCTGACCGCGATCGACGGCTCCGAGGAGATGCTCGCCCTCAACCGCGCCAAGGTGGAAGACCCAACCGTCGAATACATACACGCCGATCTCTTCCAGTGGGAGCCGGCCGAGACCTACGACGTGTGCTTCTTTGGCTTCTGGCTCTCCCACGTGCCGGAGGTGAGATTCGAGCCGTTCTGGGAGATGGTTCGCCGAGCGCTCGAGCCCGAGGGCAGGGTCTTCTTTCTCGACAGCGCCCGCAACGAGCGGGCCAGCGCCATCGATCACAAGCTCCCCGAGGCGGGCGAGGAGACGATGCTGAGGCGGCTGAAGAACGGCGAGGAGTTCCAGATCGTCAAGCGCTTCCACGAGCCCGAATCGCTCCAGGACCGCCTCGCCGGGCTCGGCTGGTCGGTTCAGGTCAAGTCCACACCCGAGTACTTCATCTACGGCGGGGGGAGCCCAGCGGCTTCCGCCTGAGCCCCGGGTTGGAACGCCGCGGTCGCTGTGCTAAAAGCGTCGTTTGAGCGCCTGGACGATTTGCCGCGGCACCGCCGCCGAGATCCCATCGGTTCTGGCCCTCTGGCACTCGGCCGAGGCCATTCCATCGGTGACCGACAGCGAGGACTCCCTGGGACGCCTGGTGGAGCGAGATCCGGATTCGCTCCTCCTAGCCGAGGCGGGCGAGATGATCGTCGGATCGCTGATCGTGGGCTGGGACGGATGGCGCGGAAGCTTCTACCGGCTCGCAGTGGACCCCGAGTGGCGCCGGCAGGGCATCGCCTCGGCCCTAATCGTCGCCGGCGAGGAGCGCCTGGAAAATCTCGGCGCCATCAGGCTGACCGCGATCGTCGCCAGCGGTGAGCGTGCCGCGGTGGCGCTCTGGCAGGCCGCCGGATATCAGCGGCAAGCCAACACCCGCAGGTTTGTCCGAGTGCTGGCCGACCGCAACCGAGTCCAATGGCCAACCTGACCCAAGACCAAAAGGCGGCCGTCTTCTGTGCCCTGCACCAGGGCGATCCCTTCGTCATCCCGAATCCCTGGGATGCCGGCTCGGCCAGGGTTCTGGCGGGGCTCGGGTTCGAGGCCCTGGCCACCACCAGCTCGGGCTTCGCCTTCACGCTCGGCCGCCCGGACGGCGGCGTCACGCTGGAGGAGGTCTCCGATCATGCCCGGCTGCTTGACGGGGCGACCGACCTGCCCCTCTCGGTGGATCTGGAGAACGGCTTCGGCCCCGAGCCCGAGGACACGGGGAGGGCGATCGCGCGGATCGCCGAGGCAGGCGCCGTCGGCGGCTCGATCGAGGACTACGACCATGCGGAAGGCATATACGGCCTCGAGCGGGCCGTAGAGCGAGTCACCGCCGCGGTGGCGGCGGCGCGCCGGCTGGACTTTCCCTTCACCCTGACCGCAAGGGCCGAGAATCATGTTCGGGGGAATCCGGACCTGGAGGACACGATCGTCCGCCTGCAGGCCTATGAGCGCGCCGGCGCAGACGTCCTCTTTGCCCCCGGGCTGCGCAGCGCGGAAGAGGTTCGAGCCGTGGCGAAGGCGATCGCCCGGCCGCTCAATGTGATCGCCATTCCGGGCCTCTCGGTGGCGGAGATCGCCGAGGCGGGGGCGCAGAGGATCAGTCTCGGGGGAAGGCTCGCCTGGACGGCCGTCGCGGCGATGGCCGATGCCGCGGCGCTGATTCGCGATACCGGCGACCTCTCATCCCTGTCTGACCCGACCCGGGTGGCGGAGTGGCTCTCAGGGGAAGCGCCGCGGCGCTTCCCCGATCCGGCCCAGGCAGTCCTCAAGGCTGAGGCACTCGCAGCGCAGACCCGCCTCCAGAATGCCCTTCATTGCCTTGGCCTGGGTGAGCGTTCGCTCCACCTCGGGAAGTTTGCGAGCGGCGAGCCGACGCCAAACATCTGAGGGCGGCGTCCTCTCGGAAAAGCCGGCGAGAATCAGGCGGATCTCGGCCAGGGTGAACCCCGCCTGCTTGGCCAGCGCGACCATCTCGATCTGGCGCATGGCTTCACGGTCATAGCGGCGCTTGCCGGCGACCCGCCGCGGGGGCGAGAAGAGCTCTGCCCTCTCCCAGTAGCGAAGCGTCGAGGGCGGGACTCCGGCGTGATTTGCCGCCTCTCCGATCGTGAGTTCGCTGCCGCTGGCGCTCATCGGCTTGACTTGAACCTTACTTCAGGTGATAGACCGCCAGAGCGACCGAGAAAGCGAGAGAGGGGAGCGAATGCCCGATACGCAGAGTTGTTCCGTCGGAGCTGGCGAGGCCGACTCTGCCGAGGGCCCCAGCTGCAATCTGAGCGAGGGGGCACAGATGACTCGCCCGGCCCGCCGGGCGCGCGCAGCCGCCGGCCTGGGCTTCCTCGCGCTCGCCGGAGCCTTGGGCGCCCGCCAGGCCCCGGGCCGGGTAGCTCTGTGGCCCCTGGCACTCGTTCCCACCTGGTTCGGGATCTCCCACCTGGTGGCCGGCGTCACCGGCTATCGGGGCTGCCCCGAGCTTGGGGCGATCCCCAGCGTGATGCTCGCCCGGCCGGTGGCGACGAGCTGCGGGCCGTGGGAGCGGATCGACCGCGGGCTGGAGCGCCTTGGGTCGCGCCGATCTTCGCCAGGGTGCTGCTCAGGGGCGGCGTAGGGCAGGGGGCAGCCGGGCCCGGACGGGCTATACGCCGGCGGCCTGCTCTTCGGCGGCTGCGAGTGGGGTGAGGCCCTTGATCAGGTCGGCCGCCCGCTCGGCGATCGCGATCGTCGGCGCGTTGGTGTTGCCGCGAGGGACCACGGGCATTACCGAGGCATCGACGACGCGAAGGCCCTCCAGCCCGAGGACCCGCAGGTCGGTGTCAACGACCGAGCCGATCGCGCAGGTGCCGACCGGGTGATAGATCGGGAAGGCCGTGCGGGCGACGTGGGCCCGCAGCTCCTCCTCGGAGTCGCCCGTCGGGGCGGTGAACGGCTCGGCGCAATAGGGTCGCATCGCGGGCCGATCGCAGATCTCCTGCATCAGCTCAAGCGCCGCGATCATCCGCGGCATGTCCTCCTCGGCGGAGAAGAATTCATTGCGAACGATCGGCTTCGCCGTTGGGTCATTGGAGGCGAGGCGGACAGAACCGCGGCTGCGCGGGGTCAGCAGGCAGGGAGAGACCCAGACGCCGTGGGCCTGCGGGTCGCCCATGCCCTCTTCGACGATCTGGACAGGGGCGACGTGGAATTGCGTATCCGGCGCCGTGGAACCGGACTCGACCCGGGCGAAGCCACCGGACTCGGCGAGATTGGAGGCAAAGGGCCCGGTCTGGGTGGCCGTAAACTCCTCCAGCGCTGCCGGCTCCAGTGCCAACAACAGGCTCTGCGGCTCCGGCGTCGTCCAGACGCCGTAGCTGGCCGCGTGGTCGCTCAGATTCTCACCCACCGCCGGCTGGTCGAGCCGCACCTCTATCTCCCGCAGCGCCAGATGTTCGGCTGGGCCGATGCCGGAAAGCATCAACAGCTGCGGCGAGTTGAAGGTGCCGCCGCAGAGGATCACCTCGCGCTCGGCTCGCAGCTCCTGGTGTTGGCCGAGCTGGGTCACCTCGACGCCCACCGCGCGGCTGCCCTCGAAGAGGAGGCGGTCGACCTGCATGTAGGGCATCACGGTCAGGTTGGGGCGCTCCATCGCCGGGTGCAGATAGGCGACCGCAGCGCTGGCGCGCATCCCGCCCCGCTGGGTCACCTGGTACATCCCGACCCCCTCCTGCTCGGGGCCGTTGAAATCCTCGTTGCGGGGCAGGCCGGCTTCCGCGCCGGCCTCGACGAAGGCCGGGGTGATGGCGTTGCCGGAGCGCTGGTCGGAGACCGGCAGCGGGCCGCCGACCCCGTGCCAGCGCGAGGCGCCGCGCTCGTTGTCCTCAGCCTTGAGGAAGTAGGGGAAGAGATCCTCCCAGCCCCAGCCGGAGGCGCTCCAGCCGTCGTAGTCGGCGCGGTTGCCGCGGATGTAGATCATCGCGTTGATCGAGGACGAGCCGCCGAGGACCTTGCCGCGAGGGAGGGCGAGGCGACGACCGTCGCAGTTTGCCTCCGGCGCGGTGCAGTAGTCCCAGTCCACCTCGGTGCGGGCCAGTTTCAAGTAGCCGAGCGGGACGTGGATGTTCTCGTTCACATCAGGCGGCCCCGCCTCCACCAACAGGACGCTCAGCGCCGGGTCCTCGGAAAGGCGGGCGGCAAGCACGCATCCGGCTGACCCCGCCCCGACGATCACGTAGTCATACATCGGATCTCCTCCTGATTGTGCCGACCCCACTCGGCTGCTCGGTCAGAGAGCCTACTCCGCACTCCCGGCTGCGCCGGAATTTCCCAGCGGCCACCAACCTTGACCTGACGATCAACCGTCGAGGCAATCTGACTGCGAGCTGCGCCGGTGGAGTGTTCGTGACCCATCTGATTGCTCGGTTCAGAAACGCTACGGAAGTCTCGCGCCGCCTGATTCGACGGTGCAGGGAGATTGGCCAAGGCGAGGTCGGTTGCGTGGTCCGACCAGCTCGGATTAATGTGTGAAACGGTCGGTCAGTGCGCTCTCGAAGGCCGGCTCACTCACACCCTCCGCCAGCGCAGGAGGTTGACCAGTAATCGAGGTCAGCGATACCGGAGCAAGGTCAATCGGTAAGCCCGCCAGACTGAGGGCCAATCGGCGGAGCATTCGCCGATCATCCAACGGCACCGCCGGAGCCCGATCCCTCGACCGGCTTAGCCTGCGCTTGGATCGCTTCGAGGATCGCCCTCAGACCACCTTCGGTTTCGGTGTTCAGCGCATCGAGGATCGCCTGCGTGTCTTTGAAGGTGTTTTCGGATCGAGCATCGGAGGCCATCGACTGCACGCCCTGACCGACCATGATGATCGACAGGAGGACGAGCTGGATGAAGGTCTGTGCGATCCAGGCGACGATCAGGATCAGCCCGGGCTTCGTCAGGAACTTGGGGACGTCGCCGCTGGTCAGGACCCCCGCCTCAATCAGGATGGCGGGCAGGCTGGTCAGGGCGACGAGGCTGAAGAGATAGGCCATGGCCATGGACCCAACGGCGTGAGTGATGATCACCGCGAGCTTGGCGTTGAACCCCTGTACCTCGCTCATTGCCTGCTTGATCTCAGACGGGCTGAAACGAACCGCCCGATTGAGATGGTGCCGTGTCCTTACGGCGTTAGGCGTCTTCGGTTCGCCTGACTCGTCAGTCGCGGTGCCGGCTGTAGGGCTTGGCAGTGTCATCGGCGTTTCCCTTCGGGCAGTAGTAATGAGTGTGTTCGGGCTGAATCCGCGTCCGTAGTTGAGGGAAGCATCAGCTCAACCGAAACGTCCATATCAGCAATTGCGACCACTCGGGGCCAGTGGGCAATCGACGACACAGAAAGACCGTAGCGATCAGAGCGGCGGAACGAACAGACGTTCGGACTACCTGATGCCCTGTCCTGATGGGACGGGCAAGCCCTCGATCAAGGTCGTTTGAAGATCGAGTGCGTCCCGACCCGCCGCCATATGATGTGCGCCTGGCCAGGGTGAACCTCGTCGCCGTATTCAAACGTCGCGCGGCCGTCCGGCGCCCAGGTCATCTCCCAGATGCCGGGGTGTCCCTGCATCCGCTTGATACGGAGGCGGGGATGAAAGGCTTGCTCGGCGTTCTTCAGGTCGGTGACGAACTGCTTCACCGCGGCCAAGAACTGCCGCTGCTGCTGGGGCGTCAGACCCTGCCAGTCCCGCCGAAATGACGGAAGAACCCTACGAATCGGCATCGAGGGGCTTCAGGTCTGCTTCCAGCGCCCCAAGGAAATCGTCGTCGCTCTCATAGGTGGTTCCGCGACCGGCGGCGAGGTCTTCGTCGGCCTCGTGCTCTTTTGCCTGCCACTCGCGGGTCCAGAACCAGACCTGGTCGGGATCAATCCGGCCGTCCGTGATCTCCTCAAGAAGGATCGCGGCGCCGTCGACGGCGCCGTCAGGAAGGCGGTCTACCAGCTGGTGAAGCTCAGCCTTGGTCATTGCTGCATTGTGCCACGAGGCATCATCTGCAACTAGAAGGACCAGGCTTGCCGGCCCGATAAACGCTGGTGGGAATCAGGTCGTCCTGACGAATAACACGCCAACCTCGGAGATCCTTTCGACGCTCAGTGGTTTCGTCAGCACTGCGATCGAGTCGGGCTTTTCGTCAAGAGAAATCGAGTTGATTGACCGTGTTGCCGAGGCGCAGGATATTTCGGGTGAAGAACTGGAAGCTGCGGTGCGATCTGGAATCGAAGCTGCGGCACCGGAGCAGAGCCGGCTTGCCAAGTTTCGAGACGCGGTGATGCAAAGCGCGGTCAGTGGTGTGCGGTGCAGGCGATCATCGCCGCTGCGGGCGCGCTTCTGTAGTTAGGTGCGTCGAAGGACGGCTTGCGTCTTTAGCTCGCGGGCTTCGGCACGCCTGTCGGCGATTATCTCGTCGGACGGGCTCACGCCCGGTGTCAAGTGGGTGAGCACCATCACGTTCGATTTATCGCGGCGCGCCGCTCGTTGACGGAAGTGGCGTGAGACTTGGTGTTTTGAGCCATATACGGATGGAAGCTCCGCTGCCGGTGACCGGGCTAGATTCCCCCGCTACCGTGCTCGACATGCTTTCGCCAATGTCGTCCATATCGCGCTGCGATTTCAAGGCCAGTATCGCCCAGGAATCGGCAAGGAGGCGCGAGCTGATCTCAAGTCAACCCAGCGAGGCTGCTACCAGGTATCGACAAAGCGACGGCGGCGCGGCAACCGGCCCGACCGCGCGGCCCGGCCCAGGGTCGAGGCAATCAACGACCGCGTCTCCGCCGGGTCGATCACGTCGTCGATCTCGAACAGAGTGGCCGCATTCAGGGCCTGGGCGTTTCGCTCTGCCGCCTCCGTCAGCTCGCGGATCCGCTGCTCGCGCTCTCCCTCGTCGACGATCGCGTCGAGCTCCTTGCGCAGCGCCAACCTGACGGCACCCTCGAGGCCCATGGGGCCGAGATGGGCCGTGGGCCAAGCGAGGGTGAGCAACGGCTCGTGCAGGCTGCCTCCCGCCATCGCCTGCGCCCCGAGACCGTAGCCTCGGCGCAGGACCACGGCGACGAGCGGAACACCCAGCGCCGCGCCAGCGACCAGAAGTCGCGATGCATGGCGCACGAGGCCGGTTGCCTCCGCTTCCGGGCCCACCATGATTCCCGGCGTATCGACCAGGGAGACGATCGGGAGCTCGAATGCGTCGCAGAGCTGCATGAACCTTGCGGCCTTGTCGGCGGCGTCGCTGGTGATCGCTCCCGCCGTGTGACGCGTGTCGTTGGCGATCACCCCGAGCGGGCGCCCCTCGATCCGGGCGAGCGCGGTGACCATCTCCGGTGCGAAACGCTCGCGCAAGAAGGTGACAGACCCCTCATCGGCGAGCGTCTCAATGATCGGCTGCACCGCGTATGCGCGTCGCTGTCGTTCGGGGACGAGATCCCGGAGGCGTTTCTGATCTGGTTCTGGAGTCGGCTGCGTGGCTCCCTGGAAGTACGCCAGCAACCGCTTGGTTACCACCGTGGCAGCCTGCTCGTCGGCTACGGCAACGTCTATCACGCCGTTGCGCACCTGCATTTCAAGCGGCCCGACCTCGTCGGGATGGACCTTGCCCAACCCCCCTCCCTCGATCATCGCCGGGCCGCCCATGCCCAGCGAGACGTTCTCCGTCGCCACGATCAGGTCCGAGCACCCGGCGATCATCGCGTTGCCGGCAAAGCAGCGACCGGCGACGACCGCGATGCGGGGCACCTGGCCCGATAGCCGCGCCCAGAGCGCGAAGGCCCGCGTATCGAGGGCGGAGACCGCTGGATAGTCGGTGTCACCCGGCCGCCCGCCACCGCCCTCGGCAAAGAAGACGGTCGGTAGGTTCATGCGCTCGATCAGCTCGAAGAGTCGATCCTTCTTTCGATGGCCCAGCGCGCCCTGAGTCCCGGCCAGGACGGTGTAGTCATAGGACAGCACGGCGCAGGCGCTGTCCTCTCCAAACAGTTGCCCGTTGATGCGAGCGGTACCCGCCACGAGGCCGTCAGCGGGGGTGCGCGCGATCAGCTCGTCGAGATCGCGGCGTGATCGCTGAGCGGCAATAGCGAACCGCCCGTACTCGACAAAGGACCCGGGGTCGACCAGTTCGGCGATGTTCTCCCGCGCCGTTCTTGCGCCCCCTGCATGACGGCGCTCGACCGCGTCCCGACGTGCCCCATCCTGGGTCAGGGCGCGACGCTCAAGCACCTCGGCCAGGTCGTCGCGCTCAACGCGCTCGTCATTGCTCTCTCCGTCGGGCACCGGCGAGATGTTCCCAGACGCAGTGTGTCCTCGACCGGACTCCGAAACTATCGTCACCGTAGCTCTATTCAATCCTCAGATGAAGAGCGCTCAGGGAGATTGGGGACCGCCGATCAGCGCCTCACCTTCCTCCAGGGTAGGCGCCATAGTCAGCGACAGCACCGAACAGGGGGATCGCCTCCCAGGGAATCAGCCGGGCCGACCAATCTGACAGTGCATCGGCGACCGGAATCTCGGACGTAGGCCCCCGACCACAACGCAGGAGGCCGACCGGCAGGCGAGCCCTCTGACGAGGCGGCTAGGGGTCCGAGGCTCCGATGAAGTCTGTGAGTAGCTCGTTGACCCGCTCCGCTGCGTCGTGCTGAACCCAGTGAGTTGCATCCGGAATCCGCTCGACTCGGACCTTGGGAGCCCACCTCCGACCCGGATCCGCAAGCTCGCTGCCGAGATGGCGATCACGCTGGCCCCAGATGACGAGCACCGGGCAATCGATCGGGCTCATCCGGTCGAGAGCCTTGCGCGGAGATTGTCGAAGCGCGGCCCTGTAGTAATTGATCATCCCCGTAAATGCACCTGGCTGTGACCAGGCCTCCGCATAGCGTTCGAGGTCCGCGTCGGTGAAGGATTCGGGCGAGTCGGCGCGCAGTGAGCGCTTGGCGAATGCGAACCCGTCGCGTGCCAGCAACTTCTCCGGCAGGTAGGGAATCTGAAAGAAGAACATGTACCAGCTCTTGCGCAGCTGTTTGACGGTCCGGAACCCATCGAGCATGCGTGCAGGATGGGGTACGTTGAGGATCGCCAAGCGCTCGACTGAGTCTGGATGATCCATTGCCGTGAGATAGGCGACGGCGGCGCCCCAGTCGTGGCCGACAAGATGAGCTTTCTCGACCCCGGAATGGCGGATCAGCGCGGCGATGTCTGCGGCCAGATGTTCGCCGTCATATGCCCGCCAGCCGGAGGGCTTATCCGAGAGGTTGTAGCCGCGCATGTCGGGTGCGACCACGTGGTACCCGGCAGCCGCCAGAGCGGGGATCTGATGGCGCCAGGAGTACCAGAACTCGGGGAAGCCGTGCAGCAACACAACCAGGGGACCCTGGCCAGACTCGACGTAGTGCAGGCGAATCCCGTTGACATCTGCATAGGAGTCGCTGGCCCCCGCCACTTCCATCAGATCCGACGGCCTGCTCATGCCGACTCCGTATTCGACCCCGCGTCGTACTCATCCATAGGACATCCCAATGTCGAAGTGCCTGATGAACTCCAGAGCCAGGGGCCTTACCAGCCTTGTATGGCTATCGGTGGATTCCAGGCGGCGCGGGCATCGCCGCGCCGACCCAGCCGCTGGCCCTGAAAGGGCCGCGGCCAGGGGTGTCTGCCATGGCGGCCTGGTTCTATTTCTTCTTGCCGCTGATCGCCGTCTTGAATGAGGCACCCGGCGTGAACTTTGGCGTTTTTGATGCTTTGATCTTCAGCGATTGGCCGGTTTGTGGGTTGCGTCCCGTGCGCGCTCCGCGCTTGACGACGGAGAACTTGCCAAATCCGGTCAGGGCAACCTCATCGCCCTTTTTCAGCGTTTTCTGGATTGTGTTGATCAGGCTCTCGATCGCTCGCGCGGAGTCTGCTCTGCTCAGCCCGCTGTCCTTCGCGATCGCCTCAATCAGTTGCGTCTTGTTCATTGCTCTCCTTGGTTTGAGAAACCGAGCTCGCAGAATATGGCTAATGCCATGCGGGCTGCGGGGTGGGGACGGTAGAACCCGCCGGTATGGCCGGTGGCGCGCCCGTTATGCCTCCCCTGCCCCCTTGGCGCTTGATTGGGTCGGCTGTCCCGTGGTGGCGACCGATTGACCCGGCCGAGTCAATCGGAGGTCGCGAGCTGAGAAGCTGATGCCGGGCGTCAAATCGGAGATAGCCGGGCCCAGGCGGCCCTTGGCCTACTGAGGCGCCATGCAGCACAGCTGAGCGCTGCCGCTGGCAAGCAGGCGCCCGGCCTCATCCCAGATGCGCCCGCTCACGCCGAGTAGGCCGTCGTCTGCCACCGGGCACTCGTGATCGACCAAAAGCCACTCGCTCTGAGCGGCGGGTCGGTGAAAAGATACGTAGGTGTCGAGGTTCGGGGCGACGAAATCCGCCCCCCGGTACTTCTGCCAGACGGCGGGCCAGCCGAAAGTATCCAGCAGGATCAGTGGGCGGGCAGCGTCGATAAATGGGTCCTCGAAGTGGGGCGTCGGCTCAAAGCGCACCCACTCCCTGATCACCGGCCGGGGCCCCACGTCGCCCGCGCCGAACTCCGGCCGGCGACAGCTGAGGTTGCTCCAGAAGCTGTAGATCGGTCTACCGTCCTTTGTTCGCTCCAGGAGTTTGGAGTCGCCAGGCGGAGCCACCTCGGGCGCAGCCGGTTCCTGATGCTGGTAGCCCGGTGCCTGCGCAGCTGTCCTGATCAATGCGAAGAGAACCGGCTTTCCCCCTTGGGTCATGTTCACCGCGAGGGATTCCGATCTGCGGCCTCGCCTGAGCACCTCGACCGCCAGGTCAACCTCAGCGAAGTCCGGTGGGCTGAGGAAGTGGCAGTAGAAGCTCGCCGGCCGGGGGATCTGGGCACAGAGGCCTGCAGCGCGCAGGGCGATGGCCGCCAGGTAGCCACCGCTCGGACCCCAGATCTCCCAAGCCTCGCTGAGCCGGATCGAGTAGCGGCCGTCATCGCCGGAGAGCTCGGTCGCCTCCTCCAGGCTCTGGGCTCGCTCGCTCATCGGCGGGTCGAGCTTAGAGCGCAGCCCGTTTGGCAAGGCCGGAGGTCCTGCGCCGACCGAGTGACCCGGGTTCGGCCGGCACCCCTTAAGCTCTACCTGGATGAGCGTCGTTCTCCGTCTGCACGAGAAGCTATACAAGGGAACCGACGGGCGGATCGGGCACCGGATGATCGGTGTCCCCACCCTGCTGCTGAGGACCACGGGACGTCGTTCTGGCGTGACCCGGACAAACGGCCTTGTCTACGCGCGCGATGGGGTCGACTACCTCGTGGTGGCCTCCAACGGCGGCACCGACCGAGATCCGGCCTGGCTCTACAACCTGCGAGCCAACCCAGATGTCGAAGTTCAGATCGGGCGCCAGCGCCACAAGGCCACGTCCAGGGCCCTGGTGCCAAGCGATCCCGACTACAAGCGCCTGTGGAAGGTCGTCAACGAGAACAACAACGACCGCTACACCGCCTACCAGAAGCAGACGTCCCGGCCGATTCCGATCGTCGTCGTCACGCCAAGCTGATCTGACCGGCGGTTTGGCCGAGTCGTTGGGCGGGCACCTCAGCTCGGAGTCGTTCAGCGGCGCATACCGGCGGCCCACCTCAACCAACCCGCACGGCGAATAGCATCGAGGCGGTGGCCAGCGACTTTCGGCCCACCGGCATCCGGTCCCACTGGTCACGCCGTTCGATACGGGAGGGGCTGTCGACGGCGCGGGCGCTGTTTGCCGAACCGAGTCCGACGGTGATCAAGGCGGTCCTCCATGCGACCGGTCGGATACCGACACCACACGCGCGGATGCCCCATGTCGACGCTTCTGAAGTGGCGATGAAGAGTGCGCTTGAGGCTGTCGCCTTGGTGGGCGATGGCTGATGTGCAGGCAGATCGCCAATCCCGCCACAGGTGAGCGCATCGTCTTCCTTCGCACAGCTGAGGACACCGACGGCGAGCTGTTGGAGATGGACGATTTCTGGGCCGACGTCGATCACCGAACGCCCGAGCACATCCATCCCGCGATGGAGGAGCGATGGGAGGTGATCTCCGGATGGGTCAAGTTTGAGATCGGTGGGGTCGAGCGCACGGTGGGTCCAGGCGACTCGATCGCCGCCCCGCCGGGGACGCCGCACTGCGCTCGCAACGTCGGCGAGGAACCAGCCCAACTCCGAATTCAGATGCGACCGGCGCTGCGCTGGCAGGAGTTCGTCGAAAGGCTGTTCGCGCTCGCCGCCAGCGGCCAGGGCGACCCTCGACGGATGCCGGATCCAGACTCACTCCCCGCCCTGATGCGGGAGTTCAGGCGCGAGGTCACTCCAGTACCACCGGGTTGACCGACCAGGGCCGGGAGCGAGGTCGAGCGCTCCCTCCCCCGCCTTCTCCCCCGAAGGTATCCCGGGTACCTGGGGTCAGACCGGCTTCAGCTGGTGGCGAGCTTGGCCGCGTTTGACTCACCGCGTCGCTGCTGACGTCGTGCATACCAGCGGGGGGCAAGCAGGATCAGCGTCATACCGATCGCCGCAACGCCCGCCGCAATCGGCCACAGCGCCGAATCGCCTTTCTGGATTGTGAGGACGCCGGAGGCGATCAGGACCAGCCCAAGCGCGCTGCGCAGGAAGCCCTGTGGCGCACGGGCGGAGAGTGCTGAGCCGATGATCACCCCGGGGATCGAGCCGAGCAGGATGTTGCCGACGAGCGAAAAGTCCACGTTACCCCCCACCCAGTGCGCGATGCCGGCGGCCCAGAGGAGAATCGCGGCGTGGACGATGTCGGTTCCGACCACCCGACGAGGGGTGAGCCGAAATAGTGCGATCAGGAGAATCGCGATCACGGTGCCCGATCCAGCTGAGGTGATCCCGATCACGAAGCCCGTCGTGGCACCGATCACGATCGCTGCCAGCTTGTGGCGCCTGGCGACCTCGAAGTCATCGCGCTCCTGGACCAGGCCACGGAGGATCAGCGAGCGGGCGAGGGTGATCACCCCGACCACCAGAAGGGTGCCGCCCAGCAGCGCGTAGACAATCGAGTCGAGGCGGCTTTCGCTAACGCTTGACTCCAGCAGGCTGATCAAGAAGACGCCGAGGATTCCCGCCGGCACGCTGCCAACCGCCATCCAGAAGACCAACTCCAAGTTCACCGTCTTCATCTTCAGATGGCGCCAGCTACCCACGGTCTTGGTGATCGCCGAGTAGAAGATGTCGGTGCCGATCGCCACCACCGGCTGGACGTTGAAGATCAGGACCAGCAGCGGGGTCATCAGCGATCCACCGCCGACGCCGGTCATGCCGACGAGGACGCCGATGCCAAGACCGAAGATGACGATTGCCGGGTCCATCACAGAGTCATAGCCGCAACGCAGCGGGCTATTCCTAACTTCCTTAGTCAGAAGTTCAAGAAAGTCGACAGAGAGTAACGATGAGAGATCCACTCGGCAAGCGGCCGCGCGTCGGGGCAGCTTTCGCCACCTTGTTTCGTCACCAAGTTGCAGACACTGGGCCCTCAATCCGAGACGCATCTGCCCCTCCCCCGCACCCCGCGGCGAACCCCGGGTCCGCCTCACAGAGCAGCCCCCGCCTCAGCTTCCGCCCCGCCGGCATTTTCAGCGGTTCTGGCCGCGGCGCCTTGAGCCGATTGGAAGAAGCCCTGCGCCCAGAGATCACTCGGCCTACTACCTCCCATAACATCCAATATTTGATATATGTATTACTATCTGACATAGTGGCGCTGAGTCAATGCCAGATTCCTCTCATCAACCTTCTCTCCGCGACGAGCAGCGGGCGATCACCCGCCGCCGTGTCCTCGATGCAGCCGAAGCCGTGTTCGCTCGACGTGGCTTCCACGGAGCTTCGATGGAGGAGATCGCTAGGGAGGCCGGGGCGACGACAGGCGCTCTTTACTCCAACTTCGCCGGTAAGGAGGACCTGTTTCTTGCCCTCTTTGAGGAGCGGATCGCCTCCGACATGGGTGAGTACTCCGAGATCGTCGCGGCGGGAACCACCCTCCAGGAGCAGGCCCGAGGGGCGGGCGATCACTGGATGCAGATCCTGCGCGAGCGGCCAAACTACTTTCCTCTTCTGATCGAGTTCTGGGCCTACGCGCTACGTGAGCCACGGCTTCGGGAGCGCCTCGGTGGAAGCTTTGCCGCGCTTCGCTCGGGGAGCGCCCGGGTGGCCTCGGAGGCGGCGAAGCGCTCGGGCTTTCCGGCCAGTGCTGAGGCTGGTGAGTATCTCGGGCTCTTCATCAACGCCCTCGGCAACGGTCTTGCCCTGGAGAAGCTGGTCGACCCTGATGCGGTCCCCGATCCGCTATTTGGAGAGATGCTCGCCTTCGTCTTCGGGGCCTTTGAAGCACTGGCGCTCGAGAACCCGGCCGCCGCCGATCCCGACCTCGGAACTTCGCTGCGACAGAGGCAAGAAGGGGAGCCCGGAGATGCCTGAAACGACACCGACCGCAGACCCCGGCGCGCCCGACCCAAGGCAAGCCGAACTTGGACTGCGGCGAGCGTCCGCAAACGACATCTCTGCGTTGAAGACGGTGTTGGCGGAAGCTTTCTACGAGGACCCGATCTTCGCCTGGCTGATGCCTGATGATCGCCGGCGGGCCGCCCGTCTGCGCCACTTCTTCTCGATCGAGTTGCGCCACATGGGCCCGCCGCGGGGAGAAGTACTGACTACAAACGACCTCGCCGGCGCCGTGATCGTCATGCCACCGGGCGCCTGGCGCGCGCCGATCCGCGCCACCCTCTTGGAGGGCGGTGCCTTCGGCGTCCATCTAGGGCGCGCAGCGAGGTTGGACGCGGCGATCGAATGGCACCACACCCGTGGCGTCAGCGATCCGCACTACTACGTGCGGGACATCGGGGTGCTTCCGCGCATGCAGGGCAGGGGCATCGGCAGCTGCCTGCTGCGCAGGATCCTCGAACGCTGCGATCGCGAAGGCTTGCCCGCCTACCTCGAGGCCTCGAGCGAGCGCAACGCAGTGCTCTATGAACGGCTCGGCTTTCACCTAACCCGCGAGCTGCGAGTTTCCAGCAGCCCGCCACTACGGCTCATGCTTCGACCGCCAGGCCGAGAAAGGTGATGACCTGAACGACCTGCGGGCGTCGGCCAAAACCTTTTTGGCTTAAACCTTTTGGCTTAAACCAGCCTCCCTGCCCACCCCTGAGTCCACCCGCCAGGGACACCGCTTGATCGCTCAATCGGCGGGGGCCATTACGCGAGTGACGGAGTCACCGACGAAACAGGGCTTCTCATTTCCCTCGACCTCGAGGGTAAAGCGGGTAACGACCTGCCACCAGCCATCGCCTTTCTCCTCGACCGAGACGACCTCGGCGCGGGCGCGGACTTTGCTGTCGACCGGTACTGGGGCCGGAAATCGGATCTTGTCCCATCCGTAATTAACGCCAAGGGCGAAACCGCTGGCCTCGATTAGTTCGCCGCGGAAGCCGTCGACCAGCGAGAGGGTGAGGTTGCCGTGGGCGATCGTCGTCCCGAATGGGCTCTCGGATCTAGCCCGCTCGACGTCGACATGGATCCACTGGTGATCGCCAGATAGATCGGCGAAGGCATTGATCTCGGCCTGGGTGACGATCCGCCATTCACTCGGACCGATTTGCTGCCCAAGCAGCGCCTGCATCCCCTCAACACCGTGTACCTCGACTGACCCCATCGGCCGCAAGTTTACGTGGTGGCGCCGAAGCCGAGCGTTCGTCAGCTACCGGGCGAGTGGAACTTCGCCGAAGGCGTTGCGAGCGCTCGGCCGGGAAGCGAAGAAGGCCCGCCCCGCCTCATGCCCTGATTGGTAGAGGATCCGGCGCTGCTCGAGCGAAAGCTTGAAGTCAAGCGTCCCGACGTCGCCGGTCGGGATCGAAACCACGCGATCGCCGAAACTGAGGACCTCGCGCGCATCGAAGGCGTTCATCGCCGTCTCCAGGATCCCCCACGCCATGTCCACCGGCCAATCGAGCCCACCGATCTCGCGCTGAGAGGGCCGTTCGGGACCAAGGCCCGAGTGCAGGCGGAACCCCCAGGTGGGGTGGCGCGGGCGCCGTCGGTCGAAGAGGAACAAGGGAAAGGCGCTGGCCACGCCGCCGTCGACCAGCACCCCGTCCTTGCCGGTGGTGCGGTCGCGCAGGGCGAGTGGGGGAAAGAAGTACGGGTAGCCGGCGCTGATCCGCACCGCCTGCGCGATCGGGAACTCCTCCGGACGCAGCTGAGCGCCCCACTCGTCCTCATACAAGGAGACGTCCTCGGGGAAGACGACAAGGCGGGAATGCGCGAAGTCGCAGCCCACCACCTGGAGGCGCCCGTCCAGCTCGCCGAAGACGGTGGCCGGGGACGGGGCATCGCGCAATAGACCCTCGATCCATCGCCACAGGGCCTCGCCTCGGGTCAAGCCGTTTCGTCTGCTCAGATTGCGAAAGCGCCCGAGCAGCCCCCCGGTGTCGGCGATGCGAGCGTAATCGGTTGCCTCCAGCGCTTCACGGATGCCCGCGGCGTCATAGCCGACCGCGAGCGCCATCGCCGCGATCGCCCCGGCTGAGGTCCCCGCGAGGCGAGCCCACTCCGAGTAGCCGGCCTCCTCGGCGGCGGCGATCGCACCGGCGAAGGCGATCCCCTTCATCCCACTGCCGGAGAAGACACCATCGGCCTGCATGCCGGGAGCATGCCAGCTGCCCAATCTGACCGGTCACGCCTGTGCTGCAGGTCTCAAGGCCCGGTGGCGGGGGCCGACGAGGGCGATCGAGGCGGGCCGGGGCCGGCAGCTAGAGGACGTAGGGAACGAGCATCTTCGTGCTCGCGCGGCAAGCCGGATAGGCGGTCGGGAAGGTCGCCATCAGGTTCCTCTCCTCCACCGATGCGCTGTAGTAGAAGTACCCAGCCAGGATCACGATCATGATCAGGCCGAACAGGTTGGTCACCAGCGCGGTCCCCAGCACTCCGGCGAGCAGTCCCGAGTAGATCGGATGGCGGACCAGTCGGTAGGGGCCGGAAGTAACGAGCTCCGGTTCAGACTTCT
>Ga0307373_10001195_pt1 | contig 48789 bp, 33 predicted proteins | sample OX2MG_FD_202534 | JGI IMG/M metagenome (GOLD analysis project Ga0307373, IMG submission 202534) | Soil microbial communities from Risofladan, Vaasa, Finland - OX-2 | ecosystem: Environmental > Terrestrial > Soil > Coastal area > Acid sulfate soil | place: Finland: Risofladan, Vaasa | collected...
TGCTGCCGCCCGAAGGTCCGGATTGCGGATAATGGCTGTCGCCAATGTTGACCTTGATCGCATCCACCGGCAGGCCAAACGTCTCCGCCGCCGCGATGGCGATCACCGTCCGCGTGCCGGTGCCGAGGTCCTGGCTGCCCAGAGAAACTTCAACCGAGCCATCGGGGTGAATGTTGATGTTGCACAGGCTGTTGTGCCCTCGCCCGCCCCAAGTGTGAATGGAAGCGCCCAATCCGCGCTTGATGGGACCGGAGGTTTTATCCCCGCGCGGGTGCCAATACTTGCTCCACTCGGAAAGCTCCGCCACTTTTTGAAGCTCTTCGCGGTAGCCTTTCACCAGATACGAGGGAGCAAGGTCCGCGTTCTTTGAAAGAAACTCAATGGGATCCATGTTGAGCTTGGCGGCCAGGTCATCCATCGCCGACATGGTGAGCAAGGCGGCCTGGGGATGGTTGGGGGCGCGCCAGGCGCGGGCCGGGCCGATGTTGGTGCTCACAAACGTGTGGCGACGGAGCCGGTTGGGGATGTTCTCCAGAACATAAGGCATCGGGAGCACACCGCTACCTCCCACGCCGCCCGTGCCCCAAGTTTCGGATTGCCAGGCCACCAGCGTGCCGTCTTTCTTGGCTGCTACTTTGATGTGCGAAAAGCCGGAGGGCCGGCAGCCCGCCACTTCCAACTCATGATCGCGCTCCAGCAAATACTTGATGGGCTTGCCTGTCTTTTTGGCGAGTATCGCCGTCTGGATGCCCCAGCGGTCCGCCTGAAACTTGCTGCCGAAGCCGCCGCCCATGTACTGGCAGACAGTCTCCACGTTGCTGGCGGGAATATTGAGAGCCTCGGCGTACTGTCCTGGCACGCTCGAAACCCCTTGCGTTGAGGCATACACCTTCAGGTTCTGATCGCCGGTCCACTCGACCACTTGACCGTGCGATTCCATGCAGCAATGGGTGATGACCGGGATACCGTAAGACCCTTCGTGAATCACCACATCGGCGCCGGCAAAGGCTTTGTCCGGGTCACCCACTTTCACTTCCGCGGCGGGCTTGGTGCGGCCCGCTCTTTTGGCCACGTCAAGATCCGCCTCATTCACCAGGAAGGGTAGCTGCTCATATTCAATTTTGACCTTGCCGGCCGCATCTTCAGCCACTTCTTGGGAAACGGCCGCTAACTCCACAATCTCGTCACCGGCCCATTGAATTTCAGCGCCTGGCTTTTGAACAATCACGATGCCCTTGACGCCGGGAAGCTTTTCCGCCTCCGAGGTATCGATGGACTTAACGCGGGCGTGGGCGTAGGGGCAGCAAACGCTCTTGCCATACAACATGCCCGGCAGATTCACGTCATAGGAATACTTGGCGCGGCCGCTGGATTTGGCCGGGCCATCGATGCGTGAGATACTCTTGCCGATCAATTGCCGCTGGCCCTGCGGCGGCCAGTCATATTTGCATTCAGCCATAAATCTCCTCCTTTGACTGCGCCCTCAGAGTCTTCGAAGCCTCGAGCACGGCATGACGGATTCCGTGGTAGGTCCCGCAACGGCAGAGATTCCCGCCCAAGCCCTTTTCAACATCCTCAAGAGATGGGTTGGGGTTTTTCTTGAGGAAGGCGACGCAGGCCATGACGAATCCCGACGTGCAAAACCCACATTGCTGCCCGTCGTGATCCACAAACGCCGCGCTCACGGCGTGAATCTTGTCCGCAGGCGCAATTCCCTCGATGGTTGTAATCTCGTGCCCTTCTGCCTCAATCGCCAGCACCGTACAGGCATAAACCGGCTTGCCGTCCAAGTGCATGGTGCAAGCCCCGCAGGTGGCGCGGTCGCACACTTTCTTGGAACCGGTAACGTCAAGGCGATCGCGCAGAGCGTCGAGCAAAGTCACGCGCGGCTCAACCTTTAACTGCCGGGGTTTGCCGTTGACGCGCAGCGTAATGGGAACTTCTCCCGGCCCCACCACGCCGCCTTTTTCAACAGAAAGCGGAGAGGCAATGGCCAATTGCCCGGCGATGATGCTGCCGGAAACGGTTACGCCCGCCCCCTTCAGGAAATCCCGCCGGCTTCGGTTTTTAAGGTGTTTGACTTCTTCTTGAGGTTTGTCAGTCTTTGTACTCATAGCGAGCTCCTGGCGATGGAATCAACGATCAGGCTGTGGTACATTCTCGTTGCTGTAGCGGCGGTCTGTGACCGCCGGAAGCTGTTGAAAAATAAATTCGTCGGTCACAGACCGCCGCTACAGCCAATTGACCAGTACCCACGATCAGGATTGCTTGGCCTTGCACCGAAGAAAATGGAACAACTTCAACCTATCCGTCACGTACCACACAAAGTGGCGGACACCCATTGGAAGACCGATATTATAGCACTATTCAAAATCTGCCAATCGGGTTAGATTTTCGGTAGTGGTTCAGTTTGCTGTAGCGGCGGTCACAGACCGCCGCTACAGCCGTGAAAACGTACCGCTACCAGATTTCCCTGGCAAGAATCCAGATGGAACCGCCTTTGCCTCAATAGTGTTCAGATAAGGGGATATCTCGTAGGGGCGACCCTCGTGGTCGCCCACGGGCGGGCACAAGGCCCGCCCCTACAGCGTGTTGCAGGACTCAATACGTGGCCGTGGTTTTCCGCCCCTGCGTCTCCCCTCGCAACCATACAAAGACCGGCGATTGGGGGGCTGGTGGCGGCCACGGCAACTGAATTTTGAGAGTTTGCAGCCCGGAATTTCCAGACACTGGAGTGGGGATACCGGTAATGGGATAACCCGTCTTTCGATTCCACCCAACTTTGTCAATAATCTGCAAATCCTGGCCCGTTAGAATACCTTCATAAAGCGCCCCGTCAGACTTCCGGTTGGTGAGCACGAATTTAGTGATCTGCGGGAGGCGGACGACCTTGCCCAGGTTAAATGGGTTTGAGGATCCTGCTGATGCCGTGGTGATCGCCGCTTGCAGCAGGCAGCCGGATTGTCCAACGGCGCCGGGATTCACAGAAAGGAAGAGCAAGCCTTGTCCCGCTTCGTCCAATTGGCCGACGCCCGCCTGATTATCACCGGGACGCAGCGTGATGACTTGCCGGGTGTTGCTGGAATCTTCACAGCCGAGTTGCACCTGAGCAGGGGAATCAACATTTTCAGTATTAAGAATGAAGCTGACGTTGGTAGCGGCTGGAATTTCCCCAGCGTTGAGCACCACATCCTGCACGTCCGAAAACGAGACTTTGGCGGCGGTGATCTTGGGTAGCGGCCCGGCAACGCGCAGAGCTTGGGGCAAGCGCAAGGGCTGAGTCATATCCTGGATCACCATGCTGGCGGCAAGCAGCGCCCCTGGGCGGATGGCCGGCTCCAGCACCACGGTGGCCTTGCGTTCGGTTAAATCACTGTTTCCCGGTGGGACCGGCGCAAGATTCCACAAAGCGCCGTCACTCTGAAGTCCCAGAATGCGGTTAAGGCCGGTGCCCTTCAGCAGGACGGTTTGGCGCGGCTCTCCGATGTTCACCCGCAAGGGAACATTTTCAATCTTCGGCAACGGCGGAAGAACCTGAATGGGAACCTTGCCGCCCACGCCGTTGAGCTGGGTCAGCGCAAGAAAATAGTTACCGGGGCGCAATGAGGCCGTGTCGATCTGCGACTTCAAGGTGTCTGCGTCCTGATGCGTTTTTACAATCTTGAACGGAAGAATTGTGGGCGGCGCCGCGAATTCTCCCGGCTCGGCCATAGCGATCTTGTCAACGAACTCGAAGTCCGCGCCTTGAACTTCAATCGGCACCGGCCCGATTCCGGCAATCAATCGATTTTGTGACTCCGGGGTAAGTTTGACGGTCTTCAGATTGGCAAAATGCACAAGCTGAATCGTGCCTTCCACCGGCAGCGAGGACCAGTCCCACTGCGCGGCCAAATGATACGCGCCGGGCGGGAGCTTGGTGTGACCCAAATCCATCGACAACATATCATCCGAATTGCCCACCGTAACAGTCACCGGGACGGTGGTGTGGCGCGAGCCTGCAACCAACTGCCAATTTCGCGCCCGGGGTAACAGGCGGAGCTGGTCTGAGGTTTTGCACGTCACTTTGACCGTCGATTTCCAATCGATGGGAATGCGAGTCGCTTTCCCCAGGCTGACCGACGGAACTTCGGCGTCGGGAATGCGATCGATCCACAGATATGCCAAGTGGGTGCGGGGTTTCGCGGTCTGATCCTTGGAGCAGAGTGCCAGGCCATTCTCACCGGCGGGCTGGGTGAAAGCGGGATGGAAGTCCGTGTTGGGAAACGCCATGGCGTGCAAATCGGCAAAGAGCGCGGCGCCGCCCGCCGCCAGACCGACGGGACTTCCGAAAAACATCGCCGCCACCGACGTCGCCAGTGTCGCGGACTGAGCCACGGCAGAGGACGCTCCGGCTCCGGTCGGCGACAAAGAGGGCAAGACGGCTTGCAACAGCATGGATGCTTGCTGACTACCGGGCGCTGCGGGATCAAGTTTGGGCAGAGCCACACCATACTGCGAGGAAAACCCGCTCAGCATGTTATTCAGGTCCTTCGTTCCAGGCGGGGCATCCTCATATTCGGAGAGAGTTTGGACCAAACCCTCCATCGTCGCGGTTTGCTGCGCGTAATCCTCAAGCTGGGCCAAGATTTGCGGATTGCGCGCCATGAGCGAATTCACCTTTTTCACGTCCAACCCTCGCGGCCCAAATACCAACCCCACCGCAGAGGCACGCATGGAAATCGTCCATTCGGCAGGCCCTTTCGCGGGCTTTGCCTCCAGGATCACAAAAGACTTCTTGGGGTCGTGAGAATTGGGTACAAGGATGATGGCAACCTTCGCCGTCTTCTCAATGGCTTTGGGAAGATGGACCGGCTCGTAACGCAAGATCTCTCCGGGTTGAATGAGGTTGACCTTATCCACCAGAATGCCGGCGCCGGAGCCACCCTTGGCAGGCTCCGCCAATAGCCTGAAATTGGTAATGGGGACCGTACCCAAGCACGGCGACGAAACAGCAGGAACGGTGTCCCCGCACAAAACACCGCAGGGAACGGCCAGAGCCAAAAGCAGGCTCGCAAGCTGGCCGGGGAAAAGCATTTTGCGATTGAAGTTCGCTCTCATCGTCCTCTAATAAGAATTTATCGCTTCACGGGGAGCGATGCAACAATTTGAAAATACTTGTAGTGTCGCAGTCTGCTGTAGCGGCGCTCTATGAGCGCCGGAAACCGTTGAGGATCGAAGTTCGGCGCTCATAGAGCGCCGCTACAGCAAACAAACTGAGACACTACCAAAATGCTCAATCACTATGATGCGGATTTCTGCTGTACTGCCGCCTGAAGCGGGGAGCGGCGGAGCGGCCGGTTCTGCCGCCGGAGTTACCTGGCTCCGGGGATGTCCTGTTTTGGAAGACCGGCTGGGAGACTTTCAAAAAGCCAGCGCCTGATCCAGATCCGCGATCAAATCCTCTGCCGCCTCGATACCGATGGAAAGGCGTACCAGACCGTCCGTGATGCCAATCGCCTGGCGTTGCTCGGGCGGCACGGCCCTGTGGCTGGTGGAGGCCGAATGGACAATGAGCGAACGAGTGTCTCCCAGACTCGCGGCGCGGGCGAAAATTTTGACCCGATCCATCACTCTCTTGCCCGCTTCATAGCCGCCTTTGGCCTCAAAGCTAATCATGGCGCCAAATGCCTTCATCTGCTTGCGCGCCACTTCGTGACCGGGATGTTGAGGAAGTCCGGGATAATTCACGTGATCGATGTTGGCATGGGCGGCCAAAAACTCGGCAACCATCTGAGCGTTCGAGCAATGCACGGGCATGCGAACGTGGAGAGTATGGACACCGCGCAAGATGAGCCAGGCATTAAACGGGCTGATGACGCCGCCGAAGTCGCGGATCACCTCGTGGACCAGAAACGAGATGTAATCCTTCGTTCCCACAATGACGCCAGCCATGGCGTCGCCGTGACCGCAAAGATACTTGGTGGCGGAATGCACCACCACCGTTACGCCCAGCTTAAGCGGCTGCTGCAGTGCTGGCGACGCAAATGTATTATCAATCATCAGCGGGATGCCACGCGACGTGGCAAGCGTCGCCAATGCTTCAATATCGATAATTTCCAGCACCGGATTCGAGGGTGTCTCGAAATAGATCAGGCGGGTATTGGGGCGGATGGCGCGGTCAAACTCCTCGATGCGGGATCCGGCAACGAATGTTGCGCTGGCGCCGATACGCGGCAACTTCTTGTTCAAGAAATTATACGCCGCGCCATAAATCGAGCGCGACGCAACCACATGATCGCCTACCTTCACGTAACCGAGAATCGCCGTGGAGATCGCCGCCATCCCGGAGGCCGCGGCCAGCGCCGCTTCACCACCTTCAAGTGCCGCAATCTTTTCCTCCAAGGCATGAATCGTGGGATTGCCATAGCGCGTGTACGTGTATCCGAATTTCTCTTCGCCGTACAGCGCCGCCATTTCGGTTGAATCGCTTGCGGCAAAAGTAGTGGATTGGTAAATCGGCGTATCAAGCGCGCCCGTCACCGGGCACGGCTCTTCGCCCGCATGGACCGCGAGCGTTTCAAACCGGTATCCATTTTTCATCCGTCACCTCTTCCTTTTTCGATATGGGCGCCCAATGCGAGTGTATCATCCAACTCCCTTAGACTCCGGTCGAGAGCCTTGTTAGCCTCAATACTGTTCAGTTAGGGTGAACTTCATGATCTTGATGGCAGAGGCGTCGCCTGACCCCTCACCCCAGCCCTCTCCCCGCAGGCGGGGAGAGGGGGGACCGCGCAGCGGTGGGTGAGGGGCTCGGATTCAACGATGTGCAGTTATTCTCGACCGGACCTTAAGTAAACAGCATTGTTATTAGCCTGGAATATTCACGAAGTTTTACTCGTGGACCATCCGGGCTTTGGGACCGGCATCCGGGCGTAGGCCGGCTCCGGATATGTTTGCCCCGGCACGCCTTCCAAGATCGGCGGCGGGCGGCCACAAGCGCCGCCCCCGCCAAACAAAGAAGGCTGCCCAACCATCGGGCAGCCTTTTCGTTTGACGAAGGAAGCGTTCAAGCCACCTTGGCCCTTACCCTCCCCGCTTAAAATTCAATCCGCGCTTGGAAGGCGATCATGCGGACTGCACTATCGCCACCCAAGGAAGATCCCAGCAAACCGGTCGGAGGCGAAACCGTGCCGGTGATCGTTCCCATGCTGGTCAGCGTGCTCGGGTCTCCCGGGACGCCAGCCGTGGTACCCGGGAAGCCAAAGTTTGGATGATTGAGCAGGTTGTAGAACTGCACATCGATCCGCAACTTCGCCTTCTCACTCAGGTTGAAATATTTGCTCACAAACATGTCGGTCCAGAAGAATGACGGCCCGAACACGCTGTTGCGCGCGATGTTGCCGAACTGGCAAGTCGCGGGTGAATTGCCTCCCACGCAAGTGCCCGTCGACGTGTCAAACACCGACTGGAACGCATAGGGGTTCAGGTATTGCACTTGGCCGGCTTGCGTGACTCCCGCAATCGGATCATGAGCATAGTTACCCTGACTGTTGGTGGCAAGTGAGTTCGCGAAAATGGGCCCGAAGTTGCTGCCGTTGGTATTCACGATCGTTCCGGGGTTGGACCCGAACACGGTGAACGGAAATCCGGAATGCAAATACAGGTCGCCGGACACTTGCCAACCGTTGGTCACGTAGCGCAGGAAGCCGCTATGGACGAGGGAAGGCACTTGCCAGACATAGTTGGCATTGAGGGCATGGCGAATGTCGTAATCACAGTTTCCGTAATCGCGGTTCAACTCATTGGGGAGCGGAACCGTGGTGGCAACGGTAGAAAACCCGAAGAGCCCGCCGTTGGAAAGCGTGTCAAGGCAGTGGCTCCAGGTGTAATCGATCTGGGTGGATATGCCGTGGCTCATCACCTTTCGAGCCGTCACCTGGAGTGCATTGTAACTACTGTTGGCGCCGATTTGAAGCTGATTGACACCGCCAAAGCGAGCATCCGGGGCAGCGTTGTAGGGGAAGGGAGCGAAGCAGCCTTGGCAGGAGGTCTGATAAGCGTCCGCTTGCTGGTAGTAGGGTTCCTGAACGTATCGCGTTCCGACATAGCTGACGTCCAAGCCCCACGATGGTCCGAATTGGTGCTCGACTTCAGCGTTCCATTGCATGGAGTAAGGATAAGTGACATACCGGGGAAACGCCGTTGCCGAAACCGCTGGCACGCAGGTGGCCGCCGGTGCCCCCGGCGCGTTGCAGGAGAGACCGCCGCTGGCAAGGTTCGAGGCGAACGACTGGTTCGCCGCCACCGCCGCGCCGATGGCGCTTCCCGCAACCCCCGGAGCGATCCCCACACCACCAACAGACCCAACGAGCCCAGCCGCGAAAAGATTGTAATAAGGCGGGTTCTGGGCCAGAGTATCGGAAACCGTTCCCGGGAAAATATCCGTAAACACTCCAAATCCGGCGCGAAAGACCGTGTCCTTGGAGAATTGCCAGGCGATGGCGCCGCGAGGCTGCCACATGAGGAGCGGCGTCCCACCGAACCCTTGCGACAGGTTTTCCGCAAGCGCCTGCTTCACTGGATTGGTAAGGGTGTGGTCCGTTTGGTAAAAGGATGGACCGGCCAACTGGGCAAACAGGCCCTGCTGATTGGTGAAGTTCGAATTCCAGGTGGCCCGGACACCCAGGGTGATCGTGAGTTGGGGCTTGACCTTGATGGCATCCTGAGCGTACATGTCGATCCCTGCCGCGCCAATGGGCTCATCCAGTGACTTGGCAAAGGCCTGCTGGGTGACAGCAGCAGCCCCGTAGGTGTACTCCGGCAGGTTAAACTGGATGACCAGCGGGGTGTTAAAAACTCCAAAGTCATGAGTACTGATCAGGAACCGGTGGAATTGCTCACCGAACTTAAACTCATTCATGCCCTTCGTCCAGGAAAGGTTGTCATCCACGAAGTACTGGGTCACATTGCGGCCCTGGGGCCAAATGAAATCCGAGCCCCCGGTGGAGGTGAACCCACCGAGATTCGCTGGCAGAACAGCACCGAACGTCCCGTCCAGGGTCTCCGGGAATACCGAAGCCGCCTTGGAGGGGCTGGCCGGACCAAACAGGGCGGAATACCACTGGTATCCGGGGTCAAATTCGTTCACCAAATTCGGGCCGAAAGTGTGCGTATACCCAATGGATGCAGAGGTCTGTGGCTGAGTCGAAACCGCACTCAAGGCCGGGTTGAATGGGTCATTGTAAGTGGCCTGAAAGCCTTTTTCATACTGGAACCGGTACCAAATCTGGTTCATGTCATTCAGGTTCTGATCGACCCTCGTCGTCCAAAGAAAATCGTGAGTCAAAGCGCCAGTGGAGGCAACACCGTGCAGGGCGCAGCCATTGCCATTTCCTGGCGCTCCAGCCCCCAGCGGGCAAAACTGCTCCGGAATCGGCGTTCCCTTTGGAGTGCCATACACACCAAACATTTGCTTATAGAAGGGAATCTCCGCCGGTTGAGCTGGAAGATTGATGCCCAGTGTGGGATCCACGCCGCCTGTGGGTAGAGCCTGGGTCAAAATGTAGTTCTGGTATGCAGAACTTGGGACCGTGGTCTGAGAGATCACGGGAAGAGCGATGCGGATCCCCTCAATATCTGTAAAGAAAAATGCCTTGTCCTTCTTGATGGGACCGCCGATGCTTCCACCGTATTCGTTCACGTTCGACCCGGGCTTGGTGGCGCCGGGTGTGGCGTTGACAAAGTAGTCCGCCGCGTTCATGGAGGCGCCGTTCCAGATTTCGTAAAGGTTTCCGTGGAACTGGTTTCCGCCCTTCTTGGAGACGTATTCCATCTGCATGGCGCCCAAGCCGCCTTGCGATGTGTCAAACGAGTTGGTGTTAACCGCCACTTCCGATTCCGAGTTCAGGCCAAGCTGGAGGTTGGTGGCCCCAGAATTGTTGAGGTTGAGGAAAGGATCGTTGGCCGGAATGCCGTCCTGGGAAAAATTGTTGGAAACGGCCGGCAGACCGTTGAACTCGGTATTGCCATAGCCGCCGCCCGTGTTCATCACTGCGCCAGGGGAAACGTTGGCCATGTATGTGAGGTCTTGGCCGGGATTGGGCAGGTTTGCAATCTGGCCTGCGGTCAGTGTCGTAGTGGTGTTGGGGTTTTGAACCTCAATCACAGGGGCTGCTTCCGTCACCGTGACCGTCTGCGTCGCCTGACCCACGGTCAGAGTAACGTTGATCGTCACCGTGACGCTGACCGGAACTTGAAATGGGCCAAGCGCTGAATTCTGAAATCCAGACGCTTCAACCTTCACCTTGTAGGATCCTGGATTCAAGTCGCCAAAAACGTAATTGCCGGAACCCGTGGTCTTGGTGGTGTGCACCGTCCCCATGTTCACTTCAGTCGCAGTGATCGTGGCGCCGGGCACCACGGCGCCGCTTGGATCCTGAACCACGCCTGCGATGGCGCCGCTGGTTCGCGTCTGCGCCCATGCTCCGAATGATACAAAGAGCATGGCCGTGGCAAGGATCAGCGGCTTAATCAGACTTTTATGAGAAAAACTCGTTCCTTCCTGCATTGAAAAATTCCTCCTCAAAATCATGTTGGTTTCATCAGAAAGTCCCTCCGGTGGGTATTTTCGCTGTTTGTTCGGCCCTGATGACCGCTTCAGATTTGGCCATCACGAGGCCTGGACTCCATGAGTCCTGCGCAGGGCAAGCGGATCGCTTCATCGCTGATGAAACGCCTTCATTGCCGCCCCACTGCTAAACCACTAAAAACTCATTGCTTATAATGCCTTCAACAGATTTCTATAACACACCGTCATGGTTTGCACCGAAATGTAGAAATAAACTCAATTGAAAGATAGCAATTCTTTAGCCAAATGATGGATTTCATAAACGCTGATAATAAAAGGCTTAAAATACAATCCGGTTTCAGATAACAAAAAAGATACGGAATTCAGTATTAAATAATATTAAATATCATATGTTACCGCATTCTTGCAGACATCTTGGTTATTGTCATCTCGGCATTGCCTAAACACGTGGAGCAAGCCAAAGGGCGGCGAGGCAGGGTAGTGTCGCGGTTTGCTATAGCGGCGGCGTTGGTATCGGTGCCCATTGCGGGTACCCGTTCGGGCAGGCAGTTGGCGCGGCGGCCCGGCCAACCCCATTCTAACGGGCCAGCAGAAAGTCTCGAATCTTCTGGAAGTCCTCAACCAAGATTCGCTCTTCGCGCGGGTTGCGTAGAACGTAGGCCGGATGGACAGTGGCCATTGCCTTCGTCGTCCCAAAATCGTAGAAGCGGCCGTGAATGCGGGTGATCCCCTCTTTGATGCCCAGCACCGTCCGCACCGCCGGCATTCCCAGGCAGCAAATCAGGCGAGGCTGTATCGCCCGTATCTGCCTGAAAAGAAATGGCGAACAAGTTTCAATTTCGTCTTTTTCAGGAGTCCTGTTGCCGGGCGGGCGGCACTTGACCACGTTGCAGATATAGACATCCTCACGCCGGATATCCACCCTTTGCAGCATCCGGTTCAAAAGCTGCCCGGCACGACCGACGAAGGGTAATCCTTGCTCGTCTTCGTCGGCCCCCGGGCCTTCGCCCACGAACACCAATTGAGCCTTGGGACTTCCCTGGCCAAAAACGATGTGGGTCCGTCCGCCTGCCAATTTACAACGATGGCAATCGCCTAAATCGGCCATGACTTGATCCAAAGTCTCTTGCTGGCGGCGCTCCGGCACAGGCGATTCAGCCTCGAACAGGCTCATGGAATGGGCTCCTGACGTGCGAGGTGGAACGATATGAAGCCGGGCGGGTGAGGATTGGGGAATGTGCGGCTCTGGTACCGGCCCCGATGAAATTCCCGCAACCACATCTTCAGGGGTCTTCCCGGCGGCATTCGCCGGCGCTGGCATGATCGCTTCCGGCATGGCTTTATCGCCAGCCGCTGGGGACCAATTCCTCGCCAACGCTTCCAGCTCCGGCCCCCGGTAGAATTCGTCAAATCCCAGGTCCCGGAAGAACTCAATCCAGTCCGCGATCTGCCTGGCCATTTCGTCATTCGTCATAGAGTCTGCGCAAGCCGGCGTCTCCCAAAAGGTCTTAATACCGGGCCTTTTGAGAATATCGCAACTGCGCTAGAAAGCAACCGAATGGTGCCTCGACTGACGGCGTCTCATTTATAGGCCCCTGTTGTAGGTTTTTGAGTTCTTCTGGCAGGATATTCTGAGCCAGGTGGGTCCGTCATTCCCGCAAAAGCGGGAATCCACCAACCGGCGGCTCTTGGATTCCCGCCTTCGCGGGAATGACCGTGTTGAATTTCCTTGGGCAGGCGCGTCTAGTTTGGTTCCACGGCAATTGCTTTTTACCGGACCGTTACCTATACTGTGTAATTTCGCAGTGATGCTCGGGCCGCGTTGTACAGTTGCGGCTCAATTCGCGAGCCTCAGATTGGAAGTTGCAGGCCGGGACGGTGGCGGCAAACGGAAGGATAAGCCGGAATGAAGATTCACGAGTTTCAGGCAAAGCAGATTCTGACCCAATATGACGTTCCAGTGCCAAAGGGTGAAGTGATTACCGAGGCGCAAGCGGCGCGTGGCGTAGCGGAGCGCCTGGGTGGTGGGACGGTGGTGGTGAAGGCGCAGATCCATGCCGGAGGCCGCGGCAAGGGCGGCGGCGTGAAGCTGGCGAAAGGTCCGGCAGAGGCCGAAGCCGTGGCTGGCAAGATTCTGGGCATGACGCTGGTGACTCACCAGACCGGGCCGGAGGGCCGCTTGGTGCGGCGGGTACTGATTGAAGAAGGACTGGAAGTGGCGCGGGAGCTTTATCTGGGCCTGGCGGTGGATCGGGCAACCGGGCGGCCCGTGTTCATGGCATCCAGCGAAGGCGGAGTTGAGATTGAAGTGGTGGCCGCCGAACATCCGGAAAAAATCCTGAAGGAAACTGTCGATCCGGGCGCCGACTTGCAGCCGTTTCAGGCGCGCAAGATCGCCTTCGGGTTGGGACTGGACGCGGCGCTTGTGAATGAAGCTGTGAAATTCTTTACGGCGCTCTACCGGGCGTTTGAGTCGACGGACGCATCGCTGGCGGAGATCAATCCTTTCGTGGTGACGAAAGACGGGCGGCTGCTAGCTTTGGACGCCAAAATGAATTTTGATGACAACGCCCTGTTCCGGCATCCCGACATCCGAGCCATGCGCGACCTGGATGAGGAAGACCCGCTGGAAGTGAAGGCTTCCGAATACAGCCTGAATTACATCCGCCTGGACGGCACGGTGGGCTGCATGGTGAACGGCGCGGGCCTGGCCATGGCCACAATGGACATTATTCAGTATGCGGGCGGCCGGCCGGCCAACTTCCTGGACGTGGGTGGCGGCGCCAACGAACAGCAGGTGAAGCGCGGCTTTGAGATTATTCTTTCCGACCCGAACGTGCGCGCCGTGCTGATTAACATTTTCGGCGGCATCATGCGCTGTGACATTGTGGCCAACGGCGTGATCGCCGCAGTTCGGCAGCTTGGCATCAAGGTGCCGGTGGTGGTGCGGCTGGAAGGCACCAACGTGGAGTTGGGGCAGAAGATTCTGCGCGAGTCGGGGCTGAACTTCGCGGTGGCCAACGGCATGAAAGACGCGGCGGAAAAAGTGGTGGCCGCGGCGGGGACGGATTCGAGGCATCCGTAAAATCCAATAGAAGGGTGGGGGGGTAACACCGCCGAATACCGGTCGCCCCTCACCCCTGCCCCTCTCCCTGTGGGAGAGGGGGGACCGCGAAGCGGTGGGTGAGGGTTTTGGGGGGAGATTGAAATCCAGCCCTTCTGTGCAGGACTTGCGCTGCGGGGAAATTCTGAAAGAAAGTTCAGGGTTCGCTCAACATGGCAATTTTGATTGACGAGAACACGCGATTGCTGGTGCAGGGGATTACCGGACGCGAAGGTGGCTTCCACGCGCGCGCCGCAATGGAGTACGGAACCAAAGTGGTGGCGGGAGTGACGCCGGGCAAGGGCGGATCGGAAGCGGATGGCGTTCCGGTGTTCAACACCGTCCATGAAGCCGTGGAGCAGACGGGCGCCAATGTTTCCATGATCTTTGTGCCGCCGCCGTTTGCCGCCGATGCCATCTGTGAAGCTGCCGACGCGGGCCTGCCGCTGGTGGTGGCGATCACGGAGGGCATTCCCACGCTGGATATGATCCGCGTGAAGCAGTTCCTGGCGGGAAAGAAGACGCGGCTGATTGGTCCCAATTGCCCGGGACTGATTTCACCCGGCAAGGCCAAAGTGGGAATTATGCCGGCACGCATCCACAAGCCCGGCCACATTGGCGTGGTATCGCGGAGCGGAACTTTGACCTACGAAGCGGTGGGGCAGTTGACGACGCTTGGCATTGGCCAATCAACCTGCGTGGGGATTGGCGGCGATCCGATTATCGGGACGAGCTTTGTGGACGTGCTGCGCTTGATGAATGAAGATGCCGAGACCGAAGGCATCATCCTGATCGGCGAGATTGGCGGCACGGCGGAAGAAGAAGCGGCAGCGTTTATCAAGGCCCATGTCAAGAAACCCGTGGTGGGATTCATCGCCGGGCGCACGGCGCCGCCCGGACGGCGGATGGGCCACGCCGGGGCCATCATCTCCGGTGGCAAGGGAACGGCGGCGGATAAAATCGCCGTTCTCGAAGCGGCAGGGATTCACGTGGTTCCCAGCCCGGCGCTGATGGGAGAAACCTTGGCGCGGGCGCTGGGAAAGCGGGTAGCGTCTTGAAAGCAGTGATAAGTGATGAGTGATAAGTGACGAGTATAAAGGCGGTCAGCTTTCAGCAGTTCGCCGGATCGTAGGGGCGACCCTTGTGGTCGCCCGCGGGCGGGCACAAGGCCCGCCCCTACGTCGAAACACGGGGGGCCCCGCTGAAAGCTGACCGCTGACGGCTAAGAGCTTCTTTACCACGACAGGAGATTCATGGCATTGGAACGAACATTGACCATCATCAAGCCGGACGCGGTGAGCGCCGGGAATGTTGGAAACATCATCAGGATTTTTGAGGCCAACCAGTTCAAAATTGTGGCGGGGCGGCTGGTGAACTTGACGCGGCAGGAGGCCGAGGGTTTTTATGCGGTGCATCGCAGCCGCCCTTTTTTTGCCAGCCTGACGGAGTTCATGAGCTCGGGAAGGGCACTGGTGATGGTTCTGGAAAGGGAAAATGCCATTGCCCGGCTGCGCGAGGTGATGGGCGCAACCGACCCGGCGAAAGCGGCTGAGGGAACGATTCGCAAGCTTTATGCGGAAAGCATTGAGCGCAACGCCATCCATGGATCGGACGCGCCGGAGACGGCGGCTTACGAAATTGGATATTTCTTTCCGAAAATCGATTTGGTGTAGAGTTCCCAACAAAAGGCCGCATGGTATTCCCGCCAGACTCCTAGATTTGCGAAATTTGACGTAATTGAGACAAGTTCTAGATCGCCCCTCTCCCCCGAATTGGGGGAGAGGGTGGCCCGCGTAGCGGGACGGGTGAGGGGGGCACGAAGCCCGCCTCCTCGGGTTTCAAGGTCAGTACCAACTCGACGGGAAAAAGCAGCCTTGCGGTTCCTGGAAATCACCCGTGGCCGTCAGCGTCATGGGCTTGACCACGCGAAAGCATTCATTCAGGAACCAGCGGAAGATTTTCTGGTGGCGCGTGGGCAATGAGAAATGAAGTGGTCCGGCGACAGAGTGAGAAGCGCCGCACACCAGCGCCCGAAGCGCCCAGCCCATTTTCTTTTGCATTCAATTGACTTCGTCCTTTCGCGCCGCCTAACATGATCGGGTGTTGCGCACAACCCTATTTCGTTGGCAATTGTTGATGAGCCTGGCGCTTTGCCTGCCTTCAATCCTCGCGCCCCGCAGAACCCTCGGACAGGAATCCGAAGCGGGCTTTGAAAATCGGGTGGGCCAGCTCATTGCCAGCGGTCAATTGCAGGCCGCAGCGGAGCAAGCTCGCGCCGGCTTGCAGCAATTCCCACACTCGGTGGACCTGGAGCAGCTTCTGGGCGCGGCGTTGTTCAAGGCCGGACACAACCGCGAGGCTCGTCAGGCTTTCGGCCGGGCCGTGGAGCTTGACCCGAAAGCTCCCCAGGGCTATTTTGACCTGGCGTTGGTGGCACTGGTTGAGAGGCAATACGCGGAAGCGGCCAAGAAACTGGAAAGGACGATCGCGCTCGACCCCCGCAACGCCCAGGCTCACCTTCTGCTGGGCCGCGCCTTGCACAACCTGAATGAAACAGCACCGGCCATCCGCCAGTTTCAGGAAGCTCTGTCCATTTCTCCCCGCCTTCCTCTGGCCCACTACCATCTTGGATTCGCTTACCAGAGCCAGGGAAAACTACGCGCTGCGCTCGACGAATTCCAAGAAGAGATCGCCCTGAACCCGGGCTTTTATCCCGCTTATTGGCTGGCCGGAAATATTGAGTTGAAGCAGGGTGATCTTAGAGCCGCGGGCAAGCTGTTTGAGCAAGGTGAAAGAATTCAGCCGGGCGGATATGAGGCGCATTATGGGCTGGGGCGCGTGTTCCTGGGGCAGAAGCAATATTCGCAGGCCCTGCCTGAAATTCAACGGGCGGTGGATTTGAAACCGGGAAGCGTGGAAGCACATTACGCCCTGGCCCAAGCCTACCAAGGCATTGGGCGCAAAGGTGATGCCGCCCGTGAATTCGCCATCTGCGCGAAGCTGAACGCGGAGAAGCAGAAGGTGGCTTCGGGAATTGCGGGAAGTGCAGTGCAATAGCCGCGCTGCGGCGCCTGTTGTGCCGAAATGTGGACCCCCGCCTTCGCGGGGGTGACGGCCCCGGGCGCGAAGCGTCGGGACTGGCCTGGTGCCCGTCCGCGGGCGACCACAAGGGTCGCCCCTACGTCATTGTCATTCCCGCGCAGGCGGGAATCCAGCCCGCGCTTGCGGAGAAAATCAGGCACAGCAAGAAACTATTTTGAAGAGCCTACCAAACAGGTCTTTCGGGATTCTGAGGCGAACCATCGCCCTGGGCGTGGTGTGCGCTTTGGGTGTGGCGCTACGCCAAGCGCCGTTGAATCGCGCCGCATCGCACCAACCCCTGCAAAATATGGCTTCGCATCCTGCCCGGAAATCCGCCCAACCCATCGACCAGTTCATTGACGTGGCGCAAAAAGCGGGAATCCATTTTCGCCTGACCAGCGGCGGCGCTGAGAAGCGTTATATTATCGAGGCCAAAGGCGGGGGAGGCGTGGCCTGGATCGATTACAACAATGATGGGTTCCCGGACCTCTTCCTGGTGAACGGATGCACACTGGAGTTGTGGAAACAAAAGGCATGCCCGCTGTCGCGCCTCTACCACAATAACGGCGATGGCACGTTCACGGATGTCACCGCCGGGTCGGGCCTCGATCACCGGGGTTGGGGCATGGGCGTGTGCGTGGGCGATTACGATAACGACGGCTTCGATGATCTCTACGTGACCTACTATGGCGGCAACGTTCTCTACCACAACAACGGCAACGGCACTTTCACGGATGTGACGGACAAAGCCGGCGTTCGCGGCCACGGCTGGGGCATGGGGTGTGCGTTCGGGGATTACGATAACGACGGTTCGCTGGATCTCTACGTGGCCGACTACGTGGACGTCGATATTCTCCACCTTCCGGCGCCGGGAAGCGCCCTGAACTGCACCTATCGGGGCATTGCTACGTTTTGTGGGCCACGAGGCTTGCCCGGTGGCCGGGATATTCTGTTTCACAACAACCGCAACGGGACTTTTTCTGACGTGACCGAAAAGGCCGGGATCGACAAGGACCGCGATTACGGCCTCGGAGTGGTTTGGGGCGATTATAACCACGACGGCCGCCTGGATATTTACGTGGCGAACGATTCAACTCCCAGCTCGCTCTACCGCAACAATGGCGACGGCACGTTCACGGACGTTGGCGTGGAAGCGGGCGTGGCCTACGGCTCCGAAGGCCAGGAACAAGCGGGCATGGGGACGGATTTCGGCGACTATGATAACGATGGCTGGCTGGACATCATTAAGGGTAACTTTTCCGACGATTCCAAGAATCTTTACCACAATAACCACGATGGTACGTTTACCGACGTGGGCTTCCCGGCCGGGATTGGCGCCGTAAGCTGGCTTTACACCACCTTTGGCGCAAAATTCCTGGATTATGATAACGACGGCTGGAAGGATATTGTACTTGCCAACGGCCAGGTGTTCCCGCAAATTGACCGCTATAAGACCGGCATCACTTACGCCGAACGCCCGCTGCTTTATCACAATCAGGGTCCGGTGGGAGCTTCGCCCGCTCTGCCCCATTCCGTCAAGTTCAAGGAAGTCGGCCTCGAATCCGGACCGGGGTTCCTGACGCGCAAAGTGAGCCGGGGCTTGGCCACTGCCGACTATGACAATGATGGTAACCTTGAAATCGCCATCAGCAATATGAATGACTCCCCGGAGCTGCTGCGACACACCCAAAAGAATCCCAATCATTCTATTCTGGTGAAGACCATCGGAACCCAAAGCAACCGCGATGGCATCGGCGCCGTGGTAAAGGTTGTTTCAGGTGATTTGACGCAGTACGATGAAGTGAGGAGCGGAGGGAGTTATCTTTCTTCGAGCGACCTGCGGCTGCACTTTGGCTTCGGCTCCCGCACCAAGATCGACCGCATGGACGTTCTCTGGCCCAGCGGCCGCCGGGATGTAATCCTTCACCCTCCCGCAGACCGCTTCCTGGTGGTGAAGGAAGGGTCCGGTTTGATTGAAGCGAGACCGCTGAAGAAGCCTGCTGCCTATCGAAGCGTCCAGGCGACGGCGGGGTTGGCGGGAACTCGCTGATTGAACCGAACAGATGGCTATCTTGGGCTCGGAGCGCCAGGCAGGCAAAAGGACAATGGGTCAGTTTGCTGTAGGGGCGGGCCTGGTGCCCGCCCGCGGGCGACCACGAGGGTCGCCCCTACGTTGCCGTCAGTCCCGCGCAGGCGGGAATCCACATCGTGCCGGTGCGGACCAACATGGGCCCCCGCCTACGCGGGGGCGACAGCGAATGGACAAAGGCGGGGACGGGAAGGCATTGGCGCCCAGGGCCTGAGACAAACAGGGTCTGAGCAAGCCTGCGGAATTGAAGGAACGAAGCTAGAAAGTCTATGAAAACAAAGGATCGATGTCTTAGACCGTCGAATCGATCCGCAAGGGCTTGGCGCGGACCTTCCGTGTCTTGCGTCCGCCCGGTGCAGCGGGGGACCATCCTCGAACGGGCCATCTTCTGTTCGATCGCCCTGCTGGTCGCTTCAGCCTCGATGCACGCCGAGGAATTCACCCGGACCTCCCACTATGCAGTTCGCATGTTTTCTTTTGGGACGTTTACCATCGATTCGAGAGTTGGTGACATTACGGTGGTGGGGTGGGATGACCCCCGCCTCGAAATCGATGCGGAAAAACTGGTGCGGGCCGGCTCCAAGAAGAAGGCCAACGTGCTCTTCCAGAAGATTCAGGTGTCGCTGGCCGGGAAGGACAAGAACATCACCCTGGAGACTCTCTACCCTCCGCGCCGGCTCTGGCGGCCCTTTCGCGGCGAATCCAAGCTCACCGTGAATTACACCATTCATATGCCTTACGACAGCAACCTCAAATTGAGTTGCATTGATGGCGACGTCACCATTCAGGGACTGACCGGCAGCGAGGTGGTGAAGCTGAGCTACGGAGACGTGGAAATTGACGTGCCGGATCCCTATCGCGTTCGTTATTTCAAGGCGCACACTTTCTTGGGCTACGTTCAGAGTGACCTGAGCGGCATGGAACAGGACAGCGCCGGATTTTCCCGGGAAATTTTCTTCACGGCGGGCGGAAATCAGGACATTATCGTGGAGGTCCATATGGGAGGAGTCTTTGTGTACAACGAGCAAAACTGACTTCGTCCTGGCCTTGCCCTCCCTGAACGGAACCGCTGCGGGCAAAGCAATCTTGGAGCCTCACAGTGATGAACACCGAGCGGATTCTTAGCCCTGCGGCCATTTACGAATATTTGGAAACGCGCCCGGCCCGTGCGCGCTGGCTGGAATGGCTTCGCGGGCGCCGTTATCTTGTGACCCGGTTCCATCAACGCTCCAGGCCGCTCGGAGTGATCGCCTATTATTCCCGAGACCGGCGGGCAGCGCGAAAACTGGCGCTGGCGGTTGAGCAGGACTGGACCGAAACATCCAGGGCCTGCCAAGACGCTTACGATGAGATTCTGTTCAAAGCGCCGGGCTTGATCGTCATTCAGTTGCGGCAGAAGAATGTTTGCAAGTGCCTGGGCCATCGCCACCTGGCGGTGCGGGAAGCGCCCTTCGCAGAAGCTCACGAAGCTTTTCTGGGCACGGAGACTGGGGAGATTGACCTGGCCTACCAGGACATCGACCGGTGGCTGCCCATGCCGATTTCGGACTCTGCGCTCGATGCGAAATTCCTGGAAGGAAGCCGCCTGGAGGAGTTTCATAGCCGCCAATTCCGTCTGAAGATTTTGAGCATCACGCTGCACGAGATCAATCACCTGGTTTCTCCGCAAGCCGATGAGACAGCGGTGCGCCATCGCAGCCTGACCTTTTATCATGACGCGATGGCCGATTACGTCGACAATGCCATCAGCACCCTTTCCCTTACCATTGACCGGTCATTTTCCCGGTTCGGCTAAGTACCACCATTCGCAATGACGGTGATGTATTCTTGCAACGGTCTTCAACAACCCCTCACCCCCAGCCCCTCTCCCCGCAAGCGGGGAGAGGGTGGCGCGCAGCGCCGGGTGAGGGGGCGCGAGAATGCGTGAGCGAACTTACGAAACGCTGCACTAAGGAAGTGGACGCGAAACCACGGCAGGAACCCGGAGCCCAGGGAGTTTTGTGACTACAAAGGTTAAGAAACACCATCACCAGATGATCAAGAACATTTCCAGTGCATGGCGGCTCACAGCCGTGGCCGCCGTGCTGACGGCCCTCAGTATCCTGGCAAGCTGCGGCCTGATTCGGCGCGCCACCCGGCCCGTCACCACCCAAGTGGTGGTGCTGGGATTTGACGGAGCCGATCCGGTCCTTGCCAAGCAATGGATGGATGAAGGAAAGCTGCCCAATCTGGCCCGGCTGGCCCGGACCGGAACATTCGTCCCGCTGGGCACGACCAATCCCCCGGAGTCACCGGTGGCATGGGCTACGTTTGCCACGGGACTGAATCCCGGCGGCACCGGTATCTTCGATTTTCTGACCCGCGACCCCAAAACCTATTTGCCCGAACTTGCCCTGGTGAAGTCCAAGCCCCCTAGTTTTGCATTTGGCATGATTCCGCTGAGCCGGCCCCATCTCACCAACCAGCGCAGCGGCACTCCTTTCTATGAAACCGTAGCCAAGGCGGGATACAAGGCGACGATCTTGCGCGCGCCGCTGGAATTTCCTCCCAGCCCCGTTCCTGGCGGCAAGCTCTGGGCGGGCCTGAGCGTGCCCGACGCGCGCGCCACCTGGGGAACGTTTTTTTATTTCAGCACGGACCTGACGCCCTGGGACGTTGGCGATACGGAATTCGGCGGCAAGCTGGTTCGCCTGGAGCTGAATGGCGCCACGGCCAAGTCTTCCATTGAAGGTCCCATCGATCCAACCACCAAGACTTACCGGCGAATCTCCGTCCCGGTTCAATTCACCGTCGCCCCTGTCCAGAATACAGTGACCGTTAACCTGGGCGGGCGCACGGAGACCATCGCCGAGCGGCACTGGAGCTCCTGGTTCCGCGTGGACTTCCCGATCACGCGCTTTCTTTCCGTTCACACCATCTGCCGCTTTTACGTGTTGGAGACCTATCCTGACCTCCGCCTTTATATGTCGCCGTTGAACTTTGATCCCAGTTCGCCGCCCGTTCCCATCTCCTATCCTGCAGATTACACGGCTCAGCTTGAAAAGCAGTTTGGTCCGTTCAAGACCATTGGTTGGTGGCATGACACCTGGGCGCTGAACGAGGAGAAGATTGGCGACGGCGTTTTCCTGGACGATCTGTTCAAGACCATGGCAAAGCTGCAACAAATTACGCTGAAGGAACTGCAGCAGGATCCGCCCAGCCTGATGGTTTCGATCTTCACCTCCACGGACAGCGTCTCCCACATGTTCTTCCGGCTCATCGATCCCGAACATCCACGCTACGATCCCGTGCTGGCGAAAAAGTATGGCGACGCCATCCTTTGGACCTACGAGCGAATGGATCAGGTGGTAGGCAAGGTGCTTGAGGAAATGAAACCGGGCGCGACGTTAATCATCGTCTCCGACCATGGCTTTCACACCTGGCGCCGGGGCTTCAACACCAATACCTGGCTTGTGGAAAATGGCTTCATGGCGCTGAAGAACGCCAACGCCACGGAAAAATCCCTCAATCTGGCGAATCTCTTCGGGCGAGGCAGCTTTTTCCCCAATGTGGATTGGAGCCACACCCAGGCCTATGCGCTGGGCCTTGGCCAGATTTATGTGAACTTGAAAGGGCGAGAAAAGGACGGAATCGTTGAGCCCGGGACTGAAGAAAATCAGCTTCTGCAGAATATTCGCCAGAAACTGCTGGCTTATCAGGATCCCGACACTCATCAACCGGTATTGGAACACGTGGTTCTGGGCACGGAAATTTTCCACGGCTCGCGCATGGCGGAGGCGCCGGACTTGCAACTGAACTTCCGGCCCGGCTATCGGACATCATGGCAGACGGCTCTGGGCGCCATTCCGGAGGGCATCGTTGTGGCCAACATGATGAAATGGAGCGGCGACCATTGCGCCTCCGACCCCAGTGATACCTCCGGCATCTTCTTTTCCAACCGCAAGCTCTTGACGCCGGATCCCAGCATCATGGACATTGCGCCCACCGTCTTGAATCTGCTGCAGGTGCGGCCTTCTGCTAAACTGGATGGGAAGGTCCTGAGGTTTGGCCCGGCGGGGGGCGCATGATGCAATCCTTTTGCTTTCGTCGCGGGCCGCCGTCAAGACAAATCGTAAGGACAGGCCTTGTGCCTGCCCGCTGATGGTGACCACAAGGTTCGCCAATACGGGACTTCAAGGGCTGAGCCCTTGTTGAGAATCTGAGGAACTATGGCTCTTTATTTGGTGACAGGCGGCAGTGGCTTTATCGGCTCCCACCTGGTCGATGAGTTGTTGAAACGGGGCGAACAGGTTCGGGTGATTGACAACCTTGAAACCGGGCGAGAGCAAAACCTGGCCCACGTGCTGGACAAAATAACCTGGTTCAAAGATGACATCCGCGACCTGGAAAAAATCCGGCCTCATTTCCAGGGAGTCGATTACGTGATTCACGAAGCGGCGCTGCCCTCGGTTCCCCGCTCGGTTGCGGACCCGCTGACCACCCATTCCATCAATCTGAATGGGACGCTCAATGTACTGGTGGCGGCGCGCGACGCCAAAGTAAAACGGCTGGTTTTCGCCGCCTCCTCGGCGGCTTATGGGGACAATCCCATCCTGCCGCGCGTGGAATCGCATATGCCGCGCCCGCTATCCCCCTACGCATTGCACAAGCTGGCCGGCGAATATTACTGCCAGGTCTTTTACCAGCTTTATGGCTTTGAGGCAGTGCCCTTGCGGTATTTCAACATCTACGGTCCCCGGCAGAACCCGGATTCGCCTTATACGGGCGTTCTCTCACTCTTCATTTCCGCTTATCTCAAGGGACAAACGCCCACCATTTTCGGAGATGGGGAACAGTCACGGGATTTCACCTATGTGGGAAACGCCGTTTCCGCCACGTTGCTGGCTTGCTCGGCCCCGGATGCTCCCGGCCATGTCATCAATGTGGGCGTCGGCGAGCGGTTCACGCTGAATCAGACCATCCAGTTCTTGAACCGGATTTTTGGAAAAGAAGTGAAACCGAAGTATGGTCCCCCGCGCGAAGGCGACGTCCGGGAATCCCATGCGGACATCACGCTGGCCCGGAAATTACTCGGCTACGAGCCGATGGTTCGTTACGAAGACGGCTTAAAGCTGACGGTCGAGTGGTATCGATCTTATTTCGCAGGGCGCGGCTGAGCGCGCTCAGAGCAGCGCGATTCCGCTCCAATGTTCTTCATGTTTCCAAACGAAGTAGCAATGTTGTGCTCCGGCGCCGCCGCGACGGTCGCGGGTGTTGTCTCCTATGGATCATCCTATCCCTACTCCCAGGTGTTTGGTCCCGGCTTGGTGCGGGGGCCAGCGGGAAGCGGCCGCGCCGCCTTGACCTTTGACGACGGTCCCACGCCTCCTTACACGGACCGGATTCTGGACATCCTTCGCGCAAGCAAAGCTACGGCAACATTCTTCGTGAACGGCAAACAGGTGGACCTCTTCCCGGATACTTTGCGGCGCATTCAGGCTGAAGGCCACACCATCGGCAACCACACCTATTCGCACCTGTTCCTTTACTTCAAGACTCGAGGCCGGATCGCGCGGGAAATTGATCGGACCCAGGAATCGATTGAAAAAGTAACGGGCGAGCGCCCCACGCTGTTCCGGCCCCCCTATGGTGTGCGCTGGTTCGGACTCTTTCCGGTCCTGAATGCCCGGCAGATGAAGGATATTCAATGGTCCAATCCCAGTTTCGATTGGGTTGCGGGGATGAGTCCCGCCAAGGTCATCCGCAAAGCCCTGGAGCGGATCGGCGATGGTTCCGTCATTCTGATGCACGATGGGTGTGGATCGCGGCAACCCGGCGAAGTGGACCGTTCCAGCACGGTGGCGGCGCTTCCTGCCATCATTGAAGGAGTTCAAAGGGCGGGCTTGCGGTTTGTTTCAATTTCCGAATTTGTTTCCTGAATCACCTACGGAGGTTGTTGCACGACGAATTTGGAAATTGCAACGCCCCACCGGCATCGTGCGATGTAGCGCCTTCCTTGCAGCGTCCTGCCGGATCACATTCCATGCCCAAGGTTCTTATCCTCAGCACCTCCCATGGCGCCTCGCACTTGCGAGCCTCGAACGCCTTGCGCAAGGCCATGCTGCAGCTTCATCCCGGAACCGATGTGCGCGTGGTGGATGGCCTGGAGCATTGCGCGGCTTGGTTTCGCCTCTACTACGATTCCTATGAGATTCCGTTGCGGCTCTGGCCCGGCCTTTGGGGATGGATTGAAGGCTTCCAGCATCAACAATCCTCCACCGGTCCCCTTTGGCTCTATCGCCGGGGTGCCAGGCCGCTCTTCGCATTCCTACGGGAATTGGCGCCGGAAATCGTGGTGGCCGCTGAGGTCGGCATGTGCGAATTGGCGGCTCTTGCCAAGCGCGAGGGCGGGTTGCGATTCTTCCTGGCCGGGATTGAGCTGATGGACTTCAACCAGGCATGGGTTCAGCCGGAAGTGGACCTCTATATCGCCACACATCCTGATCTCGGCCTTGAGCTGGTAAATGCCGGCGCTCCAAGTGATCGGGTGCTTTCCTGTGGGATGCCGATTGATCCCTCTTTTGCTTCGCTGCCTTCGCGCCCGGCAATGCGCGCCAAGCTGCAACTGGATCAGGACCTGCCGGTGCTTCTGGTCCTTTTCGGAGGCACGGGTTTCGGCAAACCCGGCGTCATGGTTCAAGAACTCAGGAAAGTTGGCGCGCCATTTCAAGCAGTTTTTGTGGCAGGTAAGAACGCCCGCCTGGAAAGAGAAGCCCGCCGCCTTTGCCGGGACTTGCCGCACAGCCGGGTGTTGGGTTGGGTTGATAATATGCAAGAGTGGATGGTGGCCGCTGATTTACTATTAAGTAAGCCCGGAGGTGGAACGCTGATGGAAGCGGCCGCCTGCGGGTTGCCCATGCTGGCGCATGATCCGCTTCCCGGCAACGAACAACGGACCTGCCGGTGGATTGAAAAGTGGCAGGCGGGAATCTGGTTGAAAGCTCCAGCGCAGATTGCGCCGGCATTGCAACGGCTCTTTGCAAGCCGGACGGAGTTGGATTCGCTAAGGGAAAGGGCGAGCTCGATCGCACGGCCTGATGCAGCCAAAGAAGCGGCGCGGGCGATTTTAGCAGGGTGCAAGAGCGAAGTTCAGCCCAGCACCAAATCGGGGTGATAAAGGCTGCCCGTGACGTGCCGGGCGATGGCAATCAGGCGATGTTCTGGATTGACGATCTTCAGCACGCTCATGGCTTGTATCCGGCTGGGGCGGCCTCCACGGTCCGGCCGGGCGGCTTGCGCCAGCTCAAATTGCCGCCCGTTGCGGACGCTGGCCTCTTCACGGCCCCGCACCACCAGCTCCGGGCAGTCAGGCAGGAGTGCTTCCAAGGGCACAAACAGGGATGCGCTCTTGCCCTCCTGCATGGCTTCCGCCAGCTTCTCCAGCGTCACGGCGCGGCTCTCCACAAACTCAGCAACCGCGGTACGGCGCAGGCTCGCAAGATGAGCCGGGCATCCGACTTTCTGCCCCATATCGTGCGCCAGGGACCGGACATAAGTCCCACCCGAGCATTCCACGGCGAATCGCAGTCGTTCGCCATCGGATTCCAATCCCAGGAGCTCGATTGCGTAGATTTCCACTTCAACGGGTTCGAGATTTACGGGCTTGTGCTGCCGGGCAAGCTGATAAGCCCGTACTCCACCCACCCGCTTCGCTGAGAACGGGGGAGGAACTTGCATAATCCGGCCCATGAATTCACCCAACACCTTTTCGAGCGCCAGTTGGTCAGGCCAGTTCCTGTACACTTCTGAAGAGGGAACACCGGTGGCGTCATAACTGTCCGTGGAAAACCCAAACCGCACCGTGCCTTCGTAAGCCTTGCGGGATTTCAGATAGAACTGGGCGAGCCTTGTTGCCTTCCCAATGGAAAGAGGCAGGACGCCTGTGGCAAACGGGTCAAGCGTTCCAAAATGGCCGATACGATGAGTTCCCAGCAGGCGGCGCACCCGGGCCACAACATCGTGGGAAGTGATGCCCGCGGGTTTGTCAATGATTAAGACTCCGGATAGTTCCTGATTCATCAAGCATCCAAATCCAAGGTCTGGGCTGCTTTCCGCTACACTTCTTCCTTTAACTTGTCCACGATGAGCCCCGATTCTGGGTCAGAAAAAGTCGACGGAATACTGGGCCACATCCTGGCCCAAAATGCTCTCCGACTCCCGAAGAACTTGTTGGAAGGCGGATTCAAGCAAGGTCTGGCTGCTCGAAATCGAGACAACCCCCAGAGTCGCATGCTGCCAGACGTCCTGATGATCCATTTCCGCTACGGCCACATTGAAACGGGCGCGCAGCCTGTCCCGCAGCTTGCGGAGGACGGCCCTTTTGTCCTTGAGGGAGTGTGAATAGGGAAGCTGGATTTCCAGGATTAGGACGCCTACGGGCATGACGGCCGGCCTCGCGGCTGCGGATGGTTACGCCAGAGCCTCCTCCGTCACGCGCTCTGTAACGAAGGCTTCCATTACGTCGCCCACTTTCACATCGCTGAAGTTTTCGAGGGCCACGCCGCACTCCATGCCGGACCGGACCTCCTCAACATCTTCCTTGAAGCGCCGCAAGGACCGGACCTTCCCTTCGTAGACCACAACGCTATCGCGAGTCAGGCGCAGACGGGAGTCCCGCTTGAATTTACCCTCCAGAATGTAGCAACCGGCGATGGTCCCAACCTTGGCGATGCGGAAGGTGTCGCGCACTTCCAACCGTCCCAGTGAAATTTCCTTGTACCGGACCGCCAGCAAGCCTACCTTCGCCTTCCGAATCTCATCCGATAGTTCGTAAATGATCGTGTGCAGGCGGATGTCCACCTTCTCCAGAGCAGCGAGCTCGGACGCTTTGCGCTCCGGCCGGACATTGAATCCCACAATCACGGCGTTCGACGCTGAAGCCAGCAACACGTCCGTTTCCGTGATGGCGCCCACCCCCGCATGAATCACCTTCACCTTCACCCGGTCATCGCTGAGCTTGGTCAGCGTTTCAGAAACCACTTCGACCGATCCTTGAACGTCTCCCTTGACGATCAGAGGCAGGTCCTTCACGTCCCCCGCGGCAATCTGCTGGTGCAACTGCTCAAGCGTCAAACGGGCGGTCTTGGCCAGTGCGGCTTCCCGCATCTTGGCTTGGCGATGGACGGCAATCTGGCGGGCCTTGCCGGTATCTTCAATAGACTGCAACCGGTCTCCGGCCTGTGGCACATCCTCCAGCCCTAGCACTTCGATGGGGGTTGAGGGAGTTGCTTCCGTCACTTGGCCACCCCGGTCATCAAACATCGCCCGGACTTTACCGTAGATGGCTCCGACGATGAACGTATCACCCACTCGAATCGTCCCGTTCTGCACCAGGACGGTGGCCACCGGCCCGCGGCCCCGGTCCAGCTTCGCCTCCAGCACGGTCCCGCTGGCCAGGCGCTTCGGATTGGCTTTCAGTCCCTGAAGGTCCGCAACCAGAAGGATCATTTCCAGCAGCAATTCAAGGTTCTTGCGTTGTTTTGCGGAAACCTCCACGGTGACCGTTTCGCCGCCCCAGTCCTCGGACATCAGGTTGAGGTCTGCAAGCTGTTTCTTCACGCGCTCCGGCGCGGCATCCGGTTTGTCGATTTTATTGATGGCGACGATGATTGGCACTTTCGCGGCGCGCGCGTGGTTTATGGCCTCGAGCGTCTGCGGCATCACCCCATCGTCCGCAGCCACCACCAGCACCACAATATCAGTCACTTTGGCGCCCCGGGCTCGCATCAAGGTAAATGCTTCGTGGCCCGGAGTATCCAAAAGGACCACCTTGCGTTGATTCACCTCAACGTGGTAGGCGCCAATGTGCTGAGTGATGCCTCCCGCTTCCTTGGCTACGACGTTGGTCTCGCGGATTGCATCCAGCAGCGAAGTCTTGCCGTGGTCCACGTGGCCCATGACGGTCACAACGGGAGCGCGAGGTTGCAAGTCTTCAGGGCGATCGGCGTCCTCATCCAATTGCAGCACTTCTTCTTCAAAGCTGATGATGGTGGTTTCCGCGCCAAACGTGCGGGCCATTTCCGTTGCCGTTTGGCTGTCCAACGTCTGATTGATGGTCGCAAATACACCCTTCTCAAGGAGCCGCTTGATGACATCCTTGGCGCGAACTTCGAGCTTTTCCGAGAGTTCTTTGATGGTGACGCCTTCCGTAATCGTGATCTTCCGGGTGATGGGAACTTCCTCGGGTACCACCGGCTTGGGAGGACCAAATGACGCCGGAGTCCGCGAGGGCATCAGGCGGGGTGGCATTTGCCCGGAGCGCGGCGGATAAGGGCGCGTACCCGGGGCGGGCCCCGCCGCAGGTGCAGCTCCGCCCGAGGACAGACGGGTCGTGGGGTGCATGGGCCGGTGTTCACCGGGACGCCTAACGGTCATTCCTCTCCCGGGAACCGGGCGTGGAGTTGCCGCGACCGGATAGATTGGCTGGTCTGAGGCAGGGGCTTTACGGCCGGAAGGGATGATGCGCCCCGGCCGTCCGGCACCACCGCGCGGAGCAGTTACGTGCCCTCGAGCCGGCAATCCAGCCTGAGTTGCTGGGGCGGAGCTTGCAGATCGCGCCGGCACCGATCCTGCCATCCGAGTTGATTGCACGGCGGCTCCGGGTGCGGCGGCAGAAGGCCGCGGCAAAACAACCGGCTTGGCGGCAGAAGGCCGTGGCAAAACAACCGCCTTGGCGGAAACCGTTCCAGCAGGATGATTCGCAGTCACACCCGTTCTGGGCGGGGCGGAGACGGGACCAGCAGCCGGCGCAATAGGACTTGACGGGCGCAGCGGAGGCCGGGGAGACAATGCCGGAACTGCTGGCTTGGCCGGAGCCGGGGGAGCAATTGGAGCGGGCTTGTGAACCGGAGCAACCGCAAGTCTTGCCTCGGCCTTGATCTGCTCAAAGGTTCGTCCAACCACGGAAGCGTCGCGGCGGGGATCGGCGAGCTTGGAAAAGGCAGGTTTCTGGGCAAAGGGCTGAACCGGCGCCGGCGCGGGAGCCGGAGTTGGCGCTGGAGGCGGAGCTTCGTGGAAAGTCTGGAACTTCGGAGTCCTCACCTCTTCCGGGTCTGGACCCTGCTCGCGGAAATGAACGCGCACTCTTTCAGCGATATCGTCGTCGATCGCGCTGGAGTGCGATTTCTTGTCCGTGATTCCGGTCTCCAGAAGGTAGTCGAGCACACTGCGGCTTTTCACCTCAAGCTCGCGGGCCAGATCATTAATGCGGATTTTACTCTTCACCGATTCCAAGTTTCTCCTTCCTACTCGCGGCGGTTTGAATGCCACCGCGCTCCAATCACTTTAGCTCAATTTTCTGTCCCTCCTTCGCGCGAGTTTGAAGAACCCGTTGACGGGTGTTGATCCGCCTCGGCTTCCCCGGTTTCCGCACTCTTATTGTAACTCTCCGCAGCCCCGGCTGGATTCCCCTCAGCCCCGGTGGACGCCGTCGTGATCTCCTCTGTGTCTGGCGGCGCCCCTTCTGCTGCGGGTTGTTGCGCCGCTTCCCCGATGATCTCTCCGTTAGCTTCCCCGGCGCTCTCCTCATTCGCCGCTTCGGCGCCTTCAGCGGTTGCCTCTTTAACTTCTTCTTCCACGTCTGCCTGGGCTGCGGATTCTCCCTGCTCAAAATAATCCGTCACCACCCCGCGGATGCGCTCCACCGTCTTTTCCCCAATGCCGGGAATCTGAGTCAGCTCGATCGGCGTCATCTGGGCAAGCTGTTCAATACTCTCAATGCCGTGATCCCGGAGCTTCTGCAAGGTCTTTTCACCCAGGCCGTGCAATTCCGAAATGGGCGCGCCGCGCATCGCCATCGCTGCCATCTGGGACTCGATTTCCTGCCGCTTCTCTTCCTCGCTCTTAATGTCAATGTGCCACGCCAGCAGCTTGGCCGCCAGCCGCACGTTCTGGCCTTTTTTGCCGATCGCCAACGACAGTTGAGTGTCATCCACGATCACTTCAAGCTGCCGTTGCTCTGAATCGAGAATGGAAACGTGATTGATCTTGGCGGGGCTGAGGGCGTTGGCCGCGAACACCACCGGGTCCTCGTTGTACTCGATAATGTCGATCTTTTCGCCCCGCAGCTCACGGATGATGGATTGCACCCTCATTCCCTTCATGCCGACGCAAGCGCCCACGCAGTCCACGTCCGGATCCTTTGAAAACACGGCCACCTTGGTCCGCTCCCCCGCCTCACGGGCCATGGCGCGAATCACCACCGTCCCGTCATAAATCTCCGGCACTTCCATTTCAAACAAGCGCTGCACCAGTATGGAGTCAGCCCGGGAGACGATGACCTGCGGTCCGCGAGCGGCCCGGTCCACCATGGTAATCACCGCGCGCAGCCGGTCACCAATCTGGTAATTTTCCAGACGCGACTGCTCCCGGCGGGGCATTCGGGCTTCGGTCCGGCCCAAGTCCACGATCACGTCCGGTCCTTCCACTTGCTTCACCGTGCAGTTCACCAACTCGCCCACCCGCTGGTTGTATTCGGCGAAGACGGTATCCCGCTCCGCCTCGCGCACCTTTTGGAAGATCACCTGCTTGGCCGTCTGCGCCGCAATCCGGCCCAGCGGTTCGGTGGATTTGGGAATGCGGACTTCGCCCTCCACTGCAACTGCGGGATCAATCCGCTGTGCCCGGACGAGATCAATCTCATGGTCCGGGTCGGCGACTTCCTCCACCACTTTCTTCACCGCGCACACTTCAACCGCCCCGGTATCTTTGTTGAAATGCGATTCCAGGTTTTCACTGGTTTTATAGTATTTGCGCGTCGCCACCAGAATGGCGTCCTCGACCGCAGAAATAATGATCTGCGGGTCGATGCCTTTCTCACGGCTGAGCTGATCAATCGTCTGATACAGCAGGCTTGTTGTCACTTGCTATCCCTCAAATTTCCGGCTCGAGGCCATCCCGGACTATACGGGAAGCTCCCGAATTCATTCTGGGTCCGCAGCGAACCGTTTCGGTGGCGACCCTCTCCACAGTTTGGCTATGCCCTTGCATAGCTCCAGAGGAGATCGCCGCCCGGAACGTCCGGCCTACCACTCGAGAATCAACCTGGCTTTTGAAATGTTCCCGAGGTCGATTTCCTTCACCCCGGCTTCGCCCGCATCCAGGCGAACCCGGCCCGAGTCAAATCCCGCCAAGAGTCCTTCCCAAACCTTCTGGCCATCCAGAGGCTCTTTCAGGATCACTCGCGCCCGCCGGCCCTTAAAATACTGGTAATCACTTGCCTTCAATAACTTACGGTCCAGGCCCGGTGACGAAACCTCCAGAACATAACTCCCTGGAAACGGGTTTTCCACGTCCAGGATGGCGCTGATCTGCTCGCTGACCAGCTTGCAATCCTCGTGCGAAACTCCCTGCGGCTTGTCGATGTAAATGCGCAGCAGCGGATTGCTCTTCCCGCCCTTCACTTCGACATCGACAAGGGTCATCCCTTCCGAGGTGACCACTCGCTCCGTGATGGCCTGAATCTTCTCAAAATCAACGATCATGACTTCGGTTGGGCTGTGGATTGCGCCGGATTACCGGCGAAGTGCGGGTCCCACCCCAAATTTCGCCCCAACAAAAAAGCGGGCTTTCGCCCACTTGTCATTTCGCCACGTTCAGTATAGCTTTTGTTGCCAGCCGTTGCAAGGAACATCCGAGGGCAAGGGCGCTCCACTGGACCGCTGCGAGCCTGAAGCCTCGACCTGACTCTTACCACGCACCTTGTTTGCCCCCAAACCACCATATCATTCCCACGGTCGCGGTGTTTTGGTCGCGCTTGAAGACGTTCGGAAGGTTGGTCAGAAAGAAGGGTTGGTTGGAAAAATCGCGCCGAAATTCGCCGCGCAATTGGAATCCCTCGCCGAATTGGTAGGTGGCTGTCAGGGTTCCTTCCTTCAAGTCCTGAGTCTTGCCGCTGAACAGCCCTCCCTGGTCGTCAAGATATTCGAACCGGCCCGCCAAGTCGAAGGCGGGTGTGAACTGGTACTTCACGTATCCGGCTCCGCCCGAGACTTCTGCCGGCGGCGAGTTCGAAAAAAACCGGCTGATCACGTAGTCTCCTTCGCCGGAGAAGAGCAGCTTATTCGTCACGTTCCAAGTGGCGTAAGAATCGAGGATGTGCTCGCGTCCGTTAGGAGAAGGCTCAATTGGAGTCGTAGAAAGGCCGGGTTGCGTGGGGAGCGATGGGATGCCGGGATTGAGGTCAGGCACAAAAGCCCGTTGTTGATTGCCCTCAAAATAATTCAGATGCCAGGAAGTAGACTTATCAGGTGTGACAATGAAGGCGAAGGCGTTGGAGCGGCCATTGTTGAAGCTCTCCGTTTGGTTGGCGCCATTGGTCAGCCAGTATTGAACGGTTAGCTCCTTATTGATGGGATAACTGGCGAGAAAGCCCATGTGGTAGAAGGGCAGGAAATTGTAAAAGAAGGCGCGTGAATAATTGAGCTGATCTTTCGTGTAGTTTCCTTCTTCGCCAAGCGAACAGAACCATTTTCCGAATTGGATGGTGAGACCGTTTCCAACTGGAACGATATAATCGCCGTAAGCTTGGGCGATATTTCGGTAAACCTGTGGCCGGGGTTCATTAACGGGGCTGCCTTGCAGCGTTTCGGTCGCCTGGCCGTACATCAAATCCAGGCGGAAGCCAAAGGGACGATTCTGGGAAAGGTCAGCCGCCCGCTCCACAATCACACCGGCTTGATTCAAGCTGAAGCTGTTGCTGAGCACATCATAGGCTCTGGGCAGATTGACGCCGCCCAAGGGATTGTTGAAGTTATAGCCGTAGTAGCCGTCCAAATCGAAGTTCAGTGTGGTTCCGGAAAGGAAGCCTGGAACTGGGGAAGCCGGCTGGGGGTGGGCGGCGGCTTGAGTTGCGGCTTTGGTCTGACCAACGTTGGCCGGGGTCGCAGGCGGGGCTGCTGTACTAACGGCCGTTGCGAACGTAGCGGCTTGCTGAATTGAAGTCGATTGCGAAGAGCGTTGGACGACTGGCACGGCCAGATTTTGGGCAGTGACCGGGATCGAGGGCTGAGGCGGGGCCTGATTTTGATCAATCCTGGCCCGCAGCTCGGCGACCTGCTTTTCCAGCTTATCAATTCGATCCAGCAGTTCCTTTTCTTGAGGAGTCAAGCCGGCGCCATGATCTTGCGATCCGGTATTCTGTCCCGCCGCCGGGATGGCGGCGCTACGCTGTCCACTCAATTCGTGGACACTACACCAGTCACGCGCGGTTCGGGCCGCTCCAGGGGGATGGCCCGGGGAAGTCTCTCCTGTAGCAACCGTTCGGTGGCCGCAACCATAGGCTCCGCGTGAAACAGCTTTTGCATGGGGGGATCCGCCAGAAGGTTGCAAACAGCGAGGAGGATCATCCCCTGGTGATGCGCCATCCAGCAACGGACCAGCTCGTAGCCTTCCGGCCCGGGGGCGCTGCACGGCATGAAGTCCGCCGACTCATAAAAGCCGAATTTTCCCAGCCAGCCCATATCCTTCATGGCGCGAAGGTTCTTGATGGCGGCGGAGACATCCACCGCCAGAGCCAGGAAGGACGCATAGGGCGACACCACAAGACCCGGACGCGTCTTCGGACGCAAGGCAAGAGCACGCATTCCAAAGGCATAATACTGATAATGGCCGGCGTCGTCCCTTTGACTATAAGCGGATTCCGAAATCCCCCACGGGATGCGCCTTTGCTTGGAGACCTTCGTTTGGCAGGCCACCACAGCGCGCAGCGTCTGATCCAGCATGGTCTGGGGATAAGTCCGCATCCACAATGCCGGCATCAGGTACTCGAACATCGTTCCTGACCAGGAGAACATGACCCTGTTGCCTTCACACCGGGTGTGCGTGCGGCCCAGGTGGAACCAACTCTCCTGCGGAACGTCCCCCTTGGCAATGGCAATGAAGGCCGCCGTTCTTGCCTCGGACGCCAAGAGGTCGTAACAGCTATTTTCCAGGCGGCCCTGCGTGACGTTGTAACCGATGGACAAGACCCTTTTTTTTGGCTGAAACAACAGGCGGAAATCCATCTCATGGACCCAAGCGTCAGCTTGCGCTGCAAGCGTTTGCAGCTTGAGGGAAAGACTCTCCGCCTCCCGGATTAATGCCGGGATCCGTGTCCGGAGGGATTGCGCTGCTGCCGTGATCTCCGTGCCCGCACCGCCGTCCTCGCAAAGCGCTTTGAGCTTGCCGGCAAGCGTCCGCAAACAATCGGGCAGAGAGTTCAGCGTCAGGCCGTTGGCGCCGCCGGAAAGGCCCAGCTCCGGGCACTCCAGCAGGGGGCGATCCTCGGGCCCAAGCCAAGGCGCCAGCCCGACGGTGAGCTTGTTTACGCCCTCCAACCTTGCCATGGTCTCCTCAACCCACCATCGCAGATCCTTCAGCCCGGCGTCCGCAGTGTGCAGAAGCGCCTCCCGAAGCCGGGAGAGGATTTGCTCCAATGCAGGCAAGTCCCGGACCCAGGCCGGGGCGCTTTCTCGCGGCTGTCCAAGCCATGCCTCCAGTTTATCTTTGGCAAAAACCACCTGCGGCCCGCAGGCTGCGGCGCCAGCCAGCTCAATGATGAAACGCAAGTGATCCTGGATTCCCTGCCACAGGGCCGAATCGAAAATTGGCCGCTCCGCCATTCGCAGGCAGCCTTGCTTGAGCGTCCATAGGCAACAAGCCAGATTGCCACTGTCCACAGTGGAGATGAAAAGGGGCTCGATGGGCTGAAGGCTGTGGATGTCGTACCAGTTTAAGAAGTGGCCATGGGAGCGGGGCAGGCGAAGCGCGCAGGTCAAACTCCTCTCCGTTTCATCCACAAATTCGATGAGGGTGAGGTAGCCAAGCTCAAAGGCGGCGAGGCGCGCATTCAGCAAAAGACCAAGGTTGGTGGGGGAAAGGCGCAGCGCCTGGGAGGAAGGCTCTTCCTGAAAATCGTCCGGGATCAACCAATTCGTTTCCGCATTGCTGAAAGTGCGGAAGAAACGCCAGGTGCGGAGGGCGGTCCGCCGCAAGAAAACCTCATCGGCTTCGGCCATCTTGCTCCTGGCGGGGCGTAACGGACGGCTCAACCATTGAGAAAAAAACCCGGAGCAAGCCCAGAGCGCCAAGATGGGCGATGCGATGAGCAGGGCCCTGGCGTGGAAGGCCGCGAGAAACGCAGCAACGATTAGCACCACGAGGGGCGTCCACTCCAAGTACAGATCAGCGGGGGCCTTCTTCCTGGTTTCTACTTCCGTTTCAGCAGCGGTTTCCCACTCCAGGAGCCTGCGGCGGGTAATGGTCAGGCGGATAAGAGTTCGAACGATGGCATCCAGGGTGACCAAAGTCTGGTGCGCCAGGAAAGCCAATAGCATGAAGACATCGAGCTGGCCGGCGGTGAAGCTATCTGCGGCTTCGCTCAAATAGCCGGACAGATTTTCGGCGCGAAACGCCTGCGAAAGCGACAACACCAAGCGGAGGTAGGAAGGGATCAGCAGCAAGGCGAGGACGGCAACGGTCCAATGCGTAGGGCCACCCGGCAGGAAGAACCAACCCGCCAGCAGCAAGACCAATGTGGCGCTTTCCACCAGGCTGCGCCGCAGGTTATCCAGAATTTTCCACCGGGACATGACGGTGATGGGGTTCGGGACACTCCGGCCCGAGTAGTCCGGCACGCGAGGAAGTAGCCACCGCATGATCTGCCAGTCTCCGCGCACCCACCGGTGTTTGCGCCGGCTGTAGGCACTGAATTGGGAGGGATAATCATCGATCAGTTCAACGTCGGATACCATGCCAGCGCGGGAGTAAGCGCCTTCGATCAGGTCGTGACTCAGAATGGCATTCATTGGAAACCGCTTGGAAAGCACCCGCTGGAAAACGCCCACTTCGTAAATGCCCTTGCCAGTAAAGCTGCCTTCACCCAAGAGGTCCTGATAGACATTGGAAACGGCCCGGGTGTAGATGTCAAAACCGGTTTGGCCTGAATAAATGTTGGCGAAGCGCGAACGATTGGCGGACCGCACACTGATTCCGACCCGGGGTTGCAGGATGCCGTAACCCTCCACCACAGTGTTCGTGGCCGGATCAATAACCGCGCGGTTCAGAGGATGGGCCATTGCGCCGATCAGCCGGTGCGCGGATTCCCGGGGCAATTGCGTGTCCGCATCCAGGGTAATCACGTAACGGATTTTGGGCAGGAGGGAGAGGTCTCCCACCTTGACCGGGAAACTGTCGTAACCGCCGCGCAGCAGATTGTTGAAGTCCAGCAATTTTCCACGCTTGCGCTCCCAACCCATCCATGTTCCCTCGCTGGGATTGTAAGTGCGATGACGATGGAAGTGGAAAAAGCTGCCACCGGAACGCCCGGAGTATTGTTCATTAAGACCCTTCACCAATTCCGAGCAGAGGTCCACCAGGGCATCCCGGCCATCAAACGCCTTGGCAGAATCGGGAGAATCGGTGAGGAGAGCAAAGTGCAAATTGGCATCACGGTTGCCCAGGTAGCGGATTTCCAGGTCGCGAACCATCTGCCGGACTTGCTGTTTATTGATCAGCAGCGTGGGGACGGCCACCACCGTGGCACACTCCTCCGGAATGCCGCGGGAAAAATCCAGTTTGGGCAGGGGGCAGGGTGGCAACAGGAAAGAAATCAGTTGGTTCATGACACCGGTAGCAGACTCGGTGGCTGGAATCAACAGGAACAGGACCGCCCAAAAAAGCGGCACGTCCACCCGCAGCCCGCTGAGGACGAAGCCGATGAGGGCGAAGGTCACAAGCTCAATCCCGGTCAGATAAAATATTTCGGGACCCTGCCGGATCGCTCTCTGGATTTGCTTCGGGAGCGGCGGCCGGTATCCGATCTGCTTCTCAAGAAACGGCCTGCCTTTATCCACCAAATAATACCCCACATGGCTCCGGCGCTGGGCCACATGAGACATCGAGCCGAGCTTGTTCCTTGCGGCGCGAGCCAGCCCGATGGCCTTGCTGGCAATTTCCAATTCGTCCACTTCGGAAAAGGCGCCCAACTCCTGGACGGCTTGGCGGTAAAGATTGCGGCTTTCAAAGTCCATGAGGGAGTAAGCCTCCGAAGGGTCTTGGCGCAACACCTGTTCCGTTGCGCTGATCTCCTCGATCCGTTCTCCCCACTCCGCATCATCAATCTCGCGCAGGCTGCGGATGAGGCGCGACAGAGGAACGCCAGGAACCAGAGACTTCAGGTTCGGGCCGGCGCCGGGCTTGCGCCTCTCCTCCAAAAGACGCTTCGCAACGGAAGCAATCTCCTCCAGCAGCACGAGCTGCATCAGCGGCCGGAGCGCCCACAACTCGCCAATCTCAAAGGCCTCCCGCTCCTGGGCGGCCTTGAAGTAGGCGGCAAAAGCGCGCGCTTCAAGAACAAAGGCCGTGGCCCGGAGAAAGGCTGAAGAGGCCCGGTAAGCGCGAGGCAACCGTTGAGCCTTCTGGTCCTCGCCGCCAATCTGGGGGAGAGCGCGGCTGAACTTGGACAAGGGGCTTGTTTCTTTGAGTGCGGAGCGAATCAGCCGGGCGTTCTCTAGAAGCCACCGCGCGGGATCCGGCAAGGGCTGCGAGTCTGTTGAATTCTTGCGGTGCTCGCGGAGCGCCTCCTCAATGGATTGATTGGCCTCCCGCCACTTGATCTTAACGGCCGGGCAACGTTTCCGTTTGGGGCTGAGCTTCCATTGGCTCGCTTGGCGTGAAGCCTCGGAACTCAATTTTTCGAGGTTATCAAGGGCAGGGGCGGGATGGCTGGGCGCGGCGTCCTGAAATGGCGGTGAAGGCTGGGTTCCAGGTGGGATTTCTGTTGAACCACGATTTCCCGATGTGAGGTCATCCGCCATTTCTGATCTCTACCTGTAGTTTGCGGCCTGCATTTCGAACATCTCAGAGTAACGTCCTGCCTGCGCCATCAACTGCGCATGGTTGCCATCTTCAGCAATGTTGCCATTTTCGAGGACCAGAATTCGATCCGCCATGCGGACGGTGGAGAACCGGTGTGAGATCAGCACCGCCATTTTGCCGGCAGTTAGCTCGGCAAACCGCTCGAAGACCTCGTGCTCTGACCGGGCATCGAGAGACGCCGTGGGCTCATCAAGGATCAGGAGTTGGGCGTGGCGGAGATAGGCTCGGGCCAATGCCAATTTCTGCCATTCCCCGCCAGAGAGGTCCACACCACCTTCAAACCGCCGGCCCAGCATCTGTTCGTAACCCAAAGGAAGGCGGGAGACGACGCCATGCGCAAGACTCTTGCGCGCCGCAGCTTCAATTTTGCCGCGGTTGTGCTGCTCCCGGATCAGCCCCACCGCAATATTCTCAGCGGCCGTCAGGTCATATCGCATGAAATCCTGGAAGATGACGGCAATTTGGCTGCACAGGTCATCGAGGTTGTAGTCGCGCAGGTCGACGCCGTCCAGCAGAATCTGCCCCTCGGACGGGTCATAGAGCCGGGTCAGAAGCTTGACGATGGTGGTTTTGCCCTGTCCGTTTTCCCCGATCAAAGCGATGCGCTCGCCGGGTTCCAGGCGGAAGCTCAGGTTCTCCAGCACCACGCGGGATGTGCCGGGATAAACGAAGGAGACGTTGCGGAATTCAAAGCCGCTGTGGATGGGGCGCGGAGCGGGCAGCGCATCCGGCGGCGATTGAACGGTTGGCTGCATAGCGAAGAAGTCAATCAAATCGGTCAAGAAAAGCGCCTGGTCCGCAATGCTGGAGAGCGTGGAGAAGACCATCTGAATGTTGCTGCTGGCGCCGGCGATGGCGCCGGCCAGGAAGGTGAGAGAACCGACCGTCAGTCTGCCCGCAACCGTCTGGAACACCACCCAGGCATAAGCGCCGTAATAACCCACCGTGCTGAGCAATGAAAGAGCCCATCCAGCCCAGAGGCGGCGCTTGGCAAGCTCCACGTTTTCCTGATAAATGCCTTTGGAGAGCCCCGTAAATTGTGACGTCAGAAACGGACTGAGGCCGAAGAGCTTCAGTTCCTTGGCGCTTTCCTTGCTGGCGCCCAGGGTCCGCAGGTAATCAAGCTGACGGCGAACCGGGGTCTGGCGAAAAGCCAGCGAATAACCCAGAAACGCGAAGTGGCTCTCCCCCAGGAAAGCCGGGATAACGCAAACAACCAAGATGAGGAGCAGCCAGGGGGAATAGATAAGAATGCCGGCTGCAAGGGTCGCGGCGGTGATGATTTGTTGCACGACACGTCCGGTGGCCTGAATCATGCCTAGACGGTCTGTAGCCTGCACACGCGCCCGTTCCAGTTTGTCGTAAAATACCGGGTCTTCATAGGCGGCAAGGTCCAGACGGGAAGCGTGCTCCATAATGCGGGTACTGATGTGGAGGGTGAATTTATCCGCCAGCAAAGCATCACAAAAGTCGCTGCCGCGGCTCAAAATCGTGCCCAGGCTGGCCAATCCGAATTCCAAGCCCACCACCCACCAGAAGTGCGTAGGCAAGGGGCCCTGTTTGGCGACGTGGGCCACAAGGGCGTCAATGATCCAGCGCGTCACGGCCAGCATGGCCAGGGGAATCAACGCGGAGACAATCCGCAGCCCGGCGCCCGAGACGACCACCGCCGGCCCGGAATCCCAAACCATGCGCAGCACGGGAGGAACGTTTCTTAGCGCCCTCGCGCGCTTACCCCATGCGCTCCATAGGCTTTGGTTGGATTGGTTAGCCTTCAGATTAGAAAACCTCCAGCCTTCCGAATTCTGATTAGGCTGTGTAGACCGGCACAAGGAGAAGCGTGTTTTGATCCGGGCGGCCCTGCGCTGGCGCATGCACGTCTGTTCGTGGGAGTCCCGCCCACCCCTTTACATGGGTTAGACAACAGCTCACCAGAAGGGCATGGCACCCCATAGGGAGCGTATTAACAGCAAAGCCTTTGCCTGGCAGATGGTCAATGAAGGTTTGGGTTGATCCCGAAAACTGCCGGACCCGGTGAGGAAGATCGCACCCAAACGGTGAAGGTTTAAGGTTTCACAACGTTTAAGCGCGGGACCGCGAGAGGAGCCCTATGGCTGAGCCAACCATGAAGACGATGGGTGCAACCAGGAAAAAAACCTTGGCAGCTCCGGCGCAAATGCTGGCCATGTCCGCAGATTCCAAGGCGGCTGTGGTGGCCGGGCCGAGAAAAACTAGAAGCATCAGAGTGAAAACCTTCATTTTTGCCCTCCCAACGCTATTCTCACCTGCCGTCAGCACCTAATCAATAGCACGAAGATGGCCAAACTCTTATTGACTCAATCGATTACACTTATCGCCGTAAATGCCCCGCGGGGTTGTGGAATTAAGTCAAAGCTCAGTAGTTTTTTCACAGTGCATGTGGATCATGGCATTCCGGCCTCGGCCGGGTGTTCCCTAGAGCCAGGAATGTGTCTCCTGACGGCACACGGCTTGGCGGTTGCGGTTTCGGCCGTGGTTGCATTAACACGCAAGAGCTCGAAGCAGGCTACGGTCGTCAGGCTGATCAGGACCAGCGAACCCATCAGGCCGAAGGCTTAAAGTGGCCAATCGGAACCGGCGGAGATCAAACAAGGAACTCATCAGTTTTTGCGGTTGTGAGCATGGCCTTGGCATCCCATCCATTCAATCCAGCACTCTTCCCGCTTTCAAGTTTACCCATTCAGAAATCCTGACTCCAGGAGTTTCCTTGAGCGCCTCCTGCATCGCCATGTTTTTCAGACGTTTAAGGTTTGGAGAGTAAACCGTCTGGTCCCAGTTTTAACCGTGCCCTCACGATGCACGAGCAAGTCTTCGTGGAAAATCCATGCTGGTGCTCACGAAGCCGGTAAGATCCCTCCTAGCAGACCGGACTTCCGGGATGAAGGTTGCATGGTTTCCGCAAGCCAAGCCATGATTCCTCATAAGAATAGCTTCTTGGGTTTATTGCTCACCTCTACCGGCAGTCTTGGTGCTGAGGCGTTTCAGAATTAAGTTAACTGGATACCGCTCGTGCCCGTGCTCAGTTATTGTGGTGGAAGATGTTTTCCACAATAAAGAGAAAAAAAATTCACTTTAATACATGGCAGCGACCCTGCAATCTATTGTATCTTATTGTTTGTGAGCTATTTACATAAATTCATAGTTAGTGGAGATACAATTGCTGGAATTATTATGTAAGGATATGTGAATTGACCTGCTTGGGTATGTGGACCAAGAGCGGAGGGTAAAGGTCGAGGGTTTCTAGCTGTCCGAATGGTTCTTGGCAAATGATGTTCCCAATTTCCGTGGCCTGACGAAGCATTAGTTCCGTCAGGCTGGCTTCAAGGACTTCTAGGTTCCCGGAGGGCTCAACCGTTCTTGGCTGGCCTGAGGAGAAAACAATTGACTTTGCCATGTCTTTCTGGCATCAAATGAGGACGAGTAGAGTGGTGGCAAGACATCACTTCCTTAGATCGAGGCCCGGTTAACAGATACCCAGGCTGCGGTTGGGTTTCCAAAGGGTTTTTAAGGAGGATGGACAAGATGAAAAGACTAAAGGTGGCGGGAATCTTTTGCTTGATGATTCTGTTCGCGTGGGCGACGAGCGCCCAGAGCGCTTTGGCGGGTGAAGTTGATTGTTCGCTCTCGGCTGGTATCTGCGGGGCACTCAATTTTGGTACTCAGGTTAACTCGTTGGCTTCTCCCGTCACGGGAGCTCCGGGGTGGGTGGGATCAGTCACCAGCACGGTCTACTTCGATAGCGGTGACGGGCTCTTTACCTACGTTTACAGTTTTGCCCTCAATACCCAGGCCGGCGGACCCCCGGATATCTTTTCCACATTCAACAATCAGTTGCAGGAGCTTTTCGGGTCCACTCTGGACTTCGGCGTGGTCACCAACATGACAAGTTCGGGTGTGACTCTTGGCGCTCCAGGATTTTCCTTCGATTCTAACAACAGCCAGACCTTGCAGGTTGGAGTTGTTTCTGGCATCTCGCTCACGAATCCTGATTTCGCGTTTTATGCCCAATCCAATCTCGGTCCTGGACCGGGAACTTTTGACGGCTTTGACGGCGGAGTTGGATCTGGCCAGTCTCTGGATCCGACCACCCCAGAACCGGCTTCTCTCGCGCTGTTCGGGACCGGCCTGCTGCTGATGGGTGGTTTACTGCAGCGCAAATTTGCGGCGAGCGTATAACAGAAAACGGCTTCCGCGAAAGCCTCCATTCAAATTCAAACCGGCGGGGTTCCCAACTAACCCCGCTGGTTTTTTAATTTCCGTTCGTTCAACTTTCCCTGTGGAGCATGGATGAAATTGGGTGTAAAAAGTCACCTTTACCCTCGGCAGACACCCTCAGCAGCCATACAGCCGCTTTCCCAATTAACACACTCCGCGATCTGGCTTATTCTTTAGGACATACCCCTTGCCCTGCGGTCCTTTGTGCCACCCATACAACCTGAAATTGAAATCCTCTTTGGCCATTTCCGCTTTACGCTCGCCTCGCCTTGCGCCCGTCTGCTTGCAGTCGCCTCGCGACGACCGCCCGTTGTCCGCGCCTGGACAGACTGTCATTGCCACTCCGGTGCGAAACTTCATTTCCGCGCAAACTTGGCGGTCAACCCACGGACACCGTCATTCCCGCGAAGGCGGGAATCCACGCTCTGCCGGTTCGGAACGTCATGGGCCCCCGCCTACGCGGGGGCGACAACGAATTGACGAGAGTGGCAATCACAGGCACGGCATTCCAGCACCCGACATGGCAGTTTTCGAACTTCGTCGATCGTCAGATGGCCGGGGGCAGCCCACTAACCCGGAATATCATTTCCAGTATGCGGAGGGTCAGGGATCGGAATGGTCAGAGTTCGGCCACGGGGGTATATTGTTTGGGGCGGTGCTATGCAAATTTCGGGGGAGATTCAGGTGGGACGGTTGTAATATGTCGAAAGAATGCAAATAGAATGGATGGGTGATGGTGTTCGCAACCAAGACGAAGCCAGGAATTGAGATTCCGGGAAAGATTGATGATTCAGGCCGGAGCGGAAACGGCGGGCCTGGCGACAAAGGCTTTGGTGGCGGAGAACCGTTTGAGCCCCTGGGGTGGTCCGTGCCTCCTGGCGCTTACGTCGCCGCCATCTGGGTGGGGATGGCTTCGATTGCCATATTCTTTGCAGGTATCAGCAGCGCCTTAATCATGCGGGAGGGATCGTCGCCCGGCTGGGCTCATTTCAATCTGCCCCGGATCCTTTATGGTAACACCGTGGTGCTTTTGCTGAGCAGTCTGACCTTCGAGATCTCCCGGAAGTGGCTGAATGCGGGATTGGGCCGGCGCTTCAGAATTTGGCTGAGCGCCACGCTGATCCTTGGCCTGATCTTCATCACTGGCCAATTTTTCGCCTGGAAGGAGGTCCGAGCCAGGGGGGGGCACGTGGACTTTAATCCGAGCCGGGCTTTTTTCTACCTGCTCACTGCCGCTCACGGATTGCACTTGCTGGCCGGGATCATCGCTCTAATTTATCTTCTAACTCAAGCCCAATACATTGCGCTGGGTATTAAACGGAACACGGCTTTCAATGTCACGGCTATTTATTGGCATTTCATGAGTGTTCTCTGGATTTACCTGCTCATTCTGCTCGTTTGGAGGTTTTGAATCGTTGGCGGATGAAGAGTGGCATGAAGAGCGGCAGCCGCTTGGCCGCTTGATAATCCCTTGAACCATCGGGTGGTTTGTGCCCATCGCCGATGTTTGCAGAAATTGGAGTCCTTTTTGGTTTCGTTGCAGGTGAATTTTTTGCCAGTCCCGGCACTGCGGTGGAGGAGACTGGTGATACAATCATCGACTAGCGTTGTGACGGCCATGATGGCGCTGGAGATGCCGACCCGGTTTTCTCATGCCCTCTCAACGGGTGCGGACGCTGCCGCACTCGCCGCAGCGGGATTGGGAGGGGCGGTAGGCATTGTTCTTGCGAGCCCACGGTGGGCACGCTTTCCAGCTTTCCCTTTATGGCCAGTGGAAGCAAGGGCAATTCAGATCTGTTTTAATGAATGGCCGCCGAAAGGTTAAGAGAAGTTCCCTTATGGTGTAGGCTTTCCCTTTGCTGAAGGTCCCATCTTTCAACCTCATGGGAATAAGCCCTTCGCGGCATTTCGGCTACATGCCAGAGGGTTCAATGACTAGCGATCAGGGAGTATAGGGTTCAGTGACCACGGTAAAATTCGACAACTCACCACGGAAAGGTTGGACATTGAAGCTCCGGGATTTTTGGACACTGACTAAACCCGAAGTGAACTTCCTGGTTCTGGTCAGTACTTTGGTGGGTTTTTATTTGGGTTCCACCGGGCCCTTCCACTTGGTGCTGCTTTTATCGACGCTTTTCGGAACTCTGCTGGTTGCCAGCGGCACTGGAACACTGAATCAATACATCGAAAGGTCGTTCGACGGCCAAATGCGCCGGACGGCCCGCAGACCGATCCCCGCAGGAAGAGTCAGTGCAAATGAGGCATTGATTTTCGGCCTGTCGCTGGCAGCAGCCGGAGGTTTGTTTTTGGCCGTGGCTGTGAATATCTTGGCCAGCGTCCTTGCCCTATCGACGCTTGGAAGCTACCTGATCATTTACACTCCGCTGAAGCGCCACACGCCGCTGTGTACGTGGGTCGGAGCGATTCCCGGCGCCATGCCCCCACTCATCGGCTGGGCGGCGGCTTGCGGTCATCTTGGTTTGGGAGCGTGGGTGCTTTACGCCATGCTTTTTCTGTGGCAGTTCCCGCACTTCATGGCGATTGCCTGGATGTATCGCGAGGATTACTCGCGCGCGGGTTACCAGATGCTACCTCTCAGCGACCGCGCGGGCAAGACCATGGCAATTCAAGTCCTCGCTTTTTCGATACTGCTCATCCCCGTCAGCCTGATTCCAAGCCTCATGGGACAAGCGGGCATGATTTACACGCTCGGCGCCCTGATCCTGGGAAGTGGCTTGCTCTATTACGGAGTCCGGCTGGCGCACCAAAGATCCAATTCGCTGGCCAGGCAGCTCCTGATGGCTTCGGTGGTGTACCTCCCCATGGTTTTTGTCCTGTTAATGCTGGACAAAGTCTCCTCATGACGCCGGCTCCGAATTTCGACTGTTCGCAAACCCTTCATGATTCCTCTCTCTGACTTTCCCGCTTTGGACGCCAGTCTGAATGCCGCAAGCGCCGTCCTGCTGGCCGCCGGCTTCCTCTTCATTCGCGGCCGCAAGGTCCAGGCTCACAAAGTGTGCATGCTCTCCGCGGTCTGCACCTCGAGCGTCTTCCTGGCGTGCTACCTGTGGTATCATGCGCATCACGGCATCACCCGCTTCGCTCACCACGGCTTCGTCCGGGGATTTTACCTCACACTTCTCACCACCCATTCCGCACTGGCTGCTGTCATTGTGCCTCTCGTGCTCGTCACCCTTTACCGCGCCTTTCGAAAAAGGTTCGACCGGCACCGCCGCATCGCCCGCTGGACACTGCCCCTGTGGTTCTACGTCTCGGTGACGGGGGTCGTGGTGTACTGGATGCTCTACCGGCTTTACCCATCTCGGTAGCCCGGCTATCGTTCTGTTGCACGATTCCCGCGGAACTGACACCGCTGGGCCGCATCTGCGGACTGAACTACGGCACCATGCCGGGATCCTGGCGCTTGCGTCGAGGAGCGGAATTCTCCGCCTTTCGCCGAATCACTCCAGGCCGATTGACCCGCCGTCTTTTGAACTTGTGGTTCAGGTTTTATGCGAAGAAGCGCTGGCGACTCGTGGAATGAACAAGCCCGCTCTGCCGGGGGTTGGGGTGAGCGACGGGATTTGAACCCGCGACGTCCAGATCCACAGTCTGGAGCTCTACCAAGCTGAGCTACGCTCACCACGCTGGCTTGAAACAGGAAGGAAACACTGCCATACCACTTCTACCATGAAGCATCGAATCCGGTCAATCTTTGGGTAGTGGCGGGTAGTGTCTCAGTTTGCTGTAGCGGCGGTTCTTACCTCACTCATCGGTGCTTGTAACGGGAATCTCCTGGAGCTTTGTGGGGCGCTGGCAGCAGACACAGCGTCCCGGTTCAACGGCAACAATGTTGCAAACATCGCAATAATACTGAACTCTGTAAAGCCTTCCATCACGCACTGTGAAGATCTTCCGGACTTGGAAAGACCCATCGGGCTGGACCGTCCCCACCAGCCGCAGTTCCCTGCTCAGCAGGCGTTTGTCCTCCAGCGTGTGCAGGAGGTAGTTTGATTGGCCTTCCAGTTGGTAATCGTGCTGGGCGATCTTGAGCACGGGACCCTTGCCGGGTATTGACATTAAGATTCCCTGAATCTTAATGACACTCTCTTTGCCGATTTGGGCGCCAGGAAAGGCTCGCGCAGGCCGTCCGGCAAGCGATAGGCCGAATGCAAGGCAGGCTCCGCCCAGCAGTCTTAGAGTTCTTCCTCTCCGCCCTATAGGCTCCCGCCCATGAATCGCCTTCATCGGATGCTGAATCCTTCCTTTGGCTCGAATCCCCCCAATTCCATTGAACCAGAGCTCGAATTGATCCGGCGGTCAAACATGCCGCAAACCAGCCAAATCCCCGCGGTCCAAAATAGGCTCTCGAGTCGCGTGGGGGATTCGGTCAGCGACCCTCACCCCTTCAGCCTTGATATTGGCCGACCAGAACCACCGCGAACGGCAACTGAGGCGGCTGCCCGTTGGTGTCGAGCTTCACCTGAAGCGTCCAATTACCTTGATCGTCCGCCACCGCCGCCGGAAAGGTCGCGGTGGAGGATTGGCTTGCCGGGTCCACCATCAAGATAGCCGGATGCCCGGTGCCGGTGGTTTGGCGGCTGAGCTTGATGAGAGCGTCAAACGCCAGGTCCTGGCCAATCTGAGTATCCGCCGCGACCGGGCTCATCAACAGGAAATCGCGGTACGTGCTCACTCCCATATGGTTCCCGTCTTGGGGAATTTCCGCATAGCGCAACGTATAGTATCCTGGCTTGACCGCTTGCCCCCGAAAGTCGGTGGTCTTAGCCGGAAAGTGGATGAGTCCCACCCATTCGCCGGTCGAAAGCCCGCCATAGATCACGTCCGCGGAGGATGCTGCATTTTTCGTGACGGGAATGCCCTTGCGGAACCATACCTCACAAATTGCCGTCCCCGAAGAATTCTGGAAGCTCTCGCCCTGGGCCCCGAGTGTGCTCAAAATCGCTTGCGGAACATCCGAAGAGCCGGGCAGAGTGGCAGGAGCAACCTTGTAGGAGCCTTGCGCCCAAGCGAGTGAGGCCGTCAGCATGAGAACGGCAAAATTCAGAGATCGCATAGCTCGGATTACATTCATCGCTTCTTGTCCTTTTTGGAGGGAAGTTGAATAAGAAAGAGGGAGCACGGAGTTTCAAGCTCCCCCATCCATCTTTTCGGAACACCATGCCAAGCGAAAAAGTCAGAGGGTAAACGTTCCGACGTAGGCGCTGCGCCCGCCCATCAGGTTCCAAACCATTCCCAGTCCTTTTCCTTGGTACTCAGCCTGAAGAGTGTAAGCCGGCATTGCGTGGTTGACTTTAATGAGCGGAGGATAATAGAGAGCTTCATTCCCACACAGATTGTCGCCCATGCAAAGGCTGCGCGTCTCAATCTTGGCCAGCGCCCCGGCCTTCACTTCGACGACGCCCATCTTTGATCCGTCCTGAATTTGAATCGGGGCGCTGTAAACACGAACGACGTGAGCCACCAGGCGTCCCGCGGCGGAGCGGGCAAATTGAATCAAGGCCTGGCGCTGCGCTGGGTTGGCGCGCTGATCCACGATCAGCACGGCCTTTGCCGGGTAGGGGTTGTGATCCGGAGCTCCAAGCGTATCCTTTGCGTCCACCACCGCTACCACGCTCAGGCCGCTCAACGAAACTCCATTCCACTCGCCGTCGCGAACCTGCCAGGCAAGAATCGCCTGCTTGCCTTCAAGCCCAACTTCTGAATTCGCAAAGCAGGGGCCGGTGTAAACGTCCGCGCTTCGCACCTCGACATAGCTCCCCGTGATTTTTGCGCTTGCTG
>Ga0307373_10001197_pt1 | contig 48733 bp, 44 predicted proteins | sample OX2MG_FD_202534 | JGI IMG/M metagenome (GOLD analysis project Ga0307373, IMG submission 202534) | Soil microbial communities from Risofladan, Vaasa, Finland - OX-2 | ecosystem: Environmental > Terrestrial > Soil > Coastal area > Acid sulfate soil | place: Finland: Risofladan, Vaasa | collected...
ATGTGAGGGGACCTCCACTTGGTCGTTTGGTGTTTTGGGCAGCACCCCGATTGTCTCGGGGCCACACAAACGACCGGTGGATGGTCACCACTTTCAACGCGCGAACTACCTGTTCAGACGCTTGTCATGTTGACCTGGGCGATCCAGGCCAGCTTGGCCTCCTGGCGTCGGGTCAGGTCCTCGGGGTTGCGCCAGAGGGCGTATCGGCATCCTTTGAGCTGGCGGGCGTGGGTGCTCATGCCACCCTTCCTCGCCTCGTTCCACACCTCGCGCCGCACCTGGTCGAGGGCCTCAGTGGCCCAGGCGACGACGTGGAACGCGTCGATGCACACCGTGGCGTTCTCGCAGCGTTCGTGCACCACCTCGGCGATCCACTCGGCCGCGTCGGCCGACACCAGGCGGATCTCGGCACAGCGGTCGGGACCGAGCAGGTCGAAGAAGCCGTTCAGGGTCTTCTTGTCCTTCCTGACCGCGGCCCAGACGAGGCGCCCTGAGGTGTGGTCGACGCAAATGGTCAGATACCGGTGGCCGCGCTTGTAGGAGATCTCGTCGAGTCCGATGCGGGTCAGCCCGTCGAAGGGGTCATGGGCAGCCCGTCCGTCGGCCACCACCCGATCGATGATGGCACCCACGCTCCTCCAGGCGATCCGCAGCAGCTCGCTCACCGTCGATTTCGGGGTGTGGGTGACCAGCCAGGCCACGGTGTCGTCGAAGTCACGCGTATGGCCGGCCCCGTGGCGGGCCCAGGGCACCTGAGCCACCGTTGGCCCGTGCTCGGCGCAGTTCACCCGAGGCGAATCGGCCTGGAGGAAACACCGCAGAGTCCCGAGGTCGAGCGCCCGCCAGTTGCGTCGGCCTTCTCCGTGGTCATAGCCCGGTGCGCGCACTCCGCAACGGCCGCACCTGCGCTCGGTAGCCCGTCTCGGACGCACATGGACGACCACAGTGTCGGATTCCTCGTCGAAATCCACATCCTCGATCACAGTCGCCCGGTCGACACCGAGCACACGACGCCATACGTTGGCTCCGAACAACGCCATCCTCCTCGCCTCGTTCTTGGACCTTCAAGCAGCCCAGGAACGTAGAGGGAGATGGCGTTGTCGCGTCAGAACCAGGTCAGGGCACCCACGGATCAGTCAGGAGAGCCGCTTTTGTCATCGGCGTCGGCCGCCGCCGGTCTCCGAGGTCTCGCGACATCCAAGTTTTTGCGCCTTCGGCAGGACTCGAACCTGCGCCACCGGCTCCGGAGGGCAATCTGAGGTGTCCACTGCGTCTTTCTGGTGCGTCGCCCTACCTCTGAGCCGGGCTTTCGGTCCATGCAGTGCGCCCCGGTCCACCCAGTGGCCCCGAGTTGATCGTCAACTTTGATCGGCGAGCAGTCCTTGGTGTCTTCGCGACCGGACATCGGCAACTGAAGTACTCGATCCGCCCGGCCACACCCCGTTTCCGTTCGCGTCGCTTCTGGTCGGGCGCACCAAAGAGTTAAGAATATACTTGACTATGGTGCGCTCGGCGGCGCATGCTCAAGTGCATGCTTGACCAAATGATCGACCTGGATCGGACCTTCCAGGCGCTGGCCGACAAGAGCAGGCGCTGCATGGTGGAACGACTCACGCTGGGACCCGCCTCGGTCAGCGAACTGGCAGAGCCCCTGGCGATGTCCCTTGCCGCTGTTCTCCAACACGTACAGGTCCTCGAGGCGTGTGGGGTTGTGAAGACCAAGAAGGTCGGGAGAACACGCATGTGTCAGATCGAACCCGCCGCGATGACCGCCACCGAACAGTGGATTACCGATCGACGCCGTGCCTGGGAAGCCCGCCTGGACCGATTGGGCGACCTCTTGCACGACGTAGCCACCACCGAGGAGAAACCATGACCCTGTCCACCGTTGCGCATGAGACATTCGTCATCGAGCGGAACTACAACGTTCCGGTCGCTCAGACCTTCCGCGCGTGGGCGGATCCCCGGCTCAAGGCCCGCTGGTTTGCCGGCTCTGCTGAGGCTCTGGGAGCTGGGTACGAACTCGACTTCCGCGTCGGAGGTCTTGAGGTCAATCGGGGTGGACCTCCGGGCGGCCCCGTCTATACCTACGAGTCGGAGTTCCGAGACATCATCCCTGAGCAGCGGATCGTCTACACGTACGAGATGTACTCCGATGAGGCTCGGATCTCGGTGTCCGTCGCCACGGTCCTGTTCAACAGCCACGATGCAACGACGCAACTGGTCATCACGGAGCAGGGGGTGTTCCTCGATGGCCTCGACACGGTGGCCCAGAGAGAAGAAGGAACCCGGTCCCTCCTGGACTCGCTTGCAGCCATCTTGAACAGTGGCGGATCGTGAGGGGCCCTTCTGCGGATTCTCTACCGGCGGACGGAATGTTGGGACGGCCATCTATCTGTCGTCTGCCGTTGCCTTGAGACCCGTGCCCAAACACCGAAGTTCCCCACCACTTCCAAGGAGTTCTTGAATGTCACTAGTTCGTGTTCACAACTTTGCAGTTTCGCTCGACGGCTTCAGCACCGGTGAGGGACAAACCTTCGAACAGCCTTTCGGACACGCCGGAAGCAGGCTCCTCGACCGGTTCCTAGGCACTCGCACGTTCCGCGAGATGCATGGCGAGCCGGGCGGCAGTACCGGCGTCGACGAGGCCTTCGCCAGCAACTGGGCAACAGGCATCGGTGCCGAGATCATGGGCCGCAACAAATTTGGACCACAGCGCGGCCCGTGGACCGACGAGGATTGGAAAGGCTGGTGGGGTGACGATCCCGTCTTTCACACCCCGGTATTCGTGCTGACACATAATCCGAGGCCGACCATCCAAATGAAGGGCGGTACGACCTTCCATTTCATCGATGCCACGCCCGCCGAAGCGCTGAGGATCGCCCAGAAAGCTGCTGGTGAACTCGACGTGCGCATCGGCGGAGGACCTTCGACCGTCCGTCAATTCCTCGCCGCGGACCTGATCGATCACATGCACATCGTCATCGCCCCCATTATCCTGGGGCGCGGAGAGCGACTCTGGGACGGACTCGAGGGACTGGAAGAACGCTTTGATGTAGAGGCGGTCAGCACTCCGAGCGGAGTCATACACTTCACGTTCACCCGCCGATAGATCTGTGGCGGAGATCCACCCACGATCAGTCATTGGGGATGATCCGGCAGTCGGCGTTGGAGCGATTCTCCGGCGAGGAGTAGAGCCCATGCCCGGCGTCCCACAACGCCGGCTACGGGTCACGCCAGAATTTCGCCGCGTGGATGATCTCGCTCAATATTCAAAGTCTGAAGCCGCGGATCAGCAGGGTCGTCTGGCTACGGATTCCGACCCCCGGTTCAGCCGAATCACCCCGAGGCGGCGATTCGCTCAGCACGAGCGAGGCATCACCACCCAACGCGCCTGCGGTACGAAGCGCCTCCGTCCCCCGCCTCTTCTTGCGGGCGGGAAGAAATTGGCGCCCTCGGCAGGACTCGAACCTGCGCCACCGGCTCCGGAGGGCAGTCCTACCTGTCCACTGCGTCTTTCTGGTGCGGCCCCGTGCCTCTGAGTTGGACCGTCGGTCCAGGCAGTGCGCCCCGGTCTGCTCAGTGAGCCGGATTTGATCGTCAACTTTGATCGGCAAGCAGCTCGAAGTATTTCGCCACCCGGACACCCTGGCACTTGGTAGACTTATGGAAGATACCAAGTATGGAGGACAGGTGGCGAGCAATCCCGCAGTTAGGCGATACGTCGTGTCTTCGTCCGGGCAGATGTCCCTCCCGGCCGAGGTGCGGCATCGGTGGGGCCTCGATCAAGGCGGGCCTGTTGAGGTGGTGGACCTTGGATTCGGCGTTTTGACCGTGCCAGAAGGCCAGGGCGGGAAGCTCTTTCGCGACCTCTTGAGCCGAGACGATCAAGCCGCCTTCGTTTCGTCTATCGACGATCCTGAACTCGCGGCGACGTGAGCGTCGTCGTCGTCGACGATCATCTTCTGGGCGACATCATCGGAGGCATGATCCCGCAGCGGCTCTCTGTTCTCCTGAGACGCAATGACGTCGCCACCACAAACCTGTACTACTTCCGACTCTGTCGGGCGGCACTCGCCGGCCGTGGGGGTGTTCTCACCGGCTTGTGGTCACTGGAGAGACGGCAGCAAGCCATCCGATCGCTTACTGCCCTCCCTCCCGATATCGGGGTCGTGCCGATGAAAACACTTTCCTTTCGGATGGCAGAACTTGCACGCGACCATCACCTGTCGGCGCTGGGTGCGGAAGCGGTCGCCGCAGCTGAAGCCGCCGATGGACGTCTGTGCGTTTGGGAAGGCGATGACGGGCCGAACATTCGCTCGTCCTGTGCAGCACTCGGCGTCAGGTACAGCACAATCTCTCGTTCGAAGTGATCTCAGTACCGAGCTTCAGCCAAGGATCCCGCTGGCATGCGACGAATCCCGGGTCGTCGGGCCGTGACACCGAATTTGGCGCCCCCGGCAGAACTCGAACCTGCCCCACCGGCTCCGGAGGGGCGGTCCGATCTGTCCACTGTGTCTTTCTGGTCTCCCGTGTCCGTTACGTCCTTCAATGTCCGGCGCGTGATTGATCGTCAACTTTGACCGGCAATCACTGGGTGGTGATTCTCGCGACCGGACATTTGTGATGAAGGACTCGGTCACCATCACACCCCCATTCTGCCGTCGGCAGTGGTGGCGAGTATCTCCGAACGGCACCATGGAGTCATGCCCCACTTCAATATGGGCCGCGCGTTAGAGGGCACTTGCCGTGCCCTGAATGCCGGTCGGTAAGGGAAATGCTCATCCACGACGTCGAGTGACTCACTCAGCGACGGTGTCCAAGGAGGCGTCGTCGCCCAGGTTGTCCACAAACTTGCTGCATGCGTTGCCCGGTCGCAGGGCATCTTCCGTCATCGGCATCCCACCAAGGGTGCGGCTGTCCAGAGCCTTGACATCTTGGTGGCTAACCGTTACGGTCTAACCGTTATCCTAGCCGGTAGGGGGTCTCCGTATGCAGCAAGAGGTCGTCCTCGCAATGTTGGCGAAGGAGCCATCACACGGTTACCAGTTGCGAGCCCGCCTCAACGAAGCGCTCGGTCCCCTCGGCGACGACATCAACGCCGGACAGATCTACGTGACCCTGGGGCGCCTCGAGAAGGCCGGCCTCGTCGCCATCGGCACGAGCGACCCGACATCGGAGCGTTCCGACCGCAAGGTGTACGCCCTCACGGCCACGGGTGAGGAGCGGATCGCCGAGTGGCTGAATGAGGTCAACTGGCCCCGGCCGGATCTCGCTGAGTTCCACCTGAAGCTTGTCACCGCTGCAGCGGCGAGGTTGGCGGACCCCATCGCCATCGTCGGAGCCCAACGGCGCGAACTCTTGCGCAGGCTGCGGGCTGCGCAGCGTGCCGCATTGGAGGAGCCGGCCCACTCTGTGGCCGGTTTGCTCCTCGAAGGGATCGTGCTCCGTTTGCAGGCTGACCTTCGCTGGCTGGAGACCTGTGAGCGGGAATGGACAGAAAGAGGTGACCAATGACCGTTGCGAAAACGGGCTTGAGTGCTACAGGCCTCAGGAAGTACTACGGGAAGGGCACGGGCCTCATACGTGCCGTCGATGGTGTCGATCTCAAAATCGAGCCAGGCGAGACCGTGGCGATCATGGGGCCGAGCGGTTGCGGCAAGTCGACGGTGCTCCATCTCCTGAGCGGCCTCGACCGTCCAAGTGAAGGCGAGATGTGGCTCGAGGGCCGTCGGGTCGACGAGATGGGCGAGCGGCAACTCGCTCGGTTGCGCAGGGAGAAGGTGGGCATCGTCTTCCAGGCGTTCCACCTCATCGACGAGCTCACCGCGCAGGAGAACGTCGAGTTTCCCGCCTTGCTGGCGGGACGATCGCCGAAGATCGCTCGTCGCCGTGCGACTGAGCTGCTCGATCGTGTCGGTCTGGCCGACCGGGCCAGCCATCTCCCTTCGGCCCTGTCCGGCGGTCAGCGCCAGCGCGTGGCTATCGCCCGGGCGCTCGCCAACGATCCTGTCGTCTTGTTCGCCGACGAGCCCACGGGCAACCTCGATAGTAGCGCCACCCTCGAAGTGCTCAGGCTGCTGGAAGACCTGCATGCCTCCGAGCTCACGATCGTCGTCGTGACGCACGACGAGCGAATCGCGGCGACGGCGGATCGTCTGATCACGATGCGCGATGGCATCTTCGTCGACGAGACGCGCCTGTCGGGTGGTTCGAGCGGACGGCTGGGCTCTCTATTTGCCGTCGAACTGGACGCCTGAGATGCGCGGGCGCATCTTGCTCACGTGGCGCCTGGTGGCGAGCAGCCTTCGCCGGCGACCGGGCGAAGTAGTACTAACCGTGGTGGCGATCACCGCGACGACGACAACGCTCATGCTGGGTCTGGCTCTCCATAACGTGACAGCTCACCCCTATCAGACGACCCGGTCACTCACTTCTGGACCGGACGTCGTGGCGATGCCGGACAGGGGATCGCCATCAAGCGTTGCACAGCTCGATGCCCTAGAGCACCGCTCCGGTGTTCTCAGCCATGACGGGCCGTTCCCCGTGAGCTACCCGATCATGACGACGAACGGGTCGAAAATCCTCGCGATCGTCGAAGGCCGCAGTATGTCGCCGTCCCCGATCGATCAGCCCTACGTCACTCAGGGAACCTGGGTGCGCCCCGGTGGGATAGTGATCGAGCGGAGTTTGGCCCACGAGCTCAGCCTCGCCCCAGGGGATCACGTAACACTCGGCGGGAACTCGTTCAGGGTGGACGGGATCGCCGTCACCGCCGCCGTTCCCGCGTATCCGCACACGGTCGACGAGATGAACATCGATGTCGGGGACGGCGTGTGGAACCAAGCAACAGGCCTGGTCTGGGCGACCGATGCCAACGCACGGAGCTTTGCGACCCTGAGCGCACCGCTCAACTACATCCTGGAGCTAAAGCTCTCGAACCCGGCCACTGCCTCCGCCTTCACCAATACGTACTCCGATTCCAACACACTCTCCGTTTGGTCGTGGCAGGACGTGGGTCAAAATGATGCAGAGCAGTCGAAACCATTTCAGCAAGGACTGTTGATCGCAAGCTCACTCCTCGATCTGCTTGCTATTGCCAGCCCGGTGGTGATCGTCGGCGGCCGGCTCGCAGAACGAACCCGGCGTGTCGGCCTCTTGAAGGCGGTCGGAGCCACGCCACGGCTTGTTGCCATCGTGTTGTGGTTGGAGTACCTCATTTTGGCACTCGTAGGCGCAGGCGTCGGACTCGCGGCGGGGTACTTTGCCGCACCGCTCGTCGCCAATCCAGGGGCCGGACTCGTCGGCGGTTTGGGGGTTGCGTCCGTGAGTTGGACCGACGTGGGTTTGGTCGTGGCACTGGCGGTTGCCCTCGCCATGTTGGCCGCCTGGATCCCGTCCATTCGGGCGGCTCGTACGAGCACTACTTCGGCACTGGCTGACTCCCCTCGGATCCCGAGACGGCGGCCGTTCCTCGCCGCCGCAGCCACTCACCTGCCAGTGCCGTTGCTTCTCGGGCTTCGGCTTGCCTCCCGCAGACCACGTCGCATGCTGTTGACCCTCGTGAGCGTAGCCATCACGACAACGACGATTGTTGCAGTGCTGTCGGTCCGCGCTCATGAGGAACTGGCACCGAGCGTATCCCCGAGGCAGTTCTCGATTCCGTACAACCCCAACACGGCCAACACCGACGCGGTCTTGCTGGTCATCACCGTGGTACTTGTGGTCTTGGCCGTGGTGAACGCTCTTGCGATCACCTGGGCGACGTCAGTTGACTCCCGAAAGCCGCTCGGGGTCGCTCGTGCGCTCGGTGCGACGGCAAAACAGTTAAGCGGAGGGCTATCGACCGCCTTGCTCATTCCCGCGGTACCGGGAGCCATCGCGGGTATCCCGCTCGGGCTCTTGTTCGTATCCGCTGTCAGTCATGGGTCGCGAGCCACCATTCCGTCTGCGCTATGGCTGGCCGGCACCTTGTTATGCGTCGCGGCCTCAATCGGAATTCTCTCGGCGATCCCCGCCCGCATCGAGGCTCAACGAGCGACTATCTACGTTCTCGAGTCCGACATCGGGTAAGCGTTTGAGTAGGAGAGCTCAAGGCTCCTTCGGCGATCCGTCGTGTCTATGCATTGGCTCCACGAGACTGCCAACGACCGTTCGGAAGACGCCAAAGCTTGGGTGCCCTATAACGATCACCCCGCTCCTGGTGGCATCGCGTCCCAGATCACCGGTTACGGGGAACGCACGCGAGGAGGGTGACGCGCCCGGTATTCAGGGGCTGGCGCTATCGATCAGGCACCGTCGTCCGGCGGCAGGTCGCCATGGACAACCCGGAGTGGGAGCCAGGGGGACGGCAGCGGCGGACTCGGGACGTGGCGACCCTGTTGAACGCCCTTCATTCCTGTGCCGTTCGGAAATTTTTGCGCCCTCGGCAGGACTCGAACCTGCGCCACCGGCTCCGGAGGCCGGTGCTCTATCCGCTGAGCTACGAGGGCAGAAGATGGCCCCCGACGCGCACGCAGGCGCATCGAGGGGGGCCATCTCGAACTGTAGTCCGAGCTGTTCGGCCCGCCGCCCGTGGCGCCCTCGACCTGACGACGGGCGAGGGACCGCTGACCCCGGCAATTGCGTCGACGGTTCTGGCGCGCCATCCTCGGCGGAACCATGGCCGCCCGCCCCGCAATCGCCGCTGCCGTGAGCCGAGCCTTGTCGACCATGGGGATCGACGTCGAAGCCGCCTCGGTTCATCTCGAGCGCCCCGCCCGGCGCGACCACGGGGACTGGTCGACCAACACGGCCCTGGTCAACGCCAAGGCGCTCGGACGCCCTCCCCGCCAGATCGCCGAAGAATTGGCCGAGCATCTGCGCACCGTCCCTCCTCCGCATCTGGCATCGGTCGAGGTGGCCGGGCCCGGGTTCGTGAACCTTCACCTGTTGCCGGGCTGGCTCCACGACACGCTCACCGAGGTCGTCGACCAAGGCGAGGCGGGATACGCGCGCAGTGACATCGGGGCCGGAGAGCACGTCCAGATCGAGTTCATCTCGGCAAATCCCACGGGACCGCTCCATGTCGGCAACGGATGGTGGGGCGCGTATGGCGACGCCATGGGTCGCGTGATGACCCGCTGCGGCTGGAAGGTGGGCCGCGAGTACTACGTCAACGACACCGGGGGCCAGATCCGTGTCCTGGGCGAGAGCCTCCTGGCTCGCCGTCGTGGTCATGCCGTGCCGGAGGAGGGGTACCAGGGCGAGTACGTGGCAGAGCTCGCAACGGCCTACGACGGGCCCGACGAAGTGGAGCCAGCCGGGCGCTGGGCCGCGGAGCGCATCCTCGACAACATCCGGGCCACCCTGGCTCGCCTCGGGATCGCCTTCGACGAGTGGTACAGCCAGGCGTCGATCGAGGAGAGCGGAGCGGTGCGCGACACCATCGACCTGCTCAAGAGCAAGGGCCTCGTCGACGAAGAAGACGGCGCGGTGTGGTTCCGGTCGTCTCAGCTCGGGGACAACCGCGACCGCGTGCTGGTGAAGACCAACGGCGACGCCACCTATCTGGCCGGCGATCTGGCCTATCACCGTGACAAATTCCTCGTGCGCCACTTCGACCGTGTCATCGACATCTTCGGCGCCGACCACGCCGGCCAGGTGAAGAGCCTCACCCTCGCGGTCCAAGCCATGGGTGTCGACCCGGGCCGGCTCGAGGTGAAGATCGGGCAGATGGTGTCGTTGGTCCAAGGTGGCCAAGCGGGTCGGATGTCAAAGCGCGCCGGCAACGTCGTGGCGCTCGACGACTTGATCGACGACATCGGGGCCGACGCCACTCGTCTGCTGTCGCTCATGTCGTCGCTCGACCAGGCGGCGGTACTCGATCTGGACCTGGTTCGAAGCCAATCGATGGAGAATCCCGTCTATTACGTCCAGTACGCGCACGCCCGCATCGCCTCGATCGAGCGTCGGCGCGCCGAGCGTGGCATTGACCGTCGGCCTCTTGCCGACGTGGACCTGTCCCTCCTCGTCCACGACCGGGAGCTCGAGTTGCTCCGCAGCCTCGAGGAGCTCCCCGATGTCGTCGCCGAGGCGGGCCGCGACCGCGCACCCCACAAGGTCACCGCGTGGGTCAGGAGCCTGGCGGGCACGTTCCACGGCTTCTACCACGACTGTCCGGTCCTGGCCGAGACCGTTGCCGACGATCTGACCCAAGCGCGCCTTTGGCTCGTCGAGACCGCCCGTGTCGGCCTCGCCATCGGCCTCGACATGCTCGGAGTGAGTGCTCCCGATTCGATGTAAGGGCCTTCGCGCCCGGCGGCAGGCTCGAGTTCCAATGTGGCCTGAGTAGCCTTTCCCCATGGACGACCTGGTCGATCGCGCCACCGAGCCGAGCTCCGACCTGGGCTCGAACCAGCCCCCCGACGAGGGTCCGGTGCGCGTCGAGCTGCTCCCCATGACGGCCCGCATGAGCGCCGCAGGAAGCCTGGCGGTCGGGGGTGTCGAGCTCCTCGCACTGGCCGAGCGGTACGGGACCCCACTGTTCGTCTATGACGAGGAACATCTCCGGGCGCGCTGTCGCGAAGCCGTGGCAGCGTGGGGTGACGGGGTCGCCTATGCCACCAAGGCGTTTCTCTGTTTGGCCATGGCCAAGCTCGTCCATGAGGAAGGTATGTGGTTGGACGTCTCGACAGGGGGCGAGCTCCACGTCGCCCTGGCGGCCGGCGTGCCCCCGGCCCGCCTGGTCCTGCACGGCAACAACAAGTCCGAAGACGAGCTCGCCCGCGCCTTGGAATCAGGCGTCGGGCGTATCGTCGTCGACTCCTTCGACGAGATCGAACGGCTGGCCCGCCTCGCGCCGGTGTCGATGGACGCCGACCGCCGCCAAGCCGTCATGATCCGGGTGACCCCGGGAGTAGAAGCCCACACCCACGACTTTGTCCGCACGGGCCAAGAGGACTCCAAGTTCGGCTTCGGGCTCGCCTCCGGTGCGGCGGCCGAAGCGGTGACCCGGGTGCGGGCGGTCCCGGGGCTCGACCTCGTCGGGATCCACGCCCACATCGGGAGCCAGGTCTTTCGAGTGGACTCGTTCGCGGAGGAGGTGGAGGTGCTGGCCGACTTCTTCGCTCCTCTGGACCTCCCCGAGCTCTGCGTCGGCGGTGGGCTCGGGGTCCCCTATGTGGCAACCGAGACCGCACCGTCCATTGCGCAGTGGGCCGAGAGGGTCCACCGGGCGTGTCGGGACGCCGGAATTCCAGGCAACACGCTGATCACCGCAGAGCCCGGTCGCTCGATCGCGGCGAGTGCAGGAATCACCCTCTATCGCGTGGGAACGATCAAGGACCTCCCCGGCTTGCGTACCTACGTCTCGGTCGACGGCGGAATGAGCGACAACCCGAGGCCGGTGCTGTACGGGAGCGGATACGAGGCTTTCCTTCCTCGGGAAGCTGCTGCTCCGCGTCCGAAGGCGGCGAGGTTGGTGGGCAAGCACTGCGAGTCGGGCGACGTCGTCGTGGCCGACGCCCGGCTGCCCGGCGATGTGGCGGTCGGCGACATCGTGGCGACGCCTGTGACCGGCGCGTACGGCTATTCGATGGCCTCGAACTACAACAAGGTGCTGCGACCCGCGGTCGTCTTCGTTGCCGACGGGGACGCCCGGGTAGTCGTGAGGCGCGAGACCGACGACGACCTCACCCGTCTCGACGGGTGAGCCGATCGGGTCGCCCACTGGTCCGGGGTCGATCGCCGGGCGGCGGTAGCGTGAGCGAATGGCGAGGACCAACAACGGCGGGGGCGAAGCCCTCGCCCATAAGGCCGGCGGCCATGAAGACCGCGCCCATGGGGATGGTGGGCAGGCGGCCATGCGTGTAGCGGTCCTCGGCTGCGGCAACGTCGGGGGCGCGCTCGTGTCGATCCTTCTGGCCGACGCCGATGCCATCGCCGCTCGTTCGGGAGTACGTCTCGAGGTCGTCGGAGTCGCCGTGGGCGATACCTCTCGACCGCGACCGGGAGTGCCGCCCGAGCTGATCACCGGGGACGCCAAAGGACTGGTCAACGACCCGCGCGTCGATGTCGTCGTCGAGCTCATCGGAGGGGTCGAGCCGTCCCGCGAGTTGGTCGAGGCGGCTCTGGCGGCGGGGAAGTCCGTGGTGACGGCCAACAAGGAGTTGCTCGCCGCTCATGGAACGGCATTGGCGGAGGTCGCTGCCGCGGCCGGGGTCGACCTTCTCTACGAGGCCGCCGTGGCCGGTGCGATCCCGCTCATCCGACCGCTGCGGGAGTCGCTCGCCGGAGAGCGAATCCGTCGGGTCATGGGCATCGTCAACGGCACCACCAACTACATCCTCACGATGATGTCCGAAGCGGGTGTCTCTTATGCACACGCCCTGGCTGAGGCACAGCGCCTGGGCTATGCCGAGCGCGATCCGAGCGCCGATGTCGACGGACACGACGCGGCATCCAAAGCCGCCATCCTCGCCGCCCTGGCGTTTCGGTGCGAGGTCGTCGCTGCCGACGTGCCCCGGGAGGGGATCACCACTGTCGACCCTGTCGACATCGCCTTCGCGGATCGGTTGGGCTACATCGTGAAATTGTTGGCCGTGATCGAGCGGACCGGTGGCTCCGAGGGGCTGGCCGGGGTCGATGGAGTACCCGAGATCTCAGTGCGCGTCCACCCCGCCATGCTGCCCCGGACCCATCCCCTGGCCGCGGTCCGCGGGGCGTTCAACGCCGTGTTCGTCGAAGGGGACAATGCCGGCGAGATCATGCTCTACGGCCAAGGTGCCGGTGGGAGGCCCACCGCGTCGGCGGTGCTCGGCGACGTCATCGACGCGGCGCATCACCGGCGCACCGGTGCGCCGGCGCGCCACGTGGCGCGCGTGCGGCCGACGTTCCGGCCCACCGACGACCTCCGCTGTGCCTGGTACCTGAACATCGACGTCGCCGACCGTCCCGGCGTGTTGGCTGCAGTCGCGAAGTTGTTCGGCGACAACGGGGTGTCGATCCGGTCCATGGAACAGGTGGGCCTGGGAGACGAGGCCCGATTGATCTTCCTCACCCACGTCGCCCGTGAGGGGGATGTCCAACGGACCCTCGCCGGGCTGCGACAGCTCGACGTGGTGGACCACGTCGGTGGCGTGCTCCGGGTGATCGGTGACGAGGAAGGGACCTAACGCGATGGCTTGGTCCGGAGTCATCGAGACGTACCGTTCCTTCCTCCCCGTCACGGGCGACACACCGGTGGTGACGTTGCTCGAAGGCGGTACTCCTCTCCTCGAAGCGCCCCGGTTGTCAGCCCGCGTGGGCGCTCGGGTGTTGTTGAAGCTCGAGGGCCAGAACCCCACCGGCTCCTTCAAGGACCGAGGCATGACGATGGCTATCTCCAAGGCTCTCGAAGAAGGCGCCGAGGCGGTGGTGTGCGCGTCGACGGGCAACACCTCGGCGTCGGCGGCGGCCTACGCGGCCCGGGCCGGCATGACCTGTGCCGTGCTCATCCCCGAGGGACACATCGCGCTAGGCAAGCTCGCCCAGGCCCTCGTGCACGGGGCCAAGGTGCTCCAGGTGCGCGGCAACTTCGACGAGGCTCTCGCCATCGTCCGTCGCCTGGGGGAGAAGGCCCCCGTGACCGTGGTCAATTCGGTGAACCCGTTCCGCATCGAGGGCCAGAAGACCGGAGCATTCGAAATTGTGGATGTGTTGGGGGACGCCCCCGATGTCCACTGCATCCCGGTGGGCAATGCCGGCAACATCACCGCCTACTGGCGCGGCTACCTCGAATACCGCGAGGCCGGCCACGCCACCAAGCTCCCGAGGATGTTCGGATTCCAAGCGACGGGAGCCGCCCCCATCGTCGAGGGTCATCCCATCGAGCACCCCGAGACGGTGGCGACAGCCATTCGCATCGGGAACCCGGCGTCCTGGTACGGAGCCACAGCGGCAGCGAGCGAGTCCGGGGGTGCGATCGACGCCGTCACAGATGAGGAAATCCTTGCCGCGTACCGGTTCTTGGCGTCGGAGGAGTCCGTCTTCTGCGAGGCCGCATCAGCCGCGTCGGTGGCGGGGCTGATCAAGATGGGCGCTCCACCGGGCGCGACCGTGGTGTGCGTCTTGACCGGCCACGGCCTGAAAGACCCCGACCTGGCGATCAGCCAGATCTCGGTGCCCACCACGGTCGAAGCCGACTACTCGGCCGTGCTGGCGGCTCTCGGGTTCTGACCCGGCGTGTCCGGGACGCGCCGAGGGGGTGCCAGGCCCACGGTCATGGCCCTGGTCCCGCGGCCATGATCTGAGGACCTCGGGAACAACTCCGGTCGCCGTGGGGTTGTTGCCTATGAGCCTCGGTGTCCGGTACGATGTGTGCACCGCCGCTCCCCAAAGTATTCTCTGGGCGTCGCGGGCGGCAGGCTTTCGAAGCCGGATTCGCCAGGCGGTGCTCCGACGGTGACTTGTTGGAGAGGCGGGGGCCTGACGTAAGACGCGCCGGGCGCCTTTACCCTCTATTCCGTGTCCCTTGGCGTCCGGGCTCACCGAGCCGAAAACGGGGACGCAACCTAGCGAGGTGACTGATGACTGCAGAGCAACAGCTCGAGCGGTCCGTACTCGAACGAAAAGAACGCGAAGAGCTTCGGGCGATAGCCCAGGCGATGTCGCTCGACACCAACTCGCGCAGCAAGAAGGCCGACATCATCGACCAGATCTTGCGCGCCGCGGGGGTCGAAGTGTCTGCCGGAAGCACCAACGGTGGCGCTGACGCGCCCCCGCGGACCCGAGGGACCCGAAGTGTGGCCTCGAACGGCGACACCGAGGACATCGACCTCGATGGTGAGGCCACCAACGGGACCGGGCCCGGTCGCCAGAGCGCCAACGGCAGCTCGAGATCGTCCTCGGCCTCCCCGGGGACTTCCTCAGGTGGATCCCAGGTCGAAGCCCTCACCGATTCCGACGGGTCTGATGTGGCCTCGGACCAGTCCTCTGGCGACGAGACCGCCGCAGATGGCGACGGTGCAGGTCCTTCTGTGGATCGTGTGCCCTCGACGACTCGTCCCGCCGGCGGCCAAGGCGGCCAAGGCGGCCAGGGACAGAACCAGAATCGCCAGCACATGTCACAAGGCGGACAAGGCGGGAACGCCAACGAGCCCGGCAATCGCCGGGGCCGACGTCGCCGGGGCCGCGAGCGCACGCCGGGTGGCGGCACCGGTGGTGGCGGTGGCGGCGAGCGTGAGCTCCAAGGAGGTGGGCAAGAAACCCAGTACTCCGGCGAGCTGATTCCGGTGCGGGGTCTGCTCGACCTGCGCGACGAGGGGTACGGCTTCCTGCGAGCCGACGGTTATCTCCCGAGCTCGAAGGACGTCTACATCTCGATCAGCCAAGCCCGCCGGTTCGCAATGCGCCGCGGTGACTTCGTCGAAGGTGCCTGTCGACCTGCGGCGTCGAACGAGAAGTTCCCCGCCCTCATCCGTATCGACTCGGTGTCCGGCCTGGCGCCTGACGAGGCTCGGAATCGGCCTCGATTCGAGGACCTCACGCCGCTGTTCCCCGACGAGAGGCTCCGCCTCGAGACGCCCGGCGCGGCGGAGTTGACGACCCGGATCATCGACCTGCTCTCGCCCATCGGCAAGGGCCAGCGAGGGATGATCGTCTCGCCACCCAAAGCCGGCAAGACCACGATCCTCAAGCAGATCGCCCACTCGATCGAAGCAAACAACCCCGAGGTGCACCTCATCGTCCTTCTTGTCGATGAGCGACCCGAGGAAGTCACCGACATGCGTCGTTCGGTCAAAGGCGAAGTGGTCGCGTCGACCTTCGACCGACCGTCTGACGAACACACCGCCATCGCCGAGCTCACCATCGACCGCGCCAAGCGTCTCGTCGAGCTCGGTCGGGACGTGGTGATCGTGCTTGATGGCATCACCCGACTGGCCCGTGCCTACAACCTGGCCCAGCCGGCCAGTGGTCGGATCATGTCCGGTGGTGTCGATTCCGGGGCCCTCTACCCCCCGAAGCGTTTCTTCGGTGCCGCCCGCAACATCGAGGAGGGTGGGTCGCTCACCATCCTCGCCACCGCGCTGGTGGAGACGGGCTCGAAGATGGACGAGGTGATCTTCGAGGAGTTCAAGGGAACCGGCAACATGGAGCTCCGCCTCGACCGGCGCCTGGCCGAGCGGCGGCTCTACCCCTCCATCGACGTCAATGCCAGCTCCACCCGCCACGAGGAGCTACTCTTCGACCGGGGTCAGCTCCAGCAGGTCTGGAAGCTGCGCAGGGTGCTCAATGCGCTCGCCGCCGATGGGAGCGCGGCGGCCGGGCTCGAGCTGCTCATGGACAAGATCCGGAGCACCAAGAGCAATGACGAGTTCCTGGCGGAGATCGCCAAGGGCCCCGCCCCGCCGGTCTGAGCACGACGAGGTGACGGGCAGGCCGATTCGGCCGGCCCGACCCCGACGGCGAACCCCTAGAATGGAGGAATCATGAAGGCTGACATTCACCCCTCCTACGTCGACGCGACCGTGCGTTGCTCCTGTGGCAACACGTTCGCGACCCGATCGACAAAGGCAGAGCTCCACGTCGAGCTGTGCAACGAGTGCCACCCGTTCTTCACGGGCAAGCAGAAGCTGGTCGACTCGGGTGGCCGGGTCGAGCGCTTCCAGCGCCGCTACGGACAGCGGGGCTCGCGGTCGAAGGCCAAGCGCGTCTGACCCTCGTCCTGCGGGGATCGTGATCGACTGAGATCACCTCCCCGTCGCATGCGGCGGTTGGGTGAGAGCACGTCGGTACCCTGGAGCCATGGACCGCGACCGCCTCGCCGCGTGGGAGAAGGAGTACCAGGAGGTACTCGACGCTCTCGCCGACCCTGCTGTCGTAGCGGATCAGGCTCGGCTGCGCGACGCGTCTCGTCGCCACAAGGACCTCGAGGCGCTGCTGACCGTGGCCCGAGCGCTCAGCCAAGCCGAAGAGAACCTGGCGACCGCCCGCGAGATGCTGACCGAGGCGACCGGTGAAGACCGGCAAACGGTCAACGACGAGATCGACCGGGCCACGACCGACATCGCGGAGCTCGAGGAGCAACTGAGCTCCATGTTGCAGCCCAAAGACACCAACATCGGGCGCAACGTCATCGTGGAGATTCGCGGCGCAGAAGGTGGAGAAGAAGCGAACCTCTTCGCCAAGGACCTCTTCGAGATGTACCGGCGCTACGCCGAGCAACACGGATGGCGCCTCGAGGTCCTCTCCTCGGACCCGTCGGATCGCGACGGCCTGAACGAAGTCACGTTCATGGTGAAGGGCCCCGACGCCTGGACCCGCATGAAGCACGAGGGTGGCACCCACCGCGTCCAGCGTGTGCCCGTGACCGAGTCTCAGGGCCGGATCCACACCTCGGCGGCCACGGTCATGGTCCTCCCCGAGGCCGACGAGGTCGAGGTGTCCATCGACTCCTCTGATCTGCGTGTCGACGTGTTCCGTTCGACGGGCCCTGGTGGCCAGTCGGTGAACACCACCGACTCGGCCGTGCGCATCACCCACCTCCCGACCGGCATCGTCGTCTCCATGCAGGACGAGAAGAGCCAGATCCAGAACCGCGCCCGAGCACTCCAGGTGTTGCGGGCCCGGCTCCTCAAGCTCGAGCAGGACCGCGTGGCGGCCGAACAATCGGAACAGCGGCGCAGCCAGGTCGGGGGAGGAAGTCGGTCCGAGAAGATCCGGACCTACAACTTCAAGGAGAACCGCGTGACCGACCATCGGGTCAAGCTCACGCTGCACAAGCTCGACCGGGTGCTCGAAGGCGAACTCGACGAGATCGTCGACGCCCTCATCGCCGACGAGCGTCGGCGGGCATGACCTGGGCCGGTTCGCCGGTGACAATGGTTCGCATGCGCGACCTTCTTTTCTCTGTCGCAGCCGATGTGGGCTCGGCCGTCGAAGCGCGATGGATCGTGGCGCGCGCCGCGGGCATCACGGCCAGTGATCTCCTGACGCGGCTCGACAAAGAGGTGGCACCCGAGGTGTCAGCCGCGGTGCAGGCCATGGTCGACCGGTGTCTCGCCGGCGAGCCCCTGCAATACGTCCTGGGCACCTGGTCGTTTCGAACCCTCGAGCTCTCGGTGGACCGCCGTGTCTTGATACCGCGGCCGGAGACCGAGCAGGTGGTGGCCGTCGCCCTCGACGAGCTCTCCGTCCAGTCCCGTCGTCTCGGTGCGGCCGCACACCTCGTGGCCGTGGACCTCGGCACCGGGTCCGGCGCCATCGCGCTGGCGCTCGCGTCCGAGTTCGGGGGCGCGCTCGGGTCCGAACCGGCACCGTCGGGACCGTTCGAGGTGTGGGCCACCGACGTCTCTCGCGGCGCACTCGACGTGCTCGAGGAGAATCTCGTCGCCTTGGCGCGACGCCGCCCGGAGGCCGGCGCTCGGGTGCGGGTGGGGGAGGGCCCATGGTTCGACGCGCTACCCGCCACGCTGGCCGGGACCGTTGCGCTCGTCGTGTCGAATCCGCCCTACGTGTCGGAGGCGGAATGGGAAGGTCTCGAGCCCATGGTCCGGGACCACGAGCCGAAGACCGCGCTCGTTCCGGGCCCGACCGGCCTCGAAGCCATCGAGGCTCTCCTGCGCGATGCGGTCCGATGGCTCGCCCCGGGCGGGAGCCTCGTCGTCGAACTGGCTCCGGGACAGGCTGACGAAATGCGTCAACGGGCGGCGGAGCTCGGATACGACCAGACCGACGTCCGCGGCGATCTCGCTGGTCGCCCACGCACCCTTGTCGCCCGACTCCCCGTGTCATGAACGACCCTTCGCAGAATGCCGCGCTCGCCGCGCTGGTCGCGGGGGAGGTGGTCGGCATCCCGACCGACACCGTCTACGGGCTCGCCGTCGACCCCACCCGTTCCGGTGCCATCGACGCCCTGTTGGCGTTGAAAGACCGGCCTGCGTCGCTCGACCTCCCGGTCCTGGTCGAGTCGATCGACCAAGCCGAGGCGTTGGCCGGTCCCGACGGCCTGTCGAAGACCGCCCGACACCTGGCCCGGTTGTTCTGGCCGGGGGCTCTCACGATCGTGGTTCCCCGCCGGCGCGGTCTTGACTGGGCCCTCGGCGCCCATGGCGACACCATCGGCCTGCGTCTCCCCGACCACGCCGTGGCGCGCTCACTTTGTGCCGAGGCAGGGGCCCTTGCCACCACGAGTGCCAACGTCCACGGCGAAGCGCCGTGCACCGACGCTGCATCGGTGCAGCGAATATTCGGTCCGAGGGTGGTGGTGGTGGACGGAGGTCGGTGTGCCGGTTCTCCATCGACGGTGGTCTCCCTCGTCGACGACGTCCCGCAGTGCCTGCGTGAGGGGGCGCTGGCATGGGCCGAGGTCAGAGCCGCGGTCGGGATCAACTGAGTCGACTGAGCGCATGAGTCGACTAAGTCGCATGAGTCGACTAAGTCGCATGAGTCGACTAAGTCGCATGAGTCGACTGAGTCGCCTTCGTGGACGGCGCCGACCGAGATGCCCCGTCCGGCTCGGTTGTGGCAGGCTCACGCCTTACCGAACTTGGTCAGGCCGAGGTCGGCCGGTGAGAGAGGGAGCGACAGATGCCAGCGGACCACGAAGCGACGGTGCGTGCCTTCTTCGGAGCTTGGGTCGATCGCGATCCCGAGCACCTCACGAGCTTCTTCGCACCCGACGGCACCTGGAGCGAGGCGAATCGCGATGCCGCCAAAGGCCACGACGAGATCCGCCCGGTCTTCGAGCTTCAGACCACCTTCGGCTCGGACTTCTCGTTCGAATTCAAGAGGTTGGAAGTCGTCGGCGACACGGTCTTCACCGAGCGCGTCGACCGGTTCGTGGTCAGCGAGACGCCGATGGCGGTGCCTGTCGCCGGTATCTTCGACTTCGACGCCGAAGGACACATCCAGTCCTGGCGCGACTACTACGACTGGTCGCTTCTGGAAGCCCAACTGCTGGCGGCCGGTGTCGACCTGAGTGGCATCGACGACCTCTGAGCTCATCGAAGCTCTGCTCGTCTCCCCGGCGCCAGCCGCACCGTGCGTCCGCACCCTTCCCGCTCGGTCAGGCCCACCATGTCGTCGCGACCTGTGATGTTCCCCCAGGCCCTGGATCCGTCGCCGGTGAGGACAGAGACGATGGCGAGCTCTGGTTCCCCGTCGCGGTCGTAGACCACCGTGTAGGTCTCGATGGTGGCGTCGCCCTCGTAGTCCGGGGCCGCGCCGCGTCGGGGCAGTGCGTCGACCTCGTCCTGTGGCGACTGGTGACGGAACCCCGCGGGCGGGGGAGTGGTGGACCACACCCCGACGGCGTGTTTGGTGCTGTACCACCCGAGTCCTGTAACGAGTCCCAGGGCCCCGGGATCGGCCCGGAGGCACTCGGCCATCGTCGCGATGGAATGGCTCACGTAGTTGTTGCCCGGGCCCCCGGCGAACCCGAGCCCGCCGGTCACCGTCAGGGGCCGACCCGGGTCGTCGAGTGCCAGGCCCAGCGCACCGGCTGCGATCTGCACGGCGCACGGGAAACACGAATAGAGGTCGATGTGGGCCACATCGTCGATCCCGATCCCTGCCAGCGCGAGCGCTCGGTTCCCGGCCAGACCGATGGCCGGGGACGATTGGAGGTCCTGTCGTTCTGAGAGGAACCAGTGATCGTGCGCGTCTGCACCTGCGACGGGAAAGACCCATCGGTCCTCGGGCACACCCGCCTCGCGAGCGGCGCGCACCGAGCAGAGAATGAGCGCGGCACCCTGGTCGACCCGGTCGTTGGCATTCATGAGCTTGGGATAGGGGAACGACACCATCCGGTTGGACGGTCCCGATGCCCTGATCTCGCGCGCGGTGCGAGGTTCACGTGACCACGCGTAGGGGTTCGAGGCCGCCACCGACGAGAACCGGGCCCAGAGCTCAGACACCTGCCGCTGGTGCTCGTCGATGGTCTGGCCCGACGCGGCGCGCAGCGCGTTCTCGAACAGGGGGAAGACCCGTAGGGGTCGATCCAGTCCCGCCGCTTGCTCGTCGGGGGTGACGGGGTCCCTGGTGGTGCCGAGCATCACCGGGAGCGTGGTGTCGTCGGCCTGGGTGGTCCACCCCAGGACCGGGCGCCCCTGGTGGCGACGAGCGGCCCGGCGAGAGAAGATGCACTCGGCCCCGGTGACCAGGGCGACGTCGAGCTCGCCCCTGGAGATCTGGAGTGCCGTGGCATTGACCACGGTCAGGGGGTTGTTTCCTCCGATCGCCGTGAGCGCGAGCTCCTGGGGGGTGATCCCCAGTCGCTGCGCCACGAGGATGCCCGGGTTCACGTATCGCCAGCTCAGGGGGAGGATGACCCGCAGTGACTGGGCTCGGGCCAAGAGATCCTGGCCGCCGCCGGACGCCGCGCTGTCCTCGCCCGCGGCGCGCAGCGCCCTTGCCATGAGCTCTACGGGCTCCTGGCGCTCGGCGATTGGGAGGTCGGGGTCGGGTCGCTCGGTGACCTGGCCGACGCCCACGAGCACCGGCGTCTGAGGGTCGAGGGTCACGGCGGCCGAGCGTAGCTTTCTGGTCTTTGCGGGCATTTCGGGTCTCACCGCGCTTTTCGATCGGCCATCCCGCGTCGTTCCACAAGGCTCCGGGCGAGCCCGAGGGAGCCCACGGAGCGCCACAGGGGCCTCGGTATGCTTCGACCATGCGCATCGCGGTCGGCTCCGACCACGCCGGCTACCTCCTGAAGGAGTTCCTCTCCGCCCACCTGGCCGAGTTGGGACACGACGTCGATGACCTCGGGACGCACTCCGACGTTGTCGTGGACTACCCGGAGTTCGGAGCCGCCGTGGGCCAAGCGGTCATTGAAGGGCGCGCCGACCTGGGTGTATGCGCCTGTGGCACCGGAATCGGCATCTCCATTGCCGCCAACAAGGTCCAAGGGGTGCGCGCCGCGGTCGTCCACGACGTCACCACGGCTCGTCTGGCCCGAGCCCACAATCATGCGAATGTGGTGTGCATGGGTGGCCGGATCGTCGGGAACGAGGTCGCCAGAGAAGCCCTCGACACGTTCTTGTCGACCGAGCCCGTCGGGGGTCGTCATGATCATCGCGTCGAGGAGATCGCCGTGCTCGATGCGCGCTGAGTCGGCCCAGACCAGTGAGAGGACCGAGAGGACCCAGATGAGCAATACACGTGACGGCGCCGGTCGGGCCTCGTCCCCCTTCGACCAATGGCTCGTTGACGACCCGGAGATCAGCGCGCTGCTCGGTGCCGAGATCGACCGCCAGTCTACGACCCTCCAGCTGATCGCGTCGGAGAACTTCACGTCACCGGCGGTCCTGGCCGCGTCGGGATCGGTGCTGACCAACAAGTACTCAGAGGGGTATCCCGGCCGCCGGTACTACGGCGGCAACCAGATCATCGACGAGGTCGAGAACCTGGCTCGAGACCGGGCCAAGGCCCTGTTCGGAGCTGAGCACGCCAATGTGCAACCCCACGCGGGGGCGATCGCCAACCTCGCCGTCTACCAGGCGTTGCTCGAGCCCGGAGACACCGTGCTCGCCATGAGCCTCGACCATGGGGGACATCTCACCCATGGTTCTCCGGCCAGTATCACGAGCAAGATCTGGCGCTTCGTCGCCTACGGGGTCACGCCTGCATCGGGAGACCCCGACGCGCCGGGGGAGACCATCGACTTCGACGAGGTGGCCGATGTCGCCAAGCGAGAGCGCCCCAAGCTGATTGTGGCGGGTGCCACCGCCTATCCCCGCCTCATCGACGCCCGGCCCTTCCGCGAGATCGCCGACGCGGTGGGAGCCCGACTCATGTTCGACATCGCCCATCCGGCCGGACTGGTGGCAGGTGGCGCGCATCCGAACCCGGTCGGTATCGCGGACGTCGTCACACTGACCACGCACAAGACGTTGCGCGGCCCGCGCGGTGGCGCCATTTTGTGCGATCAGGGTCTCGCCAAGGCGATCGACTCCGCCGTCTTCCCCGGGCTCCAGGGGGGACCGCTCGAGCACGTCATCGCCGCGAAGGCCGTCGCGTTCCGAGAGGCCTCGCTACCGTCGTTCCGGGATTACGCCGCGAGGGTGGTGACCAACGCCCGTGCCCTCGCCGGGGCCCTCGCCGCCGAAGGGTTCCGATTGGTGTCGGGTGGGACCGACAACCACCTCATCCTCATCGACCTGCGGCCCTTCGACGCCGAGCTCACGGGCAAAGAAGCCCAGGAGGTGCTCGACCGGGCCGGGATCACCCTCAATCGCAACACCATTCCCGATGATCCCCGTTCGCCTTTTGTGACCTCGGGCCTGCGACTGGGCAGCGCCGCGCAGACGACGGCGGGAATGGGGCTCGACGAGATGGCTCGGGTGGCTGGGCTGATCGGCTGGGCCCTTCGCGATCGTAGCGACGAAGCGGCGTTGCGCGCCGTGCGGGGCGAGGTCCTCGAGCTGTGCGGCGGCTTCCCGCCCTATCCCGACCTCGTCAGAGGCGCCTCGTCGCACAGCCCAACCGGAGGCCGCTGAGGTCGTGCCCCCTCTCGGGGCATACGCGCTCGTCGCGGCGGTCGCCGCCGTGGGCAGCTTCGCGGCGATGTTCCCGATCCGCTATTTCGCCACGCGCGCCGGCTTCGTGGTCGAGCCGGACGAACGCCGGGTCCACGCCCGCGTGACCCCCTATGGGGGAGGCGCGGCGATGTTCCTGGCGTTCGCCGTCGCCATCCTGGTGGCGTCCCAATTGGGCCAGCTCCACGAGATCTTCGCCGGGTCCTCGGAGCCGCTCGGCCTGGTGCTCGGGGCCGCGGTGATCTTCGTGGTGGGGTTCATCGACGACGTGAGAGAGATGTCGGCGCCGGCCAAGATGGCGGGGCAGGTCCTGGCGGCCATGGTGCTCGTGTTCCTGGGCGTCACGATGTTCCAGTTCAAGATCCCCTTCGTGGGCTTCTTCGTGCTCTCCCCTGACGTGACCCCACTGCTGACCGCATTGTGGGTCATCGTCATCACCAACGCCGTGAACCTCATCGACGGCCTCGACGGGCTCGCCACCGGGATCGTCGCCATCGCGTCGGGCGCCCTCGCGCTCTACGGCCTGCGCCTCGTCTTCTTGGGATATCTCCCGGCCGACAACCTCGGCCCGTTGATCGCCGTGGTGGCGTTCGGGGTGTGCATCGGCTTCCTACCTCACAACCTCCACCCCGCCCGGGCGTTCATGGGCGACGCCGGGGCGTTGTTCCTGGGCCTCTTGCTGGCAGCCTCGACCATGCTCATCGGCGGTCGGACCGCCGATGTCAGCGGCCAGACCTACTTCTTCTTCGCGCCCCTGTTCATCCCGGTCTTCATCCTGGGCGTTCCCATCGCCGACATGGCGTTCGCGTTCATCCGACGCACGGCCAAGGGCACCGGGTTCCACACGCCGGACAAGGATCATGTCCACCACCGGCTACTGCGCCTGGGCCACGGTCCGCGGCGCACCGTCGCCATCTTGTGGGCCTGGACGGCGGTGCTCTCCGCGTTCCTCCTCTACCCGTTGTTCGACAAGCAGGGCAACGCCGTGATCCCGTTCGGGGTCATCGTGCTCGGACTGGCGCTCTACACGCTGTTTCACCCCGGGTTGCGCAAGGACACTCTCAACGGCAACGGCGTGCCTAGAGAGACCGACGCACGTGAGGGGTCCGATCACTCCGATCGCGATCCCGGCCACGATCTCGGTCACGTTGCCGGCCGCACCAAGGCGACGCCACCAGCACCGGTGATCGGGCCCCGAGAGGTGGGGAACAACGGGGGACACGGGGGCAACGGGATCGGTACGGGTGGCGCCGAATCTCCTCGTACCACGACCCCGGTGACCCACGGCGCGTCCCGGGTGAAGTACCGCCGGTAGTCCCGGGATCTGTTGTAGAGCGCAAATAGTCGCTGGTTCAGACCCGTTTTGCCGCGCTGAGGGGCAGATGCGAAGATTGTGGTGTGCGTTTTCCGCTCCCTGCCGGTGCCCGTGATCGGACATCGGCCATGGTTGCAGCCGGCCCCACCGCCGGGCACGCCGAGTGAACTCGGGAGAGTCCCGGCGATGCACGACGACATCTTCGCCCTGACCGGCGCGCGCCGAGTCGAGTGCTGTGGACGAGAAGCCTTCCCCCAGCATCTTCACTCTGGCGGGCATGGGGGTGTCCATCGCGCTGTGCGTAGCCGGGGGAGTGGTCCTCGGGCTCTACCTCGACGGAATCACGCATCGGTCCCCGCTCTTCACGTTCTTGGGCCTCGCGTTCGGTGTCGTGTTGGCGGTGTTCACCGCGTACCTCGAGATCAAGAAGTTCCTCTAGCTCGCGTCACCGTCGCCGTCCGCGCCGCAGGGGTCGGGCCCGATGCTTGAGGACTTCGGGGACCTGGACGCGCTGCGCCTGGGCCGCGCCCTGCGTCGCACGCGGATCGTCGCCTTTGCGATGGGTGTGGTCGGCCTCGTCGTAGCGCCGTTGGTCGGCTACCCGACAGCCGGTCTCGGCATCGTCGTCGGGCTCATCCTGGGAGCGGTCAACACCCACTGGGTCGACACGTCGGTGGCCCGCCTCAAGCACCTCTCGGACGGGAAGGCGTCGCGCAAGCCACTGGCGGCGCGCACCCTAGGGCGGCTCGGCTTCACGACGGTCATCGTCCTGGCGTTGCTGTTCCTCGTCACCCCGATGGGATTCGGTGCGCTCCTCGGCCTCGTGCTGTACCAAGCGGCCTTCCTCTCGAGCATGATCACGGCCGTCTTCCGGGGGGTATCACACCGGTGATCGGTGCCGTCCACCTGCTCGCCAGCGGGAACATCGACATCTCGAACCATGTGACCCGCAAGGTGTTCGGGCTGTCGATCGAGCTCGACGTCGTGTGGGCCACCCTGATCGCAGCCATCATCGTGATCACCCTGGGCCTCCTGGCCGCCCGACGGGCGACGTCGGGTGTACCCGGGAAGCTGCAACTGTTCTTCGAGACCACCGTCGACCAGGTCAACCAGCTGGTCGAGTCAACGGTGGGCCCCGCCGGGGTAAAGATCGTGCCGCTCGCGCTCGCCTTGTTCCTGTTCATCCTGACCGCGAACTGGCTCGAGGTCATCCCGAGCTCGCCGCACGGCGCTACCGAGTACCTGCCGTCGCCCACGGCCAACGTCAATCTCACCTACGCGATGGCGTTGGTCGTCATCGTGATCGTGCACGCCGCATCGATACGGGCCCGGGGCCTGCGCGGCTACGTGAAGCACTACTTCCAGCCCTTCCCGTTCTTCTTTCCGATCAACGTGATCGAAGAGATCACCAAGCCCATCACTCTGGCGCTCCGGCTTTTCGGGAACCTGTTCGCCGGCACACTGATGCTCCTGCTCATCGCGGCGCTGCTGCCTGTGTTCATCGTGCCCGTGGCCGACGTCGCCTGGAAGCTGTTCGACATGTTCATCGGATTCATCCAGGCCTTCATCTTCGCCCTGCTGACGATCGTCTATTACGGCATGGCGACGACCGTGGACGCCGAGCACTAGCGCCGACTTCCACGTGCCGAAACAACCCCTGCAATCCAAGGAGGAACAATGGCCGCATCGGGCCCAGTAACGAGTCAAGCAGTCCAGTTGGCGGGTGCCATGGTTGGTGGTGGCCTCGCACTGGCCGGCGGCGCCGTAGGCGCCGCCATCGGTGACGGTCTCGCCGGTAGCCAGACCATCGCCGCGGTGGCACGTCAACCCGAGGTCGAGGCCAAGGCGCGCCTCTACCTGTTCATCACCGTGGGTCTGGTCGAGGCCATGTACTTCATCAACCTGGCCTTCATGGCGTTCTTCGTCTTCGTCCTCTACAAGAAGTAGGTATGTACGTGCTTGCCTCGAGCAGCAGCAACTTCCTCGTCCCCGACGGGACGTTCATCGCCGAGTTCATCGCGTTCCTGATCATCGTCGGGGTCATCGCCAAATGGATCCTGCCGCCGTTGAACAAAGCGATGCAGGCCCGTCAGGAGGAGATCCGGACGTCGCTCGAGGCCGCCGAGACGGCGCGCGCCGAGGCTGCAGAAGCGAGTACGCAGCGCCAGGAGACGCTCGACGAAGCCCGTCGACAAGCACGGGAGATCGTCGCCGCCGCGAACAAGGCAGCCGAGCGGATCAACGCGCAAGCCGAAGAGCGGGGCCGGCTCGAGTACGACCGTCTGGTGGCCAGAGCAGAGGCCGAGATCGTGTCGGCGCGTCAGCGGGCGGTGGACGAGGTGAGCTCGAAGGTCGGAGCGCTCGTGATCTCGGTGGCCCGCCAGGTCATCGGTCGGGAGATCGACGAGGCCAGCCACCGCGCATTGATCGACGAGGCGGTCGCCGCGCTGCGGGGTTCAGTGGGCACGTCTTCGAGCGGTTCCCAAGTCTGATCGAGCGGTCTGCGGCATTGACCGGACCGGGCTGAACGAGGAAGGAGGAAGTCGAGCGTGCACCAGTCGCTGCGGGGTTACACCACGGCACTCCTAGCCGACGTGGCCAGAGACGCGGTCGGGGAGCAGATCGCCGACGACATCAATGCCGTCGCGCACCTCGTGTCGCGGACAAACGACCTCGCCTTGGTCCTCACCGACTTCACCGTGTCGACAGCCGCCCGCAAGGCCGTGCTCGAGGACCTGCTCACCTCGCGGGTCCACCCGCTGGCGCTCAAGATCGTGCTGCGGATCGTCGAGACCGGGCGGGTGGAGGAGTTCCCCACTGCCCTCCACGAGCTCTACGAGTTGGCTCGCCACATGCACGACCTGGATCCTGAAGAATTCCGCGCCGAGGAGCCGATCGTCAGCCGGACGGCATGGCGCGACTACGTGGCGGGGTACTCCGAAGCCGTGTTCGAAGAGGTCACCGAGACCACCGAGCTCCATGAGATCGAAGACGAGCTGTTCCGTTTCGCCCGTGTGGTGGAGTCGAGCCCGTCACTGCGCAGCGTCTTGTCCGACACGACGCTGCCCCTCGCCAACCGGGAGCAGATCCTCAACGACCTCCTCGACGGCAAGGTCCGGCCGGCGACATTACGGCTCGTCCGCACCACCATCGCCGGCAGGGTGCGTGACCTGGCGTCCTCTCTGGACTGGCTCGTCGAACAAGCGGCGCGGGCCAGAGGCTGGCGTGTCGCCCGGGTCTACACGGGGCTCCCGATCGACGCCGAGGAGCAGGGGGTCCTGGCCGAGGCCCTCGAGCGCATCGCGCGACACCCGGTGGAGCTGCAGGTCATGGCCGCACCCGACATTCTCGGCGGCGCGGTGATCCACATCGGCGACCTACTCGTCGATGCCAGCGCCCAGCGCCGACTTGATCAAGTGGAAGAGCACCTCCTCAGCCTTGAGGGGGCAACCCGAGGAGCACAGACCTGATGGCAGAGCTGACCATCAACGCCGATGAGATCGCAGCCGCGTTGCAGCGACACGTCAACGACTACACACCCGAGGTCTCCGCCGAGCAGGTGGGACGGATCACCGAGGTGGGAGACGGCATCGCCCGGATCAGCGGGCTACCCATGGTGGCGGTGAACGAGTTGCTCGAGTTCGAAGACGGCACGCTCGGCATCGCGCTGAACCTCGACGAGGACACCGTCGGTGCGGTGGTCCTCGGCAGTGACGCCCACATCGAAGAGGAGCAGTTGGTCCGAGCCACCGGACGCATCCTGTCGGTGCCGGTGGGCGACGGCCTGCTCGGTCGCGTCGTCAACCCCCTGGGCGAGCCCATCGACGGTAAGGGTGCCATCGCCTCGACCGAGACCCGCCGTCTCGAGGTCCAGGCCCCGGGCATCGTGGCTCGTCAACCCGTGAAGGAGCCGCTGCAGACCGGGATCAAGGCCATCGACGCCATGACCCCGATCGGTCGCGGTCAGCGCGAGTTGATCATCGGCGACCGCAAGACCGGGAAGACCACCGTCGCCATCGACACCATCCTCAACCAGAAGGGCCTGGGGGTGAAATGCATCTACGTCGCCATCGGCCAGAAAGGGTCGTCGGTGGCACAGACCGTCGCCACCCTGCAGGCGCACGAGGCCATGGACTACACCGTCGTGGTCAGCGCGCCGGCGTCAGAGCCCGCCCCGTTCAAGTACATCGCCCCGTACGCGGGGTGTGCGATGGGTCAGCACTGGATGGAGAACGGCGAGCACGCCCTCATCGTCTACGACGACCTGTCGAAGCAGGCCGAGGCCTACCGTCAGATGTCACTGTTGCTTCGCCGGCCCCCGGGCCGTGAGGCCTACCCCGGTGACGTCTTCTACCTCCACAGCCGGCTTCTCGAGCGCGCTGCCAAGCTCTCCGATGCCAGAGGCGGGGGGTCGCTCACCGCGCTGCCGGTCATCGAGACCAAAGGTGGCGACGTGTCGGCTTACATCCCCACCAACGTGATCTCCATCACCGACGGTCAGATCTACCTCGAGTCCGAGCTCTTCTACGCCGGCGTTCGGCCCGCCATCAACGTGGGTATCTCGGTCTCGCGCGTGGGTGGTGCCGCCCAGGTCAAGGCCATGCGGTCGGTCGCCGGGACACTCAAGATCGACCTGGCGCAGTTCCGCGAGCTCGAAGCCTTCGCCACGTTCGGATCCGAGCTCGACAAGGTGTCCCAAGCCCAGCTGGACCGGGGATATCGCCTGACCGAGCTGCTCAAGCAGTCGCAGAACGCCCCGTTGCCCGTGGAGGAGCAGGTCATCGTCATCTACGCCGGGTCCAACGGCTGGGTCGACGACGTGGAGGTGTCCGAGGTGCGCCGGTTCGAGGCGGAGCTGCTCGAGTACATGCGGGCCAGTCAATCCGAGGTGCTCGACAAGATCCGGAGCAGCGGTGCGCTGCCCGACGAGTCGGAGCTGAAGTCCGCCCTGCAGTCGTTCAAGGACGGCTTCGTCTCGATGGAGGGTGACTGATCCATGGCCGGCGGCCAAGAGAAGGTTCTGCGACGGCGTATCAAGACGGTCCAGGCGACCAAGAAGATCACGCGGGCCTTCGAGTTGATCGCGGCGTCGCAGATCGTCCGGGCCCAGAATCGTCTCACCGGGTTCCGTCCGTATCTGAGGGGGATCGCTGAGATACTCGCCGAGGCTGCGGCCGATGCCGGGCATACCGCCGGAAGGGTGCTCGGCGTCCCAGAGTCGCCCCAGCGCGTCCTGATCCTCGCCGCCGTCGCTGATCGCGGGCTATGTGGCGCCTACAACGCCAACGTCCTGCGTCTCGCCGAGCGCACGGCCCGGAGCTTCCAAGCAGACGGCGCCAACTACCAACTGATGAGCGTGGGCCGAAAGGCCCAGTCCTACTTCCGGTTCCGTGGGCTCACGCTCGAACAGTCCTTCTCCGGGTTCTCCGACCGCCCTTCCTTCGAAGACGCCCGGCGTGTAGCCGAGGTCATCACGCCGCTGTTCCTCGCCGAAGACGTCGACCAGGTGCTCATCGTGTCGACGCGCTTTCTGTCCGCCGGCACCCAGGTGGTCGAGACCCGACAACTGCTCCCCTTGCCCGAGCCCACGGGCGAGGACAACGGCGACGCAACGCCCGCGCCCCGCGACGGCTACACCGAATTCGAGCCGGAGTCTCCCGAGCTCCTCGTCGAGCTCGTGCCCCGGTACGTCGAGGCGGCGTTGTTCGGCGCTCTGCTCGAAGCCGCTGCCAGTGAGCACACCGCTCGGCAACGGGCCATGGCCGCTGCGACAGAGAACGCTGATGAGTTGGCCAAGACCCTTACCCGGGACATGAACCGCGCCCGTCAGGACGCCATCACGACCGAGATCATGGAAATCGTCGGTGGGGCCGAGGCCCTACGCCAATCCGCCGACGCCAAGAGCGAATAGCGAACAGGAAGCAAGGACACCATGACAACCGCAGTCACCGAGCCCGCCACCACTGACAACGGGCACCGCCCCGACGGGCGCGTGGTCGCCATCGCCGGACCGGTCGTCGACGTCGAGTTCCCGCCGCACGCCCTGCCTGAGATCAACATGGCCGTCGAGATGGACCTCGACCTCGAGGGCAACAAGGTGACCGTCACCGCCGAAGTGGCCCAGCAGATCGGTGAAGGCCGCGTCCGGTGCGTGTGTCTGAAGGCGACCGATGGTCTGCACCGGGGCACGCCGGTGCGCAACCTCAACCGCGGCCTGGCCGTGCCGGTGGGAGACGCGACGTTGGGCCACGTCTTCAACGTGCTGGGGGAATCACTCGACACCGATGACATCGGGCCCGTCGAGGACCGGTGGGAGATCCACCGCGACTCGCCGGCCTTCGACCAGCTCGAGCCGCGTGCGCTCATGTTCGAGACCGGCATCAAGGTGATCGACTTGCTCGAGCCCTATGTCCAGGGTGGGAAGATCGGCTTGTTCGGAGGGGCGGGCGTCGGGAAGACCGTGCTGATCCAGGAGATGATCAACCGGGTCGCGCTCAACCACGGTGGGGTGTCGGTGTTCGCCGGTGTGGGTGAGCGCACCCGTGAGGGAACCGACCTCTGGCTCGAGATGCAGGAGTCGGGGGTCATCGAAAAGGCCGCCCTCGTCTACGGGCAGATGGACGAGCCTCCTGGCGTCCGTCTCCGGGTCGGCCTGGCTGCGCTCACGATGGCCGAGTACTTCCGGGACGTGAAGAACCAGGACGTGCTCTTGTTCATCGACAACATCTTCCGCTTCGTCCAGGCCGGGTCCGAGGTCTCGACGTTGCTCGGTCGTATGCCCTCCGCGGTGGGGTACCAGCCCACATTGGCAGACGAGATGGGTGAGCTCCAGGAGCGGATCACCTCGACACGGGGCCGTTCCATCACGTCGCTCCAGGCCGTCTACGTGCCTGCTGACGACTACACCGATCCCGCGCCGTTCACCACCTTCACCCACCTCGACGCGACCACCGAGCTGTCCCGGCAGATCGCGTCGCTCGGCATCTACCCCGCCGTCGACCCGTTGGCGTCCACGTCGAACATCCTCTCCCCTGAGATCGTGGGCGACCGCCACTACGACGTCGCCCGCCGGGTCCAGGTGGTCCTGCAGCGTTACCGCGAGCTCCAGGACATCATCGCCATCCTCGGCCTCGACGAGCTGTCCGAAGAGGACCGGCTCATCGTCAACCGGGCCCGCAAGATCCAGCGGTTCCTGTCGCAGCCCTTCAACGTGGGTGAGGTCTTCACGGGGTTGAAAGGTGTGACCGTCCCGATCGCCGAGACGGTCGAGTCGTTCGAGGTCCTGATCAACGGCGATCTCGACGATGTCCCCGAGCAGGCGTTCCTCAACGTGGGCGGTGTCGAGTCGGTGCTCGAGAAGGCTCGTTCGCTCGAAGCCGGTTCCGAGTAGCACCGATGGCCACCTTCCCGGCCAGCCTCATCACACCCGAGCGCATCCTCCTCGAAGAAGAGGTCGAAGCGGTCTTCTTGCGCACCGACGGAGGCGACGCCGCATTCATGCCCGGGCACACCCCATTGATCGGTGCAATCGTGCCAGGGCCCGTCCGCTTCCATCACGAGGACGGAACCGAAGAGCGCGCCGCGGTGCACGGCGGGTTCGTCCAGGTCGACGGGGACCACATCAGCGTCCTCGCGCCGATCGCGGAGCGTGCTCAGGACATCGACGTCGAACGGGCTCGGCGGGCTCTGGACGGGGCCACGCAGCTGTTGGCCGAGCTCGGCGGGGCGCGGGCGGGGACCAGCGACGCGGGCGAGGAGACAGAGGCCGACCGGGCCCTCCAAGACGCCGAAGCGGCCCAACGACGCGCCGAGGTCCGCCTCGAGGTGGCCGGGGTGACCGACGCCCGAGCGTCCTGAGCCCGCCGGCTAAGCCCGGCGCGCCGAAACCCGGTGCCGGGCTGCGAAGGGCGCCGAGAAGGCGGGGTTCTCGAGCAATTCGATCATTCCGTCGAAACTGTTGTCGTCGACCGGGTCGCGTCCGAGCGCCGCCATCCGGGCAGGATCGGTGACGATGGGGCGGATGGTGGCGAGGGTCTGACGCCAGAACGCGGCGCCGGGAGTAGCGCCCGTGAGCAGGTCCTCACGGAGGTCGTCGTGGACGTCGGTGAACCCGAGCGCGACGAGTCGGGACGCCAGTGTCCGAGCCCAGGTCCACTGCATGGCCAGCGGCACCATGACGTCGCGAAACGGCCCCGGCATCTCCGTGCCACGCGCGGCGCGTTGGGCGGGCTCGCCGTCGGTCTCCTCGAAGAGGACCACCGCCCCGGGCCGAAGGGCCGGGACGAGGTGCTCCAGCACCGTGTCGGGGTTCTCGACGTGCATCAGGACCGAGCGCGAATGGGCGAGGTCGAAGCAGGCGGAGCCGAACGACATGGTCATGAGGTCACCTTCGACGACCCTGACGTTGGGGCTCGCCGCGAGGTCAGCGAGGAGGCTCGTGTCACGGTCGACGGCGGTCACCGACCCGTCGTCGCCCACGGCGTCGGAGAGCCACCGGGCGATCGACCCCGCCCCCGCGCCGAGCTCGACGCAGTGCCAACCACGGGTCACCCCGAGCCGCTCGAATTGCCTGATGGTGGAGGCGTCGTGGAGCGACTCCAGGGTCCCGAGCCGCGCCCTTTCCTCGGGATCGGCATTCCGCAGGGGATACCGGCTCGGGGGAGTGGTCAGGTTCGCCCCCGGTCGTCAGCCGAATTCGATCTGGCTGTACTCGCTCAGCTTGTGCAGGGCGTGGCGGGCACTCACGAAGCGGACCGTCCCCGACCGAGACCGCATCACGATGGACTGGGTCGTGATCCCATAGTCGTTGTACCGAACACCCTGGAGGAGCTCGCCGTCGGTGACGGCCGTGGCGGCGAAGAAGCAGTTGTCGCCCTTCACGAGGTCGTCGGTGCTGAGCAGCGCGTCGAGGTCGTACCCCGCCGCGAGGGCGGCCCGGCGTTCGTCGTCGTCGCGGGGGTAGAGCCGTCCTTGGATCTCCCCGCCCATGCACTTGAGCGCGGCCGCGGCGATGACCCCTTCGGGTGTACCCCCGATCCCGTAGAGGACATCGACGCCGGAGTCGGGCCATGCCACCGAGATGGCGCCGGCCACGTCGCCGTCAGAGATCAGCTTTATCCGGGCCCCGCTGGCGCGCACCTCCTCGATCAGTTCGCCGTGACGGGGCCGGTCGAGGATGACGACGGTGACGTCGCGCAGCGACTTGCCGAGCGCCTTGGCCACGGCCTCGAGGTTCTCGGTCGGAGGGAGGCGAATGTCCACCGACCCCGCTGCCTTGGGGCCGACCGCCACTTTCTCCATGTACACACAGGGCCCCGGGTTGAACATCGTCCCGCGTTCCGACACAGCGATCACCGCCAGGGCCCCGCCGCGCCCGAGGGCAGTGAGACTCGTCCCGTCGATGGGGTCGACGGCGATGTCGGTGGGAGGAGGCGAGCCGTCGCCGATGCGCTCGCCGTTGTAGAGCATGGGCGCGCGGTCCTTCTCGCCCTCGCCGATCACCACGACGCCGTCCATGGTCACCGACTGGAGCACCACGCGCATGGCTTGGACCGCGGCGCCGTCGGCGCCCTCCTTGTCGCCTCGTCCCATCCACCGGCCCGCGGCCATCGCCGCGGCCTCGGTCACGCGGACGAGCTCCATGGCCAGGTTGCGGTCGGGTGCGCGAGGGTTGGGCGCCACGTCTCGACCATAACGCGCTCAGTGCGCGCCGGCAGCCACCGCCGGGGATTCCATCTCGACTGCTGGCTCGACTGCTGGCTCGACTGCTGGCTCGACTGCTGGTTCGACTGCTGGCTCGAGTTCTCGCACCCCTGTGACGAGCTTGGCCGAGCCCTGCCTGGCGCCGGCATGGGGCCGGTTGCGTCCGAGAATGCCGTGGGCGGGCCGTTAGGCTGGACGCCATGGACAGCCCGTCTCACGAGGGCCTCGACGAGGGCCGAGCGCGGTGGCAGGAGGCCTACGACTCGTCGGAGCTCCAGGACACCGATTTCGAGACGATGTCGGGCATCGGGCTGGCGCCGGTCTACGGCCCGGCGGACTGGCCCGAGGACCAGGTGGCGGCGCGGCTGGGCTGGCCCGGTGGGCCGCCCTATACCCGGGGGCCGTACGCCTCGATGTACCGGTCGAAGCTCTGGACCATGCGGCTGTTCGCGGGGTTCGGCACCGCGGAGGACACCAACGTGCGCTTTCGCGAGCTGCTGCGGGCGGGGAGCGGGGGCTTGTCGGTGGCCTTCGACCTCCCGACGCTCATGGGGCGCGACTCGGACGACCCGCTCACCGAGGGCGAGGTGGGGCGCTGCGGCGTCGCCGTCGACACGCTCGCTGATGCCGAGGACCTCTTCGCCGACATCGACCTGGGCGCGGTGACCACGTCGATGACGATCAACTCGCCGGCTCCAATCCTCATGGCCATGTACGTGGGTGCCGCCGAGAAGGCCGGCGTGGCGCGGCGCGCATTGGGGGGAACGCTCCAGAACGATATCTTGAAGGAGTATCAGGCACAGAAGGAGTACATCTTCCCGCCCCGCCCTTCGATGCGTCTCGTCGTCGACGTCGTCCGTTTCTGTGCAGCCGAGATGCCCAAGTTCCATCCCGTGTCGGTGTCGGGCTACCACATCCGCGAGGCCGGCTCCACGGCCGCGCAGGAGCTCGCCTTCACCCTTGCCAACGGTTTCGCCTATGTCGAGGCGGTCCTCGCCGCCGGTCTCGCCGTGGACGAGTTCGCGCCCCGGCTGAGCTTCTTCTTCAACGCCCATCTCGACTTCTTCGAGGAGATCGCCAAGTACCGCGCCGCACGCCGGATCTGGGCGCGCTGGATGGCCAACCGTTACGGGGCGACATCGGCGCGGTCGCTGCAGTTGCGGTTCCACACCCAGACCGCCGGGGTGTCGCTCACGGCCCAGCAGCCCGAGGTGAACATCGTCCGGACCGCCATCGAGGCCCTGGCCGGCGTGCTGGGCGGGACCCAGAGCCTCCATACCAATTCGATGGACGAGGTCCTCGCACTTCCCACCGAGAAGGCGGCCCGGATCGCGCTTCGCACGCAACAGGTCATCGCGCACGAGACTGGTGTCACCAATGTGTCCGACCCTCTCGGTGGCTCGTGGTTCGTGGAGTCGCTCACCGACGAGATCGAGCGCCAGGCCGAGGCGATCTTTGACCGTCTCGACCAGTGGGGCGAGGGGTCGATGCTCGAAGGCGTCTACCACGGGATCGAGAACAGCTGGTTCCAGGGCGAGATCGCCGATGCCGCCTATGTGTTCCAGCGCAAGGTGGCCACCGGTCGGCGCGTCGTGGTGGGAGTGAACGCCTTCACCGAGGGGAGCGAGGAGCCCGCCCCTCCGACGCTGCACATCGGTCCCGAAGTCGACGAGGCCCAACGCAAGCGCCTGTCCGAGGTCCGGCAGCGGCGCAGCCAATCAGAGGTCGACGCCACCCTGGCCAAGGTGGCCGTCGACGCGGCGCGCGCCGAGGTCAATCTCATGCCCGCCATCCTCGACGCCGTCCGGGCCTATGCCACGGTGGGCGAGATCGTCGGCTCTCTCGGGTCGGTCTTCGGACGGTGGGCCGAGAACCCGGTCGTCTGATCAGGGCGAGCCCGATGGATCGATTCGTCGTGCGCCCCGGCGATTCTCTGCACGGGACGGTCTCAGCCGGGGGCGCCAAGAACTCCGCTCTCAAGCTGATGGCGGCGTGCCTCTTGGCCGAGGGCCGCCACGTCCTCGCCGGCGTGCCGCGCATCGTCGACGTCGAGATCATGGCCGAGGTTCTCGAGGCCATCGGCGCCCAGGTCGACCGTGGTCCGGACGGGCCCCATGGCGGGCCCGGAGACCTGGTCATCGACACGCCGGCCACCCTCGTCCCCGAGGCGCCCTACGAGCTCGTGGAGAAGATGCGGGCCTCGGTGGTCGTACTCGGGCCGCTTCTGGCTCGCACGGGACGAGCCAGTGTGTCGCTCCCCGGTGGCGACGACTTCGGGAACCGCCCCATCGACATCCACCTCCACGGCCTCTCGACGCTCGGCGCTGTATTCGAGACGGTCCACGGCAACATCGAGGGCAGCGTGCCCGGTGGTGCCGAGGGTCGTCTCGTGGGCCAGCGGGTGGTCTTCGAGTACCCGAGCCACACCGCCACGGACAACGTCCTCATGGCGGCGGTCCTGGCCAAGGGGACGACGGTCATCGAGAACGCGGCACGCGAGCCCGAAGTCTCTGATCTCGCCGACTTCCTGACGCACATGGGAGCCCGGATCCGTGGCGCGGGGACGTCGCACATCGAGGTCGACGGCGTCGACGAGCTCCACCCCTCACCACAGTCGCATCGGGTCATCCCCGACCGGGTCGTGGCCGCCACCTTGTTGTCTGCTGTCGCCATGGCGGGGGGAGACATCGTCATCGAAGACGGTCGTCCCGACCACATGGACATGGTCCTGCGCAAGATGGGTGACCTCGGGGTGACGGTGACCCAGGGCCCCGAGGGGATGCGGGCGACGTCGACCGATCGACTCCACAGTGTGGACGTGGCGACACTGCCTTATCCGGGGGTGGCGACTGACTACAAGCCGTTCCTGGTGACGATGCTGAGTGTCGCCGACGGCGTGGGGATCGTCACCGAGAACCTCTTCGCCGGACGGTTCCGTTACGTCGACGAGTTGCGACGGATGGGTGCGGACATCCGGACCGAGGGGCACCACGCCGTGGTACGAGGGGTGCGGCGACTCTCGGGTGCTCCGGTGCGCGCCCCGGATCTCCGTGCCGGCGCCGCGTTGGTCCTCGCCGGCATGATGGCCGAGGGCGAGACGGTCGTCTCCGACGCCCAGCACATCGACCGCGGCTACGAGGACCTCGCCGCCACGCTCAGCTCGTTGGGCGCAGACGTCACCCGCGCCTGACCCCCCCGACCCGCTCCCGACGCGCTCCCGACCCGCCTACGCTCCCTCGCAGTCATGACGCCTGCACTTTCCTCCCCCTCCGGATCACCCACCCCCGACCCCTCCGGCGCCAAACCCCTGGCCCAGCGAGATCGGGTGAGTGATCCCAGTGCCCTCCTTGAGGCGGCCATCACGGGCGACCGGGTGGCCCTGGCCCGGCTGTTGACCCAGGTCGAGAGCGGTGGCGATGCCAGCCGGGCGGCGGCAGCCCTCGCCTATCGCAGCGGGAGCGAAGCACGGACGGTCGGCATCACCGGCCCTCCCGGCGCGGGCAAGTCGACGCTGGTCGATCGCCTCATCGCCACGGCGCGCGCTGCGGGCGTGCCCCAGCTCGGTGTGCTGGCCGTCGACCCGTCGTCGCCGTTCACCGGCGGCGCGATCCTCGGTGACCGGGTCCGGATGCAGGACCACGCGCTCGACGCCGGTGTGTTCATCCGCTCGATGGCGTCGCGCGGACATCTCGGTGGGCTGGCGGTTGCGGTGCCCGAGGCGATCCGCGTCCTCGCCGCGGCCCGATTCCCCCTCGTCCTCGTCGAGACCGTCGGCGTCGGACAGGTCGAGGTCGAGGTGGCCGGGGTCACCGACTCCACCATCGTCGTGCTCAACCCCAAGTGGGGAGACGCCGTCCAGGCCAACAAGGCGGGGCTCCTCGAGACGGCGGACATATTCGTCATCAACAAGGCCGACCGGCCCGGGGCGAAGGAGACGCGCCGGGACCTCGAGCAGATGCTCGACCTCACTGCCCTCGGCGATTGGCGCCCGCCGGTGCTCGAGACCACCGCCTCCACCGGCGACGGCGTGGACGCATTGTGGGAGGAGTTGACCCGCCACGAGCACCATCTCGCCGAGCACGGCGCCCTGGATGTGACGCGTGCGGCGCGCCTCGAGCGCGAGTTCCGGATGGTCTTGGCGGCCCGGATCCGGAGCGAGGTCGACCGCCTGAGCCACGACGGCGAGTTCGCAGGGCTCGCCACCGCGGTCGTCGAGCACCGCCTCGACCCCTACGACGCCGCGGACCGGCTCCTCCGGGCCGTCTACGGCGGGCCCACCGACCTGCCCCACGCTCCGACGTGACCCCATCTCCGACGTGACCCCATCTCCGACGTGACCCCATCTCCGACGTGAGCCCAGACCGGTCCTCCACCCCTTAATTCACCGCTCCAGGAGCCCCATCGGCGCGCCGGAGCACGTCAGAGCCGAGCGGCGCGCCTGTGACGGTCGTTGGCGCGACGCCCAGGGCGGGGTCGGGTACGGTGCGCGCATGGTCGCCTCGGGTCCCGCGTCGCACGATGGGGACACCGGCGTGGTGGCACTGGAGCGCCGCCGCGACGGCGTGGCCCTCGTGACGCTGGAGCGGCCCAAGATGAATGCCTTGTCGGTGGCGTTCCTCGGCCGTCTGCGAGACGTGGTGATCGAGTTGGCCGACGACCCCCCGGGTGCGGTGGTGTTGTGGGGCGGCCCCCGGATCTTCGCGGCGGGTGCCGATGTCGGTGAGTTCCGCGAGCCCGACGCCGCGGCGCGCATCGCCACTGCCTTTCACGGTGCCACGACCGCCCTCGCCGCGCTCCCTCGGGTGACGATCGCGGCGATCACCGGGTACGCGCTCGGGGGCGGACTGGAACTGGCCCTGGCCTGTGACCTGCGTGTCGTCTCCGAGGACGCCCGCCTCGGGCAACCCGAGATCCTCCTCGGCATCGTCCCGGGCGGCGGCGCCACGCAGCGACTGCCTCGCCTGGTGGGACTGAGTCGGGGGAAGGACATGATGTTCACCGGACGCCAGGTCGGCGCGGACGAGGCGCTGCGAATCGGCTTGGCGGACCGGGTGGTGCCACCCGACATGGTCTTGGACGAGGCACTCGCTCTGGCGGCGGGGTTCGCGGCGGGCCCCCTCGAGGCGCTGGCCGCGGCCAAGCGGGTTATCGACGATGGCCTCGACGAGCCCTTGGCGCAGGCGCTCGAGCTCGAGGTGGCGGCCTTCGTGGCGGTGTCGCACACCGAGGACGCCGCCACGGGCGTGACGTCGTTTCTCGAGCACGGGCCGGGCCGGGCCCGGTTCGCCGGACGTTGAGCGTCGCCTCGTGACGGTGTCGCGACCCGCCAAGTCACCGCGCCTTCGCGCTTCGACGGGATCCCCGACCTCCACCCGCCGCAGCGGTGGGGCACGCCTGCCCGGGATCCGCCCCACGGCCCTCCCGGCCAGGGGGGGTGCCGACTGGTACCGCCGGGGTGTCTTCTACGAGGTCCTCACCCGCGGCTTCTTCGACTCCAACGATGACGGCATCGGCGACCTGTCGGGGCTCCGGGCCAAGCTCGACTACCTCGAGTGGCTCGGTGTCGATGCCCTGTGGCTGTTGCCCTTCTATCCCTCGCCCATGCGCGACGGCGGCTATGACATCAGCGACTTCTTCACCGTCCACGCCGATCTCGGACAACTTGACGATCTCGTGGAATTCCTCGACGACGCCCATCGACGTGGCATCAGGGTGATCGCCGATCTCGTCATGAACCACACGAGCGACCAACATCCCTGGTTCATCGAGTCGCGGTCGTCGCGAGACAATCCCAAGGCGGATTGGTACGTCTGGAACGAGGACGACCATCGCTGGCCCGAGGCCCGGGTGGTCTTCGTGGATGTGGAGACCTCGAATTGGACGTGGGAACAGACCCGCCAGCAGTACTACTGGCACCGCTTCTACTCCCATCAACCCGACCTCAACTACGAGAACCCCGCCGTGGTCGAGGCCATGTTCGGTGTGGTCAGGTTCTGGTTGGACCTCGGTCTCGACGGCTTCCGCCTCGATGCCGTTCCCTATCTCTTCCAGCGCGACGGGACCACGGGCGAGAACCTTCCCGAGACCCATGCCCTGCTCCGTCAGCTCCGCAAGGAGGTCGACGCCGCGCATCCCAACCGGGTCCTGTTGGCCGAGGCCAATCAATGGCCGGCGGACCTCGTCGACTACTTCGGCAACGGCGACGAGTGCCACATGTGCTTCCACTTCCCCCTCATGCCCCGGTTGTTCATGGCGGTGCGTCGCGAGCAGCGCTTCCCCGTCACCGAGATCCTGGCCCAGACACCGGAGATCCCCGACAACTGCCAGTGGGCCATCTTCTTGCGCAACCACGACGAGCTCACCCTCGAGAAGGTGACCGAGGAAGAGCGCGACTACATGGTGGCGGAATATGTGAAGGACCCCCGGATGCGCCGGCACATGGGGATCGGCCGTCGCCTGGCCCCGTTGCTCGACGGCGATCGCCGACTCGCCGAGCTACTGCATGCCGTGTTGTTCTCGCTGCCGGGCAGCCCCGTCATCTACTACGGCGACGAGATCCTCATGGGCGACAACGTCTATCTCGGAGACCGGGACTCGGTCCGGACCCCGATGCAGTGGAGCCCCGACCGCAACGGCGGATTCAGCCGGGCCGACTTCGCGCAACTCTATCTTCCGCCCCTCATGGACCCTGTCTACGGGTTCGAGGCCGTCAATGTCGAAGCCCATCGGCGCAATCCCAGCTCCCATCTCCACTGGTTGCGCAACATCCTCCAGACCCGCAAGCAGTTCCCCGTGTTCGGCACCGGTGCCTTCGATCTGGTGCCCTGTGCCAACCCGTCGATCCTCGCCTATGTCCGCAGCCCCCAACCCGAGCCCGACGCCGTGGCGCGCCCGCGTCGCACCGGACGCGGGCGCCGGGCGGGTCGGACCGAGGCCGGGGAAAATCCCGTCCTCTGCGTACACAACCTGAGCAGGTTCGCCCAGCCTGCGGAGCTGGAACTGGCCCGATGGGCCAATCGCAACCCCGTCGAGCTCCTGGGACGGATACCGTTCCCGCCCGTGGGGAACGGTAGCTACAGCGTGACGCTGGGGCCCTACGGCTTTTACTGGTTCGAGCTCACCGCCGAGACCGGTGCCGGTCCCGACGATCCGGGGCCGCCCGGGGACCTCGCATGAGCGCGGCGGAGACCGGCGTGGTCGACGTGTCGGACTCGGCCCGGGCCGCGCTCACAGGTCTCGTCTCGACCTACGCGGCGAGCCGGCCCGGGTGGGACGTCGCCCCGGTCCGGCTGCTCGAGGCGGAGATGCTCGCTCCGGGTCGTCCCGGCATCGTCGACGTGGTGGCCGAGCTCGGTGACCGGGTTGTCCACGTCGTCTTCGGTCTGCGGGCCTCCGCAGAAGACGCCCCGTTCATCCCCGACGGCGACGACGTCGTGGTCGGATCGCTCGTCGACGACGACGGTGCGGCCGTGGTCGTCGACGCCACACGCGACCCTGTGGTCGCGGCGATGTTGCTCGAGCGGGTGTCGGGAGAGGTGGTCGAGCCCTCGCTCGTCCACCATCTGCGCGACGACAAGGGCTCGGTGACCCTGGCCATGGAGGACCGGATCGCCTTCACCGTCTACAACGAGGTCGTCGACGGGCCGCGCCCTGATCTCGAGCTCTTCCTCGCCCTCGACGAGGTCGGGTTCAATCATCTGGCGGCACCCCTGGCGGTGTGGCGCCGGTCCGGGCGTGACCTCGGGATGGCCCAGGAGTACCTCGCCGGCGCTTCCTCGGGCTACGCGCTCGCCCTCACATCGGTGCGCGACCTCTACGCCTCGGGTGGCCCTCCCGAGCTCGCCGGCGGCGACTTCGGGGCCGAGGCCCATCGCCTCGGCACCATGACGGCGCGCATGCACCTCGGGCTCGACAAGGCCTTCGGGCGCCGGCCCGGCGACGTGGGGGCCTGGGCGGTGGGGATCGAAGAGGCGCTGCGCCCCCTCTCCCCGCACATCCTCGAACGCCCCGACGTCGAAGATCTGCTCGTCGAGCTCCGCGCCCTTCAGGTCACGTCGCAGGCCATCCGCACCCACGGGGACTTCCACCTGGGCCGGACCTGTCGGACCGAACAGGGTTGGTACGTCGTCGACTTCGACACCGGGGGTCGACCGACGTCGATGGCCGGCACTGTGCCCAAGACCGACACTGTGCCCAAGACCGACACCGTGCCCAAGACGGGCACCGCGCCCAAGACGGGCACCGCGCCCGACGCCGACACCGCGCCCGACACCGACGACGGGGGACCGGTCTTCCGATCTCCGCTCGCCGATGTCGCCGACATGTTGTGGTCCCTCGATCACGTGGCCACCAATGCCGCGGACGAACGCGACCCGTCGGGACGAGACGGTCTCAGCGAGCTGGCCGACGCCTGGGTGGCGCGCAACCGCCGGGCCTTTCTGGCCGGCTATCTCGGCGTACCGGGGATCTCCGGCCTCGTCCCTCCCGGGCGCGAGGCCCTGCGGATCCTCACGGCGTCGTTCGAGCTCGTCCGGGCCGCCGTGCACCAGGCCCGGCTGAGCGAGAACTGAAAGGACGGCTCGAATGCGCATCGGGATCCTCAACGGTGGGGGTGACTGTCCTGGCCTCAACGCCGTGATCCGGGCTGTCGTCCTGACCGCCGAGTTGCGCCACGGCGACGAGGTCATCGGGTATCTCGACGGATGGAAGGGCGTCCTCGAGGACCAGTCCGTGGTTCTCGACGTGCCGAGGTGCCGCGACATCCTGGCCTTGGGCGGGACCATCCTGGGCACGTCGCGGACCAACCCCTTTACGATCGAGGGTGGCCCCGAGCGCGCCCGGGCCAACCTCGCCTCCCAGCAGATCGACGCGCTGGTGGCGGTGGGTGGCGAGGACACCTTGGGCGTGGCCCGGCGACTCGGGGATCAAGGCGTCCCTGTCGTCGGTGTCCCGAAGACCATCGACAACGACCTGTCGGGGACCGAGGTGACCTTCGGGTTCGACACCGCCGTGCAGATCGCCACCGACGCCATCGACCGGTTGCGGACGACGGCGGAGTCGCATCACCGGGTCATCGTCTGCGAGGTGATGGGACGCCACGTGGGATGGATCGCCACCCACGCCGGGATCGCCGGGGGCGCGGCCGAGATCCTCGTGCCCGAGGTCCCCTTCGACGTCGACGCGGTGTGCGAGCGGTTGCAGCGCCGCCACCGCGGCGGCCAGTTCTCGTCCATCGTCGTCATCTCCGAGGGTGCGGTCCCTGTCGACGGTCCCGACGCCGAGTCGGCTCGACTGGCCACGTCGGGAACGCCCCTCGATCAATTCGGCCACGCCCGTTTGGGCGGGATCGGGGCCTGGCTGGCGAGCGAGCTCGAGGGCCGGACGGGATTCGAGGCCCGGACCACCATCCTCGGACACATCCAACGGGGCGGGACGCCGTCGGCCTTCGACCGGGTCCTCGCCACGCGTTTCGGTGTCGCCGCGGTGGCGGCGGTCCACGAGGGGGCCTTCGGGATGATGGTGGCACTGCAGTCCGGCGAGATCGTCCGGGTCCCCATCGCGGATGCCGTGGCCAAGTCGAAGACCGTCGACCTCGATCTCTACCGCGACGTGGCGGGTGTGTTCCTGGGTTAGTTGCGGGTGAGGTGAGGGCTGATCAGCGGGAACGGCGACATCCGGTGCGTCGAGCTAATGAGTCTTCATTCGAGGTCCGGCGGTACCGACCGCAACGAGGTCGTTGTGGGACGATGGTCGTGGGTCGTGGGTCGCGTTCGCGCCTCTGCCCTTCTCATCGTCTCCGTCATCGGTTCGGTAGCGCTCAGAGGATGCTCCAAGGACCGTCGGTTCTACCGGTGATGACCTCTGGCACTCAGGAGCGATCTTCTCCGGAGTCCAATGCACCATCGGAACTCCTGGGCTCGTGAACGAGTCGGGCAATCTCGTTGGGAGAACCACCGCCTTGCACAAGCAGGAGTGCTTGTCCTAGCCACGGTTGATGGGAGGAGCGGTCGTCGACTGGGACAAGGGATCTGGCTTCCCGTCACCCTTCGGAAGGGACAGTCAAAGACATTTGCACTGTCCCTAGGAACTGTCGAAAGGGTCACAAAGGGTCCGAACCCAATGCCCACGCTCTCCAAGATCTGTCCCGCTCCGGTGAGTTGCCCCCTTGTCATGAATGCCGAGATCATCGCCCGAGATGGCGGACCCGAAGCGCCACCTCGAAGGACGAGTTGACGAGGATCTAGGTAAGCAGTAACTTACCGTTCGTGAGGACTTACGAACGGTCCCCTCTCGGCGTCCTGGCCGAGCCGACTCGGCTGGCCATCATCGAGCTGCTCGCCGAAGAGCCCCTTCCGGTGGGAGAGCTGGCGGCTCGCCTGCCGGTGTCTCGGCCTGCGGTTTCTCAACATCTGAAAGTGCTCAAAGACGCCGGGCTCGTGGTGGACAGGCCTGAGGGGACTCGGCGCCGGTACCACGTCGATCCGTCAGGCGTAGCCGAACTGCGTGCGTACCTGGAGCGCTTTTGGAGCTTGGCGCTGGCCTCGTTTCAAGCCGTTGTCGAAGACACAGGAGGAACCCGATGAACTCTCAAGACACCAATACCGACGTCCGGACCTCCGTGGTCGTCTCGGCCTCTCAAGAGGACGCCTTCTCGGTATTCACCGAAGGCATCGGCAGCTGGTGGCCGCCCGAGCACCACATCCTTCAAGGTGAGCTGGCCGAGATGATCTTCGAGCCCCATGTCGGCGGTGCTGTCTATGACCGCGCTACCGACGGGACCGAGTGCCGTTGGGGTCGGGTGCTCGCATACGAACCACCACATCGGTTCGTGATCACCTGGAACATCAATCTGCAGTGGCAGCTCGAAACCAACCCCGAGAAGGTCAGTGAGATTGAAGTTACATTCCTCTCCGAGAGCGCTACCACCACCCGTGTCGAACTCACCCACCGCCATCTCGACCGCCACGGCCCCGGTTGGGAGCAGATGCGCGATGCCGTGGGATCGTCCGACGGCTGGCAGCGCGGGCTCGGTCTGTTTGCCGATCGGGCAGCAGCACCTGGCTCTTCGTAGGTCGGCCTATGAGTACTTTCGTGTTTGCTCTGCAAGCTCCTCGCCCAACGTTCGCTGTCGACATGACTGACGAAGAGCGGGAGATCATGGGTTCTTGGCGAGGCCGAGGCCGAGGACGAGCTGCAGGTGTTCTCAGCCAGGGGTCCGGTCGTGACAACGCCAACTGCCACGATTGAGATCGGGAAGATGCCGGCGGGCTTCGTTCGCCGGAGCTAACCGACGAATGGGAGCGCAACCTTGGTGGTCTATGGCCAAGCCTGAATCGACAAGCCTGGACTCCAGGGGAAAACGGAGAGCTAGGCGGGAACGGCGACGCGGAGCTCTTCGGTGGCCTGCTCCGGAGGCACGATGTTGATGAGGACTCCGGTGCCCGCCTCGAAACCCGCAGCGGTGGTGAGCTTCGGCCAGACATGGACGTGCCAGTGGTAGGGCTCGGGCGCGCGGTACGGGGCGGAGTGGAAGACGATGTTGTAGGAGACGTCGCCGAGTCGCTCCACGAGCGAGCCCAAGACGGTCCGCAGTGAACGGCCCACGGCGGAGAGGTCGGCGGGGGCGGCCCGGTGGAGATGGGGGCCGTGGTTGCGGGGGATGATCAGCATCTCGTAGGGGTTGCCGCTCCAGAAGGGGCAGACCACGAGGACCCGCTCGTTGGCGTAGACGACGCGGTACCCGGCGTCCTCCTCGGCGTCGACGGTGGTGCACAAGAGGCACCGTCCCGCGAACCGGGCGAACCCGGCCTGCTCCTCGGCGAGCTCGCGCGGCACAAAGGACATCCCGAGGAGCTGGCCGTGGGGGTGCTCGATCGAAGCGCCCGCCTCACGTCCCGCGTTGACGATGGCCTGGCTGTAGCGCAGGCCCGGGACCGCCGAGTGCTCCTCGATCCGGTCCCTGATGGCCGCCATGACGAGGACGGCCTGCTCGTCGGAGATGTGCTCCCAGCCGTTCTCGTGTTCGGGGGAGAGGACGAGGACCTCGTGGATCCCTCCTGCGGTGGCCTGGGTGAAGACCGGTCCGCGGTTCTCCACCACGAAGGGGTGGTCGCCCTCGAAGGCGGGGTAGAGGTTCGGGACCACCCGGACCAGCCAGTGGCCGCTCGATCCGTAGGTCTCGAGGGCCGGAGGGGTGGACTCCTCGTTGCCGGGGCAGAAGGGGCAGGGCCGGGAGGTGTCTTCTTGGACCGGGACGGGCGTGGCGAAATGGAAGGGGCGGCGCGAACGGTCGGTGCTCACGACCACCCACCGGCCGGTGAGCGGGTCGAGGCGGAGTTGGTTCATCGCCTTGCCCCCAACGTCCGTGTTGTTTTCGCCGTTTTGGTCCACTGATCCATGCCTTCAGCCCTTAATGACCCATCAGTAACTTACCGTGTCCTCCAAGATCTCGTGCTTGGTCACCATACGTATGCACGTGCCCACCTACACGCTACCTGGCGCCGGCTACCACCTGTCTGATGTGTCCTGTTGTTGTCTTGTCGGCCCGAAAGTCGGTGCCGAGAACCGGTTCACCTGGCTGTTGGCTCCGAGTTGGGTCGGACGAGCACCGGCCGTGGCCGTCGCACCGGAGATGTCGCGGTGCGCGGCGAACGGGCCCTCCTGGCGCCGGGTCGGGTCCGGCGACGACGATGGCGGCCGTGATGGTCGCCCCCAGCGTGCCCACCGGCGCGCTCTACACCATCTTGCTCATGGTTCATGTCCTGTGCGCCGTGATCGGCTTCGGGACCATGGTCGTGACCGGGGTCCAGGCGGGACGGGCCCGGCGGGGGCCATCCACCCCGGGTGCCGACGCGGTCCGGCGGTATTTCCGGCCGGGGGTCAATTGGGCGGGCCGGGCGCTTTACGGGGTGCCGGTGTTCGGGTTCGCTCTCATCGCGGCCAGCGACGGGGCCTTCCGATCCGGTGACGGGTTCGTGGTGGTGGGGCTCATGGTGTGGCTGGTGGCGGCGCTGTTGGCCGAGCTCGTGGTGTGGCCCGGGGAGCGCCGGATCCAGGTCGAGCTCACCCGACGGTGGGGTGAGGCAGACCGGGCCGGCGCGCTGGATCGGGATTGTCGTCAGGTCAGCGGCGCCGCGGTGGTGCTGGGAGTCCTGTTCGTGGTGGCCACGGTCATCATGATCGGCAAGCCCTGATTCCCTATGGAAGATCGCCTGTCAAGCGCTCTTCTTGACGGATAATCCACCTGAGGCTGGAGTTTCATTGCGGGGAAGGTCGCCTCGTCTGCCGGCACCTCGTGTGCCTGGCTTCCGATGTCCTGCAAGGACTTCGTGAGGGGCCTTCCCCGCCTTCTTCGAACGCCGACGTGCCCGGACCTCGGCGGGGACGTTGTAACGCTCGTTGATGATGGCCTTGGCTTCGACGGACGTGACCGGGTTCCCGTCGACGTCACGCACGACGTAGGGCGTTCCCCGTTGCATCACCCGCCAGGCGCGTTCAGCCAGGTGGGCGGCGACCACACACAGTGCACCGAGGTGGTCCTTGCCTCGCTCGACCATCTGTACGTAATAGAGCCTGGCGAGCTGGGGGTCCTGCTTGCGAGCAGTGTCCGCAGCGCGAACGAAGGTGGTGCGCAGCAGCGACGAGCCCGCCTTGGACATGGCCTGGCCCTTGCGGTCGGTCTCTCCGGTCTCCGACGCCTTGGGGGTGAGCCCGGTGAAGGACCGGAACCGGCTGCCGTGACGAAAGCGGGCGGGGTCCCCCATGCAGGCCACCAGAGCGGGGCCACCCACCTCGGCCAGGCCCGGAAGCGAGCGGGCCAGTGCGCCGGGGTCGACGGCTCGGTAGTGGTCCTCGCGCTCGCGCGCGTGGATGGCGAGCTCCGCCCGGGCGGCACGCAGGAGGCGCACCTCGGTGGCGACTTCGGCGGCCAGGTCGGCGAAGGCGACGGCGGGGTGCTCGCCATAGAGCTCGAGCGATGCCTCGGCGGCCGCCACCCACTCCAAGGCCCGCTCAATGCCCTGATGGTTGTGCGACGCCGTGGCGATAACAGTGGTGAGCCGCTTCGCACCCGCCTTGACTAGGGAATTCGGATCGGCGAAGCGCTCGAGCACAGCCAGGTCGGCCGCGCCGAGGTCGCCGGTGAGCGGCGTCATGGGCAGCAGCTGGCGCACCAGGTCCTTGATGCGACACTTGTGCAGGGCGGCCGCCTGGGTGAGGCGGT
>Ga0307373_10001200_pt1 | contig 48608 bp, 42 predicted proteins | sample OX2MG_FD_202534 | JGI IMG/M metagenome (GOLD analysis project Ga0307373, IMG submission 202534) | Soil microbial communities from Risofladan, Vaasa, Finland - OX-2 | ecosystem: Environmental > Terrestrial > Soil > Coastal area > Acid sulfate soil | place: Finland: Risofladan, Vaasa | collected...
AGAACCCGCAAAAGATCGTAAGTGAGCAATGCGGGTTGCCTCCAGGATCATAAATCGATCTCGCACACGATACAGATGGTGAAGCATCAGCGAAAAATCAAGTTCGCACACAGACTCTGAAGCCCCGCCGGAGATGGCGCGCATGTTCGGCACGAGTGAACTCGTGCCCTTTCACAAAGCAAGGCGGCGGCAAGCCGCCGCACTCCATGGCCCGCGAAACGCGAGCTTTGCGCGACACCTGGTGACTTCGCGCGGCGGCCAGGGTTCCCCACATCCCCAACGGCCCGCCCGTGTCATTGCTTTCCTTCGTCCGCCATCATCCGTCACTTTTTTCTGAACGTTTTTTGAGGTATATACTGGGGGCCTGATTTCGTACTCGTTTGCAGCTACCCGGGAGAATTTGCCCATGAAACCGAAGATGATATTGCTGGCCGTGTTGCTCATCTGCACCAGCCTGGCGCTGGCCGCGCAGCAGAGCGATCCGGTCATTACCCTGATGAAGGAATTCACCGAAGCCGACGGCCCCTCCGGCGCCGAGGGAGCGGTGCGCAAACTCTACGAACGCGAAATGCGCCAGGCGGGCGCCGAAGTCTCGACGGACGGCCTGGGCTCGGTGATCGCCAAAGCCCCCGCCGGTTCGGCCGGTCCGCGCATCATGGTGGACGCGCATCTGGACGAAGTGGGACTGATGGTGCGCGCCATAACGCCGCGGGGTTTTATCAAGGTGCAGCGCCTGGGCGGCTGGCTGGGCACCAACATGGTGGACCAGCGGTGGACGATCATGACCGGGAAAGGTCCCATACCGGCGGTGAGCGGAACGCAGGACGCCCACATCGCCACGCCGGAATTGACCACCTGGTCCGTCGATCCGCTGAACGTTTATCTCGACGTGGGCGCGCGCAACCGGGCGGACGCCGAACGGCTGGGCATCCGCATCGGCGATCCCATTGCGCCGGCCAGCACTTTTCTTGAACTGGCCAACCATCGCTACGCGGCCAAGGCCTGGGACGACCGCATCGGGCTGCTGGTGCAGCTTGCAGCGCTGAAGCTGCTGCGGCGCGAAGGCGTGAAAACTCCCAACCAGATTTTCTTTACCGGCACGGTGCAGGAAGAAGTGGGCATGCGCGGCGCGGTGACCACGGCCCAGGTGGTGAAGCCCGACGTGGGGATCGCCATCGAGGTGGGCATTGCCGCGGACACTCCGGGTACCAATCCGGACCAGGCGGAGGAATCACTGGGCGCAGGTCCCGGCATCTTCTCCTATGACGTTTCAACACTGCCCAACCGGAAACTGTTTGCCCTGTTCCGAAGCGTGGCTGAGGCCAACCAGATCCCCTTGCAGACCGACATGGTGGTGCGCTACGGCGAAGATGCCGCCAGCATGCAGAAGACCGGCCGGGGCGTCCCCGTCATCAATTTTGTGGTTCCCGCCCGCTACACCCATGCCAACACCGGCATCATCGACCGGTCCGATTTCGACCAGGCCGTCCGGCTGCTGGCCGCCGTGCTCATGAAGCTGAATGCGGCAACGGTAAAAGGGCTGACGAATTTCCAGTAACTGAGGCAGCGGCCGCGGTGATAAATTAGCCGCTATGAGTTCAGCGCAAATCCGCCTGGGAACGTCCAGCTGGACCGGCGACGGATGGGTGGGCAGCTTCTATCCCGCCGCCAGCCAGCCGCAGGATTTCCTTCCGCTCTACGCTGAGCGCTTTGATACGGTGGAAATCGACAGCACTTTCTACCGCATTCCCGCCGCCAGGACGGTGGAGCAGTGGCGGGAGCGCACGCCCCCGGGCTTTACCTTCGCGGCAAAGGTTCCCCAAACCATCACGCACGAGAAGATGCTGGTGGACGCCGAGCAGGACCTTGCCGCCTTCCTCCGCGTGATGGACCTGCTGGGCGACAAACTCGGACCCCTGCTGCTTCAATTCCCCTACTTCAACAGGCAGAAATTTCGCAGCCTGGACTTCTTCCTGGAAAGGCTGGAAGCGTTCCTGGCGCGGCTTCCAAAGGACCACAGGTGGGTGGTGGAGGTGCGCAACCGCAACTGGCTTTCCGAAAAGCTCTACGCGGCGCTGCGCCGGCACGGGGTGGCGCTGGCGCTGGTGGACCACGCCTGGATGCCGCGGCCCGCAGAGCTGTTCGAAACCGCCGATCCCATCACCGCCGGCTTCGCCTTCGTCCGCTGGATTGGCGACCGCAAGGGAATTGAGGAACAGACGAAAGTGTGGGACCGGACGCTCATCGACCGCAGCGAAGATTTGCGCGAATGGGTTAAAATCCTCACCGGCGTGGCGCGGCGCGTGGACATCATGTTCGCCTATGCCAACAACCATTACGGCGGGTTCGCTCCGGACACGATTGAGATATTTCGGAGCCTCTGGCAGCATGATCAGGCCAAATTGCCGGGGAACGGCGGAAAACCCGGTGCCGGAGGGCCGCACGGGCAGCAACTGCTGGGCTTTGCCAAAGACCCGGAACCCGGCCCGTAGCATCGGCGGGAAAACCACGCGTTACGATGCAGGCGCCTGCATCAGCCGGCCCGGAGGAGAATCAACATGAAACACAAATCTCAACTGACCCTGACCCTCACCATCTTCACCTGCGGACTTCTGCTGAGCTGCAGCGCTCAACAACCTTCCCCGCAGAGCCCGGCCAAGCCCCAAAGCCACTGGACGATTGGCATTTATATCGGGCCGGACCCGTTGCACCTGTCGCCTCCGGCGGATGTGAAGAACCCGGTGCTGACCGCGGCGGATGTCCATGACCTGAAGAATGCCGATACCCTTGCGCATCCCTTCATGGTGATCGAGGGCTCGCGGTACTACATGTTCTTCACCACCAAGTACCTGAAGACGGACGAGAGCGGCATCGGGTTGGCGGAAAGCGACAACGGCCGGGTGTGGCACTACAGGCATCTGGTCATCAAGGAGCCCTATACGCTCGCCTACCCGGACGTGTTCAAGTGGCAGAATGACTACTACATGGTTGTGGAATCCCACACCCAGACCTTCGTCCGGCTCTACAAAGCGGCGGAGTTTCCCGACAAGTGGGTGTACCAGAAAGACCTGCTTACGGGCGGCCATTTCATCTCGCCTACGCTGATACGCTACAAGAACATGTGGTGGATGTTTACCTGCGTGCCGGGGAACGCCTCGTTGCGCCTGTTCTATGCGAAGGATTTCCGGGGGCCCTGGACCGAGCACCCCATGAGCCCGCTGATCAAGAACGACCTGCACACCGCGCGGCCCGCCGGCAGACCCTTCATCCTGAACGGAAAGCTCTACCGCCTGGGGATGGATTGTCTCCCGGTCTACGGTTACCAGGTACACGCTTTTGAAATTACCGACATCAGCACCAAAACGTATGCGGAGAAGATGATCGAAACTCCCGTGGTGAAAGCCAGCGGACACGGCTGGAATGCCGAGACAATGCACCATGTGGACGCTCTGCAGACCGGCAAAAACCAGTGGATCGCAGCCGTCGATGCGCTGGGCAACTGATCGCCGGAATGCCGTGGGCAGGTACGTTTTGCGGTTCTTGCCGCAAGGGGCCTTCGCTCTGCGGGGCCAGGCGGGCGTCTGCCCCGCGCGGCCGGCGGTCCCGCGGGTAAACACAGAGAGTTTTCCAATTTATTTGCGAAGAGGAGTGGCGGCAATGAAAAAGGAGCAGAGGCCACGCAGGAAGCCCGGAAAAGAGGACGGTTCCGTCGCGCCGCGTTTGCACAAGACGATTTCAAGAAGGAGCCTGCTGGCGGGTGCGGCAGCGCTGGGCGCGGGCAGCAGCTTGTTGAAAGCGGCTGCCGGCGCGGCCATGGAAGGTTCACCGGCGTCCAACCCTCGCGTGATCGCGCTCGTCGGCGACCGGTATCATAATCCGGACTACATTCGCGTCAGCCTGGACCGGTTGTTTTCTGAGCTTGGCCTGCCGGTCGACTACACCATCGGTTATGACCATCTGTCGCGGGACCTTCTTCGCGGTTACCGCATGCTGGTCTGCTTCCGGGACGGAATGATCTGGCCGGGAGGCTATCTCGGTCCCGACGCCTACAATTATGAACGCGAGCTTGAAAACCCCGGAGATTTCCCAAAGGCGAAACCACAGGACTGGATCACGCAGGAACAATCGGAAGCTGTCCGGAACTTTGTCGCCGGGGGCAACGGCCTCTATTGCCTGCACAACAGCAGCCACATTTCCCTCTCCTCTTCAACCTACCGGGAAGTGATGGGAGGGGCGTATATCGGCCATCCTCCCCTGCGTCCATTCAAGGTGCGCGTGGTGAACCAAAGCCATCCCATCACCCGGGGAATCGAAGACTTTGTAGTGAACGACGAGCAGCATTACGTCACCTACGACAAGGACCCCGGCAACATCCTTCTCCAGGCTGAGAACCTCGAAGGGCTCGACTACGACGGCCATGGGACAAAATCCATTTCGGGCTGGGCGCACGAGTACGGAAAAGGAAGAGTGGTCTTTACAGCAGTGGGACACACCATTCACGCCATGTGGGCTCCGCAGTATTTAAAACTCCAGAAGCGCGCCGTGCAGTGGCTGTTGAATACGATCTAGCGGCTGTGATATCGATCTGAGGGGCGCCGCCCGCCGCGCTTCGAAAGCATGGACGGCCCGGGAGTTCTTGTGCTGGTGATTACACAATCATTTGTGTAGAATAAGGCGTAGAGAGGAGCCTTATGCCGACCAATCTTGCCATTGATGATCGTCTGATCGCCGAGGCCCAAAGACTGGGGCACCACCGCACCAAGAAAGAAACGGTGAACGCAGCGCTGGACGAATACGTGCAGCGCAGAAAGCAGCAGCAGATCCTCAAGCTTTTTGGGGCCATCGAGTACGATGCCTTCTATGATCACAAGCGGGAGCGCCGCAAGAGGGCATGAACGTTCTGGTGGACACTTCCGTGTGGTCGCTGGCGTTGCGCCGAAGGCGCCGGCACCTGCCGGCCTCCGAGCAAGCCGTGGTTGCCGAATTGTCGGACCTCACCCGGGAAGGGCGGGTGCGCATCATCGGCGTCGTCCGCCAGGAGTTGTTGTCGGGAATTAAAACGACGGCGCAGTACGAGAAACTGCGGGCCGCCCTGCGAGCTTTCCCGGACGAATCCATCATCACCTCTGACCATGAAGGGGCCGCAAAGGCCAGCAACGCTTGCCGTGCAAAAGGGATCATCTGCTCCGTCGTCGATATTTTGATCTGCGAAATTGCGATAGCCCGCCAGTGGAGCATCTTTACCACTGATCCTGATTTCGGCAATTACGCCAGGGTGCTGCCCATCAAGCTGCACGAGCCCCGCGCGGGAATGGAGGCCGGATAGCACAGGCGCCGCGTTGCAGGGTCCGTGGGTGGTTCCCTTATCCAATCTTTTTGGCGTGGAAAGCTCTGTCCATAGCTGTCCATTTCCAATTCAACAGGAGTCGGGTGGCACATCGGGCGCTGGCGATTTAAGATCTGAAAGGACCGGAAGCATGGCAGAAATCGTCACCTTCGGAGAACTGCTGGTGGAATTTGTGGCCATCCGCCCCGGGCAGACGTTCGATTCGCCGGGAGCGTTTGAGGGTCCGTTCGCGAGCGGCGCGCCGGCCATCTTTGCCGACCAGGCGGCGCGGCAGGGCGCGCGGGTCGCCATCGCCGGTTGCGTGGGCCAGGACGCTTTTGGCGAGGCCGTCCTGCGGCGCCTGGCGGACGACGGCGTTTCCATCCAGGGCGTTGCGCGTTGCGCGGACCGGCCCACCGGCACGGCCTTTGTGGCCTACCGTGCCGATGGCGAGCGGCAGTTTGTTTTCAACATCGCCCAAAGCGCCGCAGGATTGCTGGACGAAAGCGCCATCACTCCTGAACTTTTCGACGGCTGCCGCTGGCTGCACATCATGGGGTCGTCACTTTACAACCGGGGCGCCATCTCGGTGGCAGGCGCCGCCATGGATGCCGCCCGGCGGCAAGGATGCAAGATCAGCTTTGATCCCAACATCCGGGCGGAGCTGACAGGCGCGCCCGAGGTGCAGCAGGCTCTGTGGGAAACCCTCGACGCTTGCCACCTCTTTCTGCCCAGCGAAGCCGACCTGCGATTTTTCCATCCGGAGCTTCCCAGCCATGACGCCATCAGAAAATTCCTCGAGCGGCCGTCGCTGGAAGCGGTGGTCCTGAAGCGGGGAGCCGCGGGAAGCTTGTACGCTGACCGCAAGCAGCACATCGAAGCGCCGGCTTTTGAAGTGGCCGAAGTGGACCCGACCGGCGCCGGAGACTGTTTCTGCGGCACGTTTCTGGCCGGCCTCACAACCGGCCTGCCCGTCCGGCAGGCGCTGGTGCGCGCCAACGCCGCGGGAGCGATGGCGGTGCTGCGGCGCGGGCCGATGGAAGGAAACAGTTCGAAGAATGAATTGGACGAGTTTATCGCCGCGCGTTCCACCAGCTCGCAGGCGCCATAAGTCGTGCGTCTGCGCCACCACACGAATTCCATTATCATCTATAAGGGCAATCATGAAATTTTGTTCAAGCTGCATCTTCCTGTTGTTGTGCCTCGCGGCGCCCGCGGGTCTTGCCGCCCAATGTGCAAGCGCCCCGCAGGGAGAACTTCGCGCCAACCCCGGCCGGCCCACGGTGGCCGACCCCGCCGGCATCACCGAATACGGCGTTCTCGAAGTCGAGTATGGATGGAACCACGCCTGGCTGGGCGGGCAGGCGCGAGAAAACGATTTCGGCGCCCTGCTGAAATTCTCGGCCCTCTGCGACCTGGAACTCCGCTGGAGCCCGGACACGGTGATCAGCCAGGATGGGCAAAGAGGTTTTGGAGACAACTGGATCGGCGCGCAGTACCGCTTTTTTCACCAAAGCCGAACGCTGCCCACCATGGCGGCGAGCTACATGGTGAAGATACCCAGCGCCAGCGCCGCCCGGGGCCTGGGAACGGGGCAGGTGGACCAGCAGATCAAATTTCTCGCCAGCAAGGACCTCGGAGCCACGCACTTTGATTTCAATGCCAGCGCCCTGGTCATCGGACGCCCGGCGGACGGCGGGCGGGATACGGCCGCGGAAATCGATCTCTCCGTTTCGCATCCGGTGTGGAAGAAGCTGGCGCTGACGGGGGAAATTTACGGCGACACGAGCCTGAACAATGCCGTTCCCGGCTTCACCTCAACGCTCTGGGCCCTGACTTGCAATCTCTCGCCCCGCCTGGTGGTGGATGCGGGTATGGACACAACCCTGACTCCCGCCGCGCCGTTTCGCAAGCGTTTTGTCATGGGAGTTGTCTATTCCATCGGTGAACTCTACCCCGGCCTGCGGCGGCGGCTTCATCAGTAGCCAGCGCCCTTTCAAAAAGTTGGGCCGGGGCGTTGCGCGCCGGGCACCCGCAGGGCTGGCGAATCTGCCGCCCCAGCGCAAGGCCAGGCGCCGCGCCATCCGCAACTTGCAGGTGTTGCCCTGGCAACCGGCTCTGATAGAATGTCGACGAACTTTTCAAAGGAGGGGAAACCCATGGCAACCTACATCGCCTTTCTTCGCTACACCCAGAAAGCCAAAGAGGCCATCAAGGAAAGTCCGGCGCGCCGCGAGGCGGCAAGAAAAATGTTTTCCGCCGCCGGAGCGAAACTGAAGCACGTTTACATCACCATGGGACAGTACGACGCCGTGGCCATCGCCGAGGCTCCCGACGACGCCACCATGGCCCGGCTGGTCCTGGCTGGAGCTTCGCAGGGATTCATCCAGACCGAGACCCTGCGCGCCTTCACGGAAGAAGAGGCTGACAAGATCGTTGCCTCCCTGCCCTGAAGCAGCGGGCGCCGCAACTCCTGCCGCTCCCCACGATGTTCCATCCATTCGGCAGAGGATGACGAAGAGGGGACGCGTGTATCCACGATGGCCGGTGGGCCTCAGAGGCAGCCCGCCGAGGCTCCAGCTCGGGAGCCCCGAATCCACGGCGCAGGGCGCACAGTGGCCGGCGGTTATTTGACGGGCTAAGTTCGAAGGGCCCGGGAGCAGCCCAGCCGGATTTTTTCCATTCAAACACCAGGAATATTTCCGTCCAGCAGAAACTCCCATCCCGCTTCACGGGCTGCCTTTCACATTTTCCGCTTCATCATTCCCGATTTCTGGTGTATAAATCCCCTGAAGTGCTCGGCCCTTGCCGGTTGAGCGCGTAACCGGGAACTCTCCTGCTATTCCCCGAACGGGATTTCGGACATTCAATCTGGAGGCACGAGGTCGATGAACGGGTTTGACCTTTCGATCTTACATTTCCTCAACTCCTTTGCGCACCATTCGTGGATAGCCGACGCCACCTTGCTTGAAATTGCAGACAGTAACCTGGTGGAAGGCGCAATCCTGATGGCCATGTTCTGGTGGGCCTGGATTGAGTTTGGAAAGAAGGATTCTGAAAAAAGAGAGGTGCTGGCGGCCAATCTCGGGGTCTGCGCGCTGGCGGTGGTTCTGGCCAGGATTTTAGCCTTGAGTCTTCCCTTTCGGGAGAGGCCGATCCGTAATCCTCTGCTGCATTTCACTCGCCCTTTTACCGCAAATCCCCATGCCCTGATTCACTGGAGTTCGTTTCCAAGCGACCATGCGGTGCTGACCTTTTGCATCGCCACAGGCCTCTGGATGGTATCCAGGCGGCTTGGTACCCTGGCCCTCGCTTACGCCTTTGTCACCAACTTTCCCCGCATCTATGCCGGAACCCATTACCCCACCGACTTCATCGCCGGCGCGCTGCTGGGCTCGGCGATGGCGTTCCTGTCAGGGACCAAAACCTTCAGAAGCGCGGCGCGCACGTGCCTGGATTTTCTGGACCCGCACCCGGCTTATCTGTATGCGCTGCTCTTTGCCTGGACCATTGAAATCTCAGAAATGTTCAGCTCACTGCGGCAAATGGCCGTGCTGGCCGCAAAAAGCATCATGCTGTTTCCAGCCTGGCAGACGGATGCTGTTGCCATCCCGCTTCTGGTGGTGCTGATATGCCTCCTGGCATGGCTGAGGCGGCGAAGGCACAAGGCTCACGCCATAGGCCACCGGCTTCCCTCCTCCCCGGCGCAATAAACTCTCGCTTTGCGGAACTGCTGGCGGTACAATGCGGGCTTCCGCGGCACCCGCCGCAACCCGGCCGACAATAACAAAGATGCGTAGCCCGTGCCGATGCAAGGATCGGAGAGAGGAAAACCTTATGACCTCAAAAATATTCCGCGCGGCGATCGGCCTGCTTTCTGCCGTCATCATTCTCCTGTTGGCGCTGCCCCAATCTTTTACCCGCGCCGCCTCGGACGAGCCGGACCTGTCGCAAATCTTCAGGAAGATGGACGCGATGGTCCCCATGCGCGATGGCGTGCGGCTACACACGGAAATCTACATTCCCCGGCAGGCTGGCGGCCCGCTGCCATTGATCTTTGAGCGCACGCCCTACGGCCTGAATGACGACGACCAGGGCTACAGCGGGAAGTTCGGCCATTACACCGAACTGGTGCGCGAGGGCTACATTTTTGTGTTTCAGGACATTCGCGGGCGGTACAAGTCCGAGGGGAAATTTGTGATGATGCGGCCTCCGCGCGACCCGGGGGATCCCAAAGCGATTGACGAAGGCACCGACACTTACGACACCATCGACTGGCTGCTGAAAAACGTTCCGGGCAACAACGGCCGGGTGGGCATTCTGGGCATCTCCTACGGCGGATGGCTCACCACCATGGCCCTGCTGGACCCGCACCCGGCGCTGAAGGCCGCGTCGGAACAGGCCTCGCCCGCCGACATGTTCCTGGGCGACGACTTCCACCACAACGGCGCCTTCCGCCTGAGTTACGGGTTCTTTTACGCCACCATGATGGAAACAGGGAAAACCAACTTCCATTTCAACTTTGACCGCCATGACGTCTATGAATGGTACCTGCTGAATCTGGGGCCGCTGGTGAACGCCAACGCCGAATATCTGCACGGCACCATTCCCACCTGGAACGATTACGTCGCGCATCCCAATTACGACGCCTTCTGGCAGAAGCAGGCCGTGACTCCCTACGTCGCGAAACTGAAGCTCACCGTTCCCAATCTGAACGTGGCGGGCTGGTGGGACCAGGAGGATTTCTACGGCCCCGTTACGATTTATGAAGCGCTCGAGAAGCACGACCCGAACCACCTGAATTACCTGGTGGCAGGGCCCTGGAACCACGGCGGCTGGGCCAGCGGCTCCGGGCGGACTTTAGGCCCTGTCGATTTCGGCAGCAACACCAGCGAATACTTTCGGGAAAAGGTGCAGGCGGCGTGGTTCGCGCACTGGCTGAAGGACAAAGGCCCCCTGCCCTTCAAGGAGGCTCTGACCTTCCAGACCGGCTCAAACCAGTGGCAGGCTTTCGATCAATGGCCACCCCGCCAGAACGTCACTGAGCGCAAGCTGTACGTCCACGCAGGAAGAGTTCTATCGTTCAGCCCTCCGGCAGGCAAGGACGAAAGGCCCGGCTTCGACAGCTACGTCTCCGACCCCGCGAACCCGGTTCCCTACCGGCAACGGCCCATGGACCCCACTTACCCTTGCGGTGAGTGGTGCACGTGGCTGTTGCAGGACCAGCGGCTCGCAAGCTTCCGGCCCGACACCCTCACCTGGGAGAGCAAGCCGCTCACTGAAGACCTTTCCGTAGCAGGAGACATTGTGGCCCACCTCTTCGTTTCCACCACCGGCGCCGACAGCGACTACATCGCCAAACTGATTGACGTCTATCCTGAAGACTATGCGCAGGAACCCAAGCTGGCCGGATATCAGTTGATGATCGCCAATGACGTGTTCCGCGCGCGCTTCCGCCACAGCTTTGTCCACCCGGAACCCATGACGCCCAACAAGGTGACCCCCATTACCATCGATCTGCACACCAACAATCACCGCTTTCTGAAAGGCCACCGCATCATGGTGCAGGTGCAGAGCACCTGGTTTCCGGTGATCGACCGCAACCCCCAGACGTGGGTGCCCAACATCTTCAAGGCCACCGCGGCGGACTTCCAGAAAGCCACCGAGCGCGTCTACCACTCCAGCCGCTATCCGACCCACATTGAGGTTCCGGTGGTTGGCCCGTAAAGACGACCCATCGAAAAGTGGTGCATCGGTGGCACCCGCCATGGTGGACGTACCGGCATTCGCCGATAATGTCCGGAAAGGGAGCCGTCAAGATTTGGAAAGGTCCGCGGTCAGGAAGGCGCTGACTGCGGTTAAGGCTGGTGGGGGAACCATTGGCACACAGGTTTGAACTCCGGCTCAATAACAAGCTTTCTCCGGGCTACTCGGTCTCTTCGACCGGCAGCGGACTGCCGCTACTGAATATGTTTTTCATGATGCCGGGGATTATGGTCTGCCTGGTCGCCTTGAACGTGTACCCTCCGCTGGACTCGCGCATGCCCTGGGCCTTCATGTTGGGCGTTTATCTCCTCCCCGTGGCTGTGCATCTGCTGATCTGGATACTCATGCCGGCAAGTATGGCTGCAATGCCGTGGCGGAAAGTCTATATTTCGGCGTGCCTGGTGCTGATGATCTTCTCCCTTTTTCTATTTCTGAACGGAGGAAGGGACCGGTCACAAGTGAGCCGCATATCCACCACTGTCGTCCGTAAAAGCGCCTACCGTGGAAGACGCGGGATCCGCTACAGTTTGGTCGTCAATTCATGGCGGCCCGGTAGGAATCTTGAATACTTCGGCGTCGGCGAGTCCGCATATGAGCGCGCCCGGGTCGGGAAAGCCGCCACGATAGAAGTTCACCAAGGTTACTTCGGTCTCGCCTGGCACGGCCCCATCTCACCGGAATAGAGAGCCCCCTCACCCGCCGGCGCGGCACGTGCAGTTATGCGGACCGCGCGGCCGGTACCTTATCAATTTTCTGGAGATGTTCGCGGCGATGCAGGGAGCGCCGGAGGAAGCCCTCAACCCCCTCGCAAAACATCCTGCCGGCCGGCCCGCCGCTGGTCTCAGCCACCTGGGCATCCACGGCCACAGCGCTTTCCAGGGCCAGCCTCCCCACCAGCCAGGCTGCTAACTCCTTCCAAACCAATCAGAAATGGTAGAAGTGCTACAGACGCGGCAGTGTGCATGAGAGGGCAAAGCCCCGAGTGGAAACCGCACCCTTGCGGAAAGGCTGGAATGACAGGACAGCGTCCTACATCTGGCCGGAGGGGCCGGCAAAATATCACGGACCCACTCACGGGAGAGTGAAATTTCGATTACCCGTCCCCTCCGAGCTAGGCTGTCAATTTGTCATACGTAGTCAATAACTGTCAAATAAATTCGGGCCCGGGCGAACCCGGAACCGTAGAGACGCCCGGCGGGCCGTCTTCGGCACCGGACTGGCCCTTCCGAAACGCGTCTTTACGGCCCGGACTGGGTGTTATGATGGTGGCAAAGTTGCCAGTCCAGCGCGGCGGGAAGCTGCCGCAGGGCGCTCCTGCCACCTGGCTCTCAACCGACGGACCCGTGAGATGGAAGAGTATTTATGCTGCAACTTCAGGAGGTGAGTTATGAAGTTCGCGACCCACGGAACCCGGATCCTTGTGGCTTTTTATTCTGCAATCGCCCTTTTGGCCTGGCCCGCGTTTACCCCGGCGCGGACCGCTGGAGATTCGGCCCAACCAGCTGATTTCCACTGCAGTGGGTGTATTTCCAGAACCATAGACCTTGGCCCGCAAGCCAAAGGAGTATCCGCGGAATTGCGGGTCCCACGTAGCGTACCTTTGGATTTCTCCGATATTCATCTGAAACGCCTGCCCAATGGGGGAATCCAAGGCAGCGGCTACCTGGTCCGGAACGATTCACGGTCGGGACTGGTCTGCCTGATCATATCCTGGCAAACGCATGTGGACAATCCCAGGGCGCTGCCGGCTTCCGGCACCGATTCCATCAGTTCATGGGAAACCGGCCATGCCTTCCTGGCTCCCGGGGCCGACCTGAATGTGCAATACAGTTGGACCATTCTGCCTTCCAAAGGGCACGCCGTGCGGCGGGTGACAGGCGTTGTGGCCTACGCGGAATTTGACGACGGAACCAGGCTTGGGCCTGGCGTGGCCACGTTCTTTCCGGCCCTGTGCGCCCGCCGTGAAAAGCTCCTGAATGATTACCACACCCTGCTGGACATGATTCACGCAGGAAGGCCGGATACAGAGCTTGAGGCCTTCGTTCAAACCACTCGGGGGCTCGAGTGGGCCGGCAACATCCGTGCCAGCAAAGGGTGGAACGGTGTCGCCGCAGAAATATCAAGGCGCCTGCACCCGATCGGGCAGCAGGACCGATAGGCCGGCAAGTATCCGTCCCATCAGGTTTCTGCGGCCGGGCTTTCCGCAGGCCACAACACGCAGAATTAAAGCGATGCGGCGGCTACCAGTCTTCAGGAATCGGCTGATTGCTGTTGAACAGGTCCAGCAGTTCGGCGATTTCACGCTGCTCCTGCTCCTCTGCCTGGAGAGTGGCGAGTTCGCTCAGGCGGCCAAAGGGAAAGTAGAGCAGACGCTCAGTGAGTTCCTCCTCGGTCATTTCAGCCAGCGGCTTCTCCTCCAGCGAAAGGCTCTTCACCTCCGCGATGCGCGAATCGCGCCGCGGTGAGAGCATGTGGAATTCCTCGGTCCCGGCGGAACGCTTGCGCAGCAGGGTGCGAAGCAGGCATTCGATCTGTGAATGCAGCTTGAGCCCTTCATCCACCGTGCGGCCGAGGTCAAAAAGCCCGATGCCCAGAAACTGCGCGCGCAGTTCCGTTTCAAATGGTCCCAGCGGGTCGCGGGCGCACGGCACTTTCTCCAGCGCTTTGCGGAGCGATTCCTGTTCCTGGCGGGCGCGGGCGCGGAACAGGCGCAGGCGGCGCCAGCAGGTCTCGCAGAGGCGGCGCACCAGTTCCCTTTCCGGGCGCTCGCGCGGAGAAAGCAGCCGCCGGAAAAGCCGCTGCATCTCCCGGAATTTCTGCGGATCTTCGCCCAGGCGGCGCAGTGTGGCCGGGCTGAACTCGTGCGTGAACAGCCCGTGCTTCACGGCGTTCAGGCGCGGCCGGCGAGTGCCGCGGCGGGTGGCCCGGGCGGCCCGGGCCTTCGCGAGGTTGCGGCGGCTGGCGGTCCGGCGCTTCTCCGTGGACCGGTAGATGCGCTCGCGCGGAGCGGCGCGGGCCTTCAAAAGATTGGCCCGGCGCGCAGCCAGGGCCGCAGGGCTGTGGTGGCCGCTTGTGGGCGGCGCGGAAGAAGCAGGGATCTTGGAATCGGCAGTCCGGGCCGCGGATTTGGATCGAGGCATCGGGGAACCCCCTCCAGGGCCGCGCTCGGAATGGGCCCGCGGGGAGTCAAGGCGGGCGGCGCGGTCCTTGCTATAGGCTAGATTAGTATACGGCTTGGCTGCCCGGCTGTCAAGGAAAAACGCCCGAATGTTGGACCGTACCCACCGCAGCATCGCGATGGGTACGGTTCCCGTGAGTGGGTCCAGCAGTTAAAACTTCAAGGCGAGAGCCGCCGTGGCGCGCCCCACGCGGCTAGCGGTGCTGCATTTGCTGAAGTGACATATTGGGGGGTCCGACCAGCCAGGTCAGCGCCCCCGGAAGGCCGCTGAGCAGGTATCGTTCCACCAGAGTCAGCGTCTCGCGCCCATAGACCTCAGCGGTGATGGTCAGCGTCCGGTCGATCCGGCTGGATTGAATTTGCCCGATTTCGCGCGATTCGTTCGGGGGTTTTCCGTCCGGCCGCCGCAGGTCAAGGATAATGGCATCGTACTCTTCGCGTTCCGCGATGGCCACCATGGCCTTCAAGCTCCCGTCCGCCGCATCCTCGCCGGCGAGTTTTTTCATGAGATAAAAAAGGTTGCGGATACAGATGTTGTCGGTCAAAACCAGAATCTGGCGGTGCAGCGGGACGGATGACATAAAAGTATCCTTTCAAAGTCGCGTCGGCTTTAGGAGTTCAGACTGGCCCCGGCAGCGGCAAACGAATTGACGCTCAGTTTCTCTCCTACCGAATTGGCGAAAAACTGCAGGACGGTTGCCAGCCTCAAAACGGCCTCCCGCTCCTTCAACTTAAAAGCATGACGGATGGGCAGGCTGAAAAACATAAAGTGGAAATAAAGTCCCACAAGCCTCTCGCCGCGGGTGAGATGCTGCCTTGAGGGATCGACTTTTTTCAGCAGGGACTTCAGGGTGAAGAAATCGCATTTAAGGTCAAGCCGCGCCTGTGCGTAGTCGGGCAGGCCATTCGAGGCTGTTGAACCAAGAAGTTTCGGGTATTCCAGGCGAACGGCCTGAATGATCTCCTTGAAATACGACTGGCTGAACTCCCGGCGCAGGGCCTGCTCGCAAGCGGTCTGAATATAAAACGAAAAGAGTGCGGTTGAAACAACAAGAACCATGATCGACATGAGCATTCGCGGCGTCCACTCCCTGCAAAAAGTTTCCTACCAAACCGCTTTATTCTAACGGCCTGACCCAAAGCTGACAATCTGACTTTAGTACTAGGGCACCTTACAGATAGTTCTAATGGTCGGGTCCCCTGGCAGGGCGGGAAATCCCCCTAAAGCATTTATGCGCAGGCGGATATCAGATTGAGTTTCGCCCCTGCGGCCAGGCCAAGTCCGGCGGCGCAAAAACCAGGTTGACAGCGGATTCATACGTTCGTATGATACGTGCGTATGACCGACACTATCACTCACACCCCATCGCCGCCGGACCTTCCCGCATCACAAAAACCCGCCTCCGGGCAAAATCCGGCGAACACCCGCGAAATCATTCTCAACACGGCCGAGCACTTTTTCGCCGAGCGGGGCGTCGCCGCTACCTCCATCCGCGACATCACCGGCGCAGCGGGAGTCAACCTGGGCGCCATCAACTACCATTTCGGAACCAAGCAGGACCTGGTGGCCGCGGTTTTCACCCGGTGCCTGGAGCCGGTGAGCAAGCGCCAATGGGCGCTGCTGGATGAGGTTGAGCGAGAGTCAGGCGGCCGGCCCCCGCGGCTGGAAGCGCTGATCGAGGCCATGATCCGCCCGTCCGTTGAACGGAGTTTTGCGGCCGGCAAAAGGGATACGGCATTCATGCGCCTGGTGGGGCGCTGCTACGGCGAGCCCAATCCCGAGGTTGAGCGGCGCATCCGCTCGCTCCTCGAGAAGGTATGGATACGTTTTGCCGGTTTGGTTTCCCGTTCCCTGCCCGGGCTGACGCATGAGGATATGTACTGGCGGATCCGTCTCATGGTGGGGGCGTTTCACCACACGCTGCTGACCACAGGGCGCGAGGGCAGCGTGCCGCCGGAAATTAAGAAAGGTCTGAACGCGGAAACTATGATCCGGCGGCTGGTGACCTTTGCTGCCGCAGGAATAAGGGCGGGCGCCTGATGCGCCCTGGAAGTATAGACTGGCACGCCGCGCTTCAGCATGGCGACGGACAGGGCGGGGCTGAGAGCCCTCTCAGCGGCGCTCAGGTGCGTGGCGGTTTTTAAAAATCGAGGTGTGGCGTGGAACCCGACAATGAACTGCTGGAACGGTGCCGCAGGAACGAAGAGCGGGCCTGGACCCAACTGGTCCGCAAACATACGCGCGACGTTTTCGGGCTTTGCCTGCGGGCCACCGGCTGCGAAGAAGAAGCCAAAGACCTGACCCAGGAAATTTTCCTCAAAATCTTCCGGGCCATCGGAGGCTTTGACGGCAGGCGGGCGAGTTTTACGACCTGGCTTTACCGCGTGGCCAGGAACCACTTGGTGGACTACTACCGCTGCTCGAAGAAGCACCGCCTGACGGTCTCGATCGATGAAGAGTCGTTGCAGCTGGAGCAGGACGCTTGCCGCGAACCCTCACCGCCCGACCAGTTGGAACGCAGTGAAAGGCAGGCGCTGCTGCAGAAGGCGCTGGAGCAGCTCCCGCCCGGCTTGCGGGAGGCCGTGGCGCTGCGCGATCTTCAGGGCCTGGAATACACGGAGGTTTCCAGGGTGCTGGGAATCCCTTCCGGCACGGCCAAGTCGCGGGTCCATCGCGGCCGCCTGGAATTGGGCCGGGTTCTCGGCGCACGGCAGGAGGGGTTGGCGCCAGGGGCTTCCGCGCTGTCCTATTGAAGGGGTTAAAAACCCTGTCCGCAGGGCGTTACCGCGGGATCGAATCTGCGCCCCTTCGCTACAGGCTGAACCCTGGCAGTTTTACAACAATGGATGGCGGCTGCAGGAAATCCGCCGGCGTGAAGATTTGTCCGTATCCCGGGCGCCTGATTGAAACAGCACCCGCAGAAGGCTTTCACTGTCGGCGGGATCGATAACGATGGCTCACCAGCCAGAGGAGGGCAGCCGGAAGACCATTCACAAGGTATCGTTCCACCATGGAGAGCGTTTTCGGACCGTTAACTACCGCGGTGACTGAAAGGATTCTCCCCACTCTGCTGGCCTCAATCTTCCTGATCCCGTGCACCTCGGCATTTCGCAGCGGGGTTGGACACCGCAGGTCAAGAATGACCCTGTCATACCGCCCGCGATCCAGGATCGCATTGCCAAGCCCCTCACAATCCGCGGGGTTCTCAACCTCCAGCCGCTTTACAAGGTTCTGGAGGTTGCGGATGGGCGATTCGTCCGCCAGCGTCATGATTTGCCGATGCAGGGAATTGAAAGCCACGAAGTTATCCTTATCAACACGTTACCGGGATTAATTAGCCTGAGGCTGAGCGGCCGCGGTGGGATTGACGCTCAATTTCTCTCCCACCGAATTCGCAAAAAACTGGAGGGTGCTCGCCAATTCCAGCATCCCCTCTTTTTCACGGAAATTGAGCGCATGCCGGATGGGCAGGGAGAAAAACAGAAGCCGGAAATAAAGCGTCAGGATTTTTTCTCGACGCGAAAGGTGCCGGCGCTCGGGATCGCCGTTTTTCAGCAGGTACTTCAGCGCGAAGAAATCGCACTTTAGAGCCAGGCGCGCATCCTTGTAATCGCCCGGGCTGCCAGAGGCATAGGAATCCCGCAGGCGCGAGTACTCGAGATGCAGGGCGTCAACAATCTCGCGAAAATACGGATGGCTGAACTCCTGGCGCAATATTTTCTGGCAAAGTGCTTGAATGTAAAAGAGAAACAGCGCGGCAGAAACTGCCAGCACTAATACTGACATCACCATTTGAACTCCCCCCCACGGACACTCGCAAGTGTCCCAATCCACGAAGTGATCCTAGCACCTATTAACACATCAGAAAAGATGACTTCCGTGCTAGTACCAACGGCTGGTATGCCCCTGCCCCGGGAGCGAAAGGCAGCCACACCACCGGCATCCCAGCCGCAAATGAGCCGCCATACAGCCCCAATTCGCGCTATAATGGGCCTGGTTATTCTGTCGCCCTGAACAGGAAGCACGAAGCATCACCTGCGGGCCGGCTGCGGAGGAAGGAGAGCTGTTTATGGCATTGGATTTTTACGAAAAGGTCTGGCACAACGGCAAGTTCATCTCCTGGAACGAGGCTACTATCCATGTAGCCTCTCACGTGGTCAGCTACGGCAGCTGCCTGTTTGAGGGCCTGCGCACTTATGAGACGCCGCAGGGCGCGGCCATCCTGCACCTCGACGCGCACGTCGGCCGCCTGGTGGATTCCGCCAAGATCTACCGCACGGAACCCGGCTTTACGCGCCAGCAGCTTCGCCAGGCCATGATCGAGCTGGTTCGCGTCAACCAGGTCAAGGCGTGCTACATCCGCCCGCTCGTCTTCCGCGGCTACGAGAACCTGGGAGTGAGCCCGCTGAAGAACCCGGTGGAGGTTTACCTGCTGGCCTGGAAGTGGGGCAAGTACCTGGGAGAAGAGGCGCTGAAGCAGGGCGTGGACGTCTGCGTCAGCTCCTGGAACCGCATGGCCCCCAACACCCTGCCGGCTATGGCGAAGGCCGCGGGCAATTACATGAACGCCCAGCTGATCAAGATGGAAGCCATCACCAACGGCTACGTGGAAGGCATCGCCCTGGACCACGCGGGCAACATCAGCGAAGGCAGCGGTGAAAACATTTTTGTGGTGCGCGACGGAAAGATCTACACCCCGCCGCTGGCCTCTTCGGTGCTGCCGGGCATCACCCGGGCGTCCATCATTCAGCTTGCCGAAGAAGCCGGAATCCCGGTGATCGAGCAGGTGCTGGCGCGTGAAATCCTCTACATCGCCGATGAAGTCTTCTTTACAGGAACGGCGGCGGAAGTCACGCCCGTCCGCTCTGTTGACCGCATCGTGGTGGGCAAAGGCCAACCCGGCCCCGTCACCCAACGGCTGCAGGAACGCTACCTCGACATCGTTGAAGGCCGCGCAGAAGACAAGTTCGGCTGGCTGACTTACTGCAAACAACCGGTGGCGACTTCAAAATAGACTGCTTCCACCCTGTGGCACGGGCGTCTCGCCCGTGCTACTCCATGGGCAGGATGCCCATGCCACCCCCAAAATTTCTTTGCGCCGCCACGCCCTTCCCAGCGTATATTCTTACCCAACCGATTTGCGTTTCGAGGAGGACAACGTGAAACTCTGTGGGCTGCTGCTTGCGGTCGCATTGTTCCCGGCGCTCGTGGCCGGGCAAGCGCTCCAATGCAATCTTGAGAATTACAAGCCGCTCGACGGGCTGAAAGCGGCAGGCCGCGGAAACGCGCTGGAAGTCAACTGGCAGGGCGAGCGTGGGGAAACGCTGCGGGCGGAGTTCACCCTTCGCAACGGCTTACCCACCGTGCACGAGCTTGCCGCACGCAAACCGGGCGGCGAATGGATCGTGCTGGGCCGTGACCTGCAACCGGAGTTCCAAGTGACCAGCGGCAAGCGCCGCATTGACCGGACGATGATGGGCGCGCTGAAGCACGCCTACGGTAACGTGCCGCAAGCTATGATCGACAAGCAAAAATGGAACACCTTTTGGGACGCGCCGCTCAACGTGCCCGAAACCGAGGGCGGGGATTCCGCGGTCGGCCTGCCGCGCAGCCCCGATGAAATTCACCGCGCCTGGGCCAGCTTCCACTCGACCGGCTGCGAGGTAAGAGCCGAAGGTGCGCGCCTGGAGATCAGCTTTCCGGGCGCCGATGCCGGCATCTTCTCGGGGCGCCTGCAATACACCGTCTATCGCGGCTCAAACCTGCTGCGGCAGGAATTGATCGCGCGCACGGAGGAACCCTCGGTGGCTTACAAATACACGGGCGGGCTGAAAGGCTTCCGCACGGGCGAAAACACCCGGCTCATCTGGCGCGACCCGGCGCGGGCCTGGCAGGAATACGATTTCGGCGGCGCGCCAAACCAGCAACCGGTGGGCGTGCGGGCGCGCAACCGGCTGGGCATCATTGAAACCAGCGGCGGCTCGCTCGCCTTTTTCCCGCCGCCGCACAAATTCTTCTTTGCGCGCGAAAATGAGGTTGATCCCGGCTACATCTATTACCGCAAGGACAGCGCTGATACTTTCAGCGTCGGCGCACGCCAGCCCGACCACACCATCGGTTACACCCCCTACGGCCTGCATCTGGCGACGTGGGAGCGCAGCTCGCACGAGGCATGGGAGGATACGGGCAATTATGCTCTCTACAACGCGCCGCCCGGAACATGGCAGCGCATGGCCGTCTATTTCTATCTGAGCCCGGAGGATGGACGCGCCACCCAGCGCGACGTGATGGCCTACACGCACGGCGACGTTTTCAAACCCCTGCCGGGCTTTAAGGTGTTGGTGAGCCATTTCCATTTTCACCTGATCGATATGCTCAAGGACCAGGGGACGATTGATTACCGCCCGCCCTTTGTGCAGGTGTTTCGCGCCCTGGGCATCAACATCGTGATCCTGGCTGACTTCCACGGCGACGGCCACCCCGGCGATCCCGGCCCGCTGCGCTTCAAGGACCAGAAGGTCTATTTTGAGAGCTGCGAGCGGATGAGCGACCGCAACTTTCTGCTGATTCCCGGAGAAGAGCCCAACGCCTGGCTCGGCGGCCATTACATGATGCTGCTGTCCCACCCGGTCTACTGGTCGCACGCAAAGGCGCGCCAGCCGGGGCAATCGTTTGAGCAGAACCAGGCGCCCTACGGAACGGTCTATCACACCGCCTCTGCAGCGGACATCATGCAACTGCTGAAGGACGAGGACGGCCTGGTGTGGCAGGCGCATCCCCGCACCAAAGGCTCGGCGGGGTATCCCGACGCCATCCACACCCGGGATTATTTCCTCAGCGACCGCTTCATCGGCGCCTCGTTCGAATCGCTGCCGGTCGATCTCTCTGAAAAGCGGCTTTGCCCGGAGCGATGCCTGGGAACCATGGACGACATGAGCAACTGGGCCCCCGCGCCGAAGTTCATGATCGCCGAAGGCGACACCTACCAGAAATATCCCAGCGACGAAACCTATCCCCAACTGGCGGTGAATTACGTCAAGCTTGACCGCGTGCCGGGTTTTGATCAGGGGTGGAAACCGGTGGTCAGCGCGCTCCACAACGGAGACTTTTTCGTGACCAGCGGAGAAGTGCTGTTTCACAACTGGGGGATTGAAGGCTCGGGCGCCCACAGCGTCTATACGGCGAACGTGGAATGGACGTTCCCGCTGGAATTCGCCGAACTCGTCTGGAGCGATGGCAGCGCCGTCCAGCACAAGATCATTCCGGCAACGGACATGCAGCCTTTCGGCCGCCACCGTTTTCGCGTGCCGTTCGATGCCACGGGCAAAAAGTGGGTTCGCTTTGCTGTTTGGGATTCCGCCGGCGACGGAAGCTTTACGGAACCTTTAGCTCTGAACTAGTCCGCGCCCCTGCCCTTCCCTGAGGGAAAGCATGGTGGCGCCGGTTTGCGCGCGCGGAAGGGAACGGTTCCGGTCCGGGGCCGAAATTGAACATCCTGCGAACTCAAGGGCAATCCGTCTCAAGCCGATAACTAATCCTGCCGGCATTGTGGCCCGGGGTATCCTGCGCGCCCTGGCAGCGGGGGACTCGGGCCGGAGTGCCACAATCTTTCAATGAACCTGGCGGGACTGGCTGTGACGATCGACGAGCTGTTGCGTACGGCCTGCGAAAGCAAAGCCTCTGACCTTCATCTGAAGGTGGGCAATTATCCCTACATCCGCGTCGACGGCGAACTGCGCGCCCTGACGCAGTATTCGCGCATCTCCGCCGAAGAGATGGTCAACATGGCCTTCAGCATGATGACCAACCGCCAGAAGCAGAAATTCAAGGAAAACACCGAACTCGATATGGCTTACGGCGTGGGGGGACTGGGGCGCTTCCGCGTGAACCTGTTCCAGCAGCGCGGCAACGTGGGCATGGTGCTGCGGGTGATTCCCACCAAGATCCGCACCCTGGAGGAGCTCGTCCTTCCCCGGGTGCTGGAAAAGATCTGCCAGGAAACGCGCGGCCTGATCCTGGTGACGGGAACCACCGGAAGCGGCAAGACCACCACCCTGGCCGCCATGGTGGACCGCCTCAATTCCACGCGCTCCGACCACATCATCACCATCGAGGACCCCATCGAGTTCCTGCACCGCGACAAGAAGGGCTTTGTCAACCAGCGCGAGGTGGAAGTGGATACCTCCGGCTTCGGCATCGCCCTGCGCGCCGCCCTGCGCCAGGACCCGGACGTGATCCTGGTGGGCGAGATGCGCGATCTTGAAACCATCCACACCGCCCTGCTGGCCGCGGAAACCGGCCATCTGGTCCTCTCCACGCTCCACACGCTGGACGCCACGGAAACCATCCAGCGCATTATCACCGTTTTCCCCCCGCCTGAACAGAAACAGATCCGCCTGCTGCTGGCCAGCACCCTCAGAGCCATTGTTTCCCAGCGGCTGGTCCGCAAGTCCGACGGCACCGGCCGCGTGCCTGCGGCCGAAATCATGATCACCACGGAGTACATCCGCGATTGCATTATCAATCCGGAGAAGACCCGCCTGATTCGCGAAGCCATTGCCTCCGGCGTTTCGCAGTACGGGATGCAGACCTTTGACCAGTCGATCTACGATCTGTACACTAAGGGACTGATCTCGCTGCAGGAATCTCTGCTCTACGCGTCCAACGCCGACGAATTCAAGCTCCGTATCCTGGGAATTCGTTCCACCTCGGACGCCGCGCGGGACGAAATGGAAAAATCAAGCCAGGTGGATCGCTTTGCGACGCAAGGAAGCCCCACAAAGAACCCCCTTTGAAACAGCCGTCGCCATGCTTTCCCGGCGGCCCTATTCGGTGGCCGAACTCCGGCAGGCTCTGGAAAAAAAGTTTCCGGACTCAGAGGAGATTCCCAGGGTCATTGCCCGCCTGCGCGAACTCCGCTACCTGGACGATGCGAAGTTCGCCGAGGCCTACGCCTCGTCGCTGGCACGGGTGCGCAGCTACGGCCGGCACCGCATCCGGCGCGAACTGAAGAGCAAGCTGGTCGATTACAACGTGATCGACCGGGCGGTGGAAAACGCCTTCGCCTCCGTCAACGAACGCGAACTGCTGGAACGCACCCTCGACAAAAAAGTCCGCACCCTCCGCAAGCCCCTTACCCGCGCCAGACTCGCCTCCCTCTGCCAGAGCCTCATCCGCCGCGGCTTTCGCGCTGATGATATTATGAAAACGATACGCTCACGGCCCGAACTCACGCCGGGCGCTGAAAACATCGTTATTGAGGACACCGACGAAGCTGAGAAATTATGAATTCGAACGAAATTCGAAGCCGATTTTTGAAATTCTTTGAGAGCCGCGGTCACCGGATCGTGCGCTCGGCGTCGCTGGTGCCGGCCAACGATCCCACGCTGCTGTTCACCAACGCCGGGATGAACCAGTTCAAAGACGTCTTCCTGGGGCGCGAGAAGCGCGACTACGCGCGGGCCTGCAGCTCGCAGAAGTGCGTGCGCGCGGGCGGCAAGCATAATGACCTGGAACAGGTGGGCCGCACCTGCCGGCACCACACCTTCTTTGAGATGCTGGGCAACTTCAGCTTCGGCGATTACTTCAAGGCCGAGGTGATTCCCTGGGCGTGGGAGCTGGTGACAAAGGAACTTGCGATCCCGAAGGAAAAACTTTACGCCACCATTTTCGAAGGGTTGAAAGAGGCCAACACGGAAATCCCGCGCGACTCCGAAGCATACGATTTGTGGCGTTCCGTGGGTGTTCCGGCGGAACGCATCTTTGAGCTCGGGATGCATGATAATTTCTGGCAGATGGGCGAGACCGGCCCCTGCGGTCCGTGCAGCGAAATTCACTACGACATGGGTCCCGCGGCGAGCGACCTGGGTCATTCCGACTGCAAGTTTCCGTGCGATTGCGGCCGCTACGTGGAAATCTGGAACCTGGTCTTTATGCAGTTCGACCGCGACGAGCAGGGCCGGATGACCCCGCTTCCCCGCCCTTCCATTGACACCGGCGCGGGGCTCGAGCGCATGGCCGCCGTGCTGCAGGGCAAGCTTTCGAATTTCGATACCGACCTTTTCAGGCCGCTGATTGCTGAAGCCGCCACGCTCGCAAACGCTGAGTACGGCGCGAATCACGACACCGACGTCTCACTGCGCATCATCGCCGACCACGCCCGGGCTTCGACCTTTCTGATTTCCGACGGCGTACTGCCGTCCAATGAAGGCCGCGGCTACGTGCTGCGCCTGATCATGCGCCGGGCGCTCTACCATGGCCAGACGCTCGGCATGAATGAGCCCTTCCTTTATAAGATGTCGAGCCGCGTGGTGGACATGATGAAGGACTCCTACCCCGAACTCGCCGAAACCGCGCACCACGTCGCAAAGGCCATCAAGATTGAGGAGGAGCGGTATGCGCAGACGACCCAAGCAGGTCTGCAAGCACTAGACGAAAGTCCCGTCGCGACCCCATCGGGTATGCAGTGGTATTTCAAACACGTACGGAAGTACCTTCCCGGCGCACGGAGAGAGGTAATGGAAGTCTTTTTCGGCAGGCTCCCGGCTGGTTTTCACGACGTAAACGCATGGATCGGAGCACGATTCGGCGGCCTTAAGAGCGCTTCAGACCCGACCTTAAGGGACGACGGCGCCAAACTTCTTTTAGCCCAGAGGCAATCAGGGTTAGGGCTCACATCGAGTCGAGTTCCCCCAGAAGGTTCAGCTTGGGTTCCAGGTCCGGCCCTGTTCATGCTGCATGACACTTTCGGTCTTCGTCCCGACTTTGTCCGCGATGTTATCGGAAGCTACGACGATCGTCTGACCGTCGATCTCGACGGCTACAACGCCGAGATGGAGAAGCAGCGCGAACGGGCGCGGGCTTCGTGGAAGGGCGCGGAGAAGAAGACTGCGGCTCCGGTTTACCTGGAAGTTGTCAAAGAGCAGGAGAGCACGTTCGGCGGTTACCAGCAGGTGCGCTCGGAAAAGTGCCAGGTGGTGGCGCTGATCCGGAAGGGCGAGATTGTTAATGACGTGAAGCCGGGCGAGCAAGTGGAAATCGTGCTCGACCACACGCCGTTCTATGCAGAATCTGGCGGGCAGGTGGGCGATACGGGGCGATTCTTTGCTCCTGAAAGCGATCATGAAGTCGCGCAAGTCACGGACACCTACCGCCCGGTGACGGGGCTGACCGCGCATAAAGTGGTGGCGCGGGAGGTGATTCGCGCGGGCGACGTGGTGACGGCCGTGGTTGACGCCGAACGCCGCGACGCCATCCGGCGAAACCATACGGCAACGCATCTGCTGCACGCGGCGCTGCGAACCACCCTGGGAACGCACGTGAAGCAGGCGGGATCATTGGTGGCGCCTGACCGCCTGCGCTTTGATTTTTCGCATTACGCCGAACTGGGCGGGCAGGATATGCTGGATATCGAAGACCTGGTGAACCAGCACGTTCTCAAAAACGAAGAGGTGCGCACCGACCTGATGGATATCGACCAGGCGATTGCCACCGGCGCCATGGCGCTTTTCGGTGAAAAGTACGGCGACCGGGTGCGGGTGCTTTCCGTGGATGACGGCAGCTTTTCACGGGAGCTGTGCGGCGGCACGCACGTCAGCCGCACGGGCGATATCGGACTTTTCAAAATCGTCAGCGAGGGCAGTGTGGCGGCGGGGACTCGTCGCATTGAGGCCATCACCGGACTGGGCGTGCTGGAACACCTGCGGAAGGCCGATGAGACGCTCAAGATGGTGGGCGAAACGCTGCGCGCCAAGCCCGATGAGGTTCTGGAAGCGGCGCAAAAGCTGGCTGAAACGGAAAAGAAACTGCGCAAGGAACTGGATGCGCAGCAGATGAAGCGCGCGGCGGCGCAGGCCGGCGACCTGCTGGACCAGGCCCGCGACATCAAGGGCGTGCGGGTGCTCTCTGCGCGCGTGGAAGGCGTTTCGCGGCCCGCCATGCGGCAGATGGTGGACCAGTTGCGCGCCAGGCTGGGTTCCGGGGTGATTGCTCTGGGCGCGGTTGCAGACGGCAAGGCGGCCCTGATCATCGGCGTTACGAAGGATCTGACGGAGCGGCTTGATGCCGGAAAGATTGTGCGCCAGGCGGCGGCGCTGATGGAAGGTTCGGGCGGCGGCCGCAAAGACCTGGCCGAAGCCGGCGGGAAAAATCCCGAAAAGCTCGACGAATGTGTCCAGGCGGTGCCGGGAATCGTGGAGCAAATGCTTTAGGAGGCTGTTGGTATGGCTACAGCAAAAGAAGAGGTAAGGAAGCTTCTTGACCAGATTCCGGATGATTCTTCGTTTGAGGACATCCAGTATCACATTTATGTGCGGGAAAAGATTGAGCGCGGAATAAAGGATGCCGAGGAAGGACGCATATTGAGCCAGGAGGAAGTCGAGCGCAGGATGCTGAAATGGACAGGAGAGTAGTCTGGACAGACGCTGCATGGAATGACCTGGAAACTGCGGCGGATTATATCGCCAAAGATTCACCAAGGTACGCAGGGGCATTTGTGCGCGAAATCCGTGCGGCGGCTCGAAGCCTGGTGCAGTTTTCGGAGCGAGGCCGGGTAGTGCCGGAGTTTGGAAAACCGGAAATTCGAGAGTTGCTGGTTCGCAGCTATCGCCTGGTTTATACGGTGACAACGGATACCGTTCGCATACTCGGTTTCATCCACGGAGCCCGCGACCTTACAAACTGGCGAAGTCGGGGCCCTAGCCGCTAGATTGCCACTTTGTTGCCTCCGAGTATGGCCGAAGCCGGCGGCAAAAATCCCAAGAAGCTCGACGAATGTGTCCAGGCGGTGCCGGGAATCGTGGAAAAGATGCTTTAATGGTTCTAAGTTCTGAGTTCTGAGTGGTTTTAAACGATGGAGGGGAGGGCAAACCATTACGAATTACGAGTGACGAATTATCCAATATTTCCAGGTTTAGTGCCCTGAGCTACGTGTTCCGTGCTCGTATGTTAGACCCGGCGGTCAATAGCCCAGAACGCAGAACCCACAACTTTCTTGAGTTTTTTCTTGTTGACAGCGTAAAAGCACGTTATAATTCAATCGTTTTGGACGGTTCTGCCCGCCAGGTTTGCAGGCGGCAGGTGGAGTGCCAGGCCGTTCCCGCAAAATGAAGAGCAAGCTGGATCCCGGCTGGTTGGGCACGGGAAGCGCGGGGGGATGGGTTCCGTTCCTCCACAAATTTGTGGAGGCTGGTTCTCTATGCGTATCTGGTCAAAGTCCAAAATGCCTGCCGTGGTTGTAGCCTGCGGCTTCCTTCTCGCCGGTCTCCTGCCGGTTCCGTCTCTCTTGCGGGCAGGACAAATAGCCACCATCACGGGCCAGGGCGACGGGGACCTGTACATCAACGCCAATCCCCCGGACACGCAGTCCGCTTCCGCCCGGCCAGAAACCGTCGCCACAAGCCCGGCCAGGATTGACTCTATTATTGACCGCGTTTCCAGCCATTATCAGGTGGACCCCAAACTGGTCCACGCCGTGATCCGGGTTGAATCCAATTACGATCCTTCAGCCGTTTCCTCCAAAGGCGCCATGGGGCTGATGCAGCTGATTCCAGCCACGGCCCAACGCTTTGGCGTGCGGAATCCTTTTGATCCCGGTCAGAACATTCAAGGGGGCGTCAGCTACCTGAAATATCTTCTGGACCTTTTCGGGGGCAATCTGCCGCTCTCGCTGGCCGCTTACAATGCCGGAGAGGAGCGCGTGATCCGGTCCGGAGGCGTCCCGGCCATCCCGGAAACTGAACATTACGTGCAGGCCATCACGCACCTTTACCATTCGAAGAATATCGGCTCCGCGGCCGCAGCAGCGCCTGCCGCCGCTCGGATTGTGCCGATTGTCCGCTACGTGGATTCTCAAGGGGTCATCCATTTTACCAATGCGGAGTAGGCGGCCAGCCTGGTTCGCCCGGCAGGCAATCGAGATGAATACAACCATCCAGGGGGAAACAACGGAAGCTAAAGCGCGAGGTCTACAACGAATGCCCGCGGAACGGCTGGGATGCAGGCTTGCCCTGCTGGCTGGAGTCTGGATTGTCCTGGTGTCTGCGCCCTGCCTTGCCGCCTTGCGGCATCCGGCCCTTGCCCGCAAGGCGTGGGTGCGCGCCGTGGACCTGCAGCGGAAGCTGGAGGCCAGACCCGCCGGGCATCGCACGCGGGCGGAATACGCGCGCGTCATCCGCGAATACCGGCAGGTCTATTTTTACGACTTTGCTGACCCCAAGGCCCCGGTTGCGGCGGAGAGCATGGGCGATCTCTACGTGGAGATGGGCCGCTTGTTTCACAACTCCGCAGACTTCCAGTCCGCCATCGAGCATTACCAGTACGTGGTCTCGCAATACCCGGGCACCAGCATGGCGCGCGAATCCGCGCTGGCCATCGGCAATGCCTATCTTAAAGGCCTCAAGGATCCTGACCAGGCTACAGAGGCCTACCGGGCGATGCTGGAGAAGTACCCCGCCTCCCCGCAATCGAGCGAGGCGCGGAAGAAGCTGAAGGAAATTGCCGGCATGCAGGCCGCGCGGCAGGAGCAGGAATCTGCAAAGGCCGTCAGCCCTGCGGGCCAAAGCAATCCCGCGGCCCGCACAGCCGGCGGTCCGGTGGAAGTGACGGAGATTCACAAGTGGGTGGGGCCAAGTTTTACCCGTGTGGTGATTGGGGCGCAGGGACCGTTCCAATACAATACGCTGCGATTGTCCCACCCGGACCGGATTGTCTTTGACCTTCCAAACACCCGCGTGACCCGGGCGCTGCTTGCGAAGAATGTTCGCGTCAACGGAGCTTATCTTCAGGACATCCGCGTGGGCCAGTTCAAACCCGACGTCACCCGCATTGTGCTGGACGTCAAGGACATCAGCGACTATTCCGCCTTCCCGCTCCCCAATCCCTTCCGGCTTATTATCGACGTCCATGGATCGTCAGCCGAAACCGCGGGGAACGCCCCGGAACACGCAAAGCTCCCTGCCCGCGCCGCCGCGAGAACCGAACCTATCGAGCAGGTCCCGGCGGAAGAGAAAACTCCTGCCGTGAAGCAGACGCCGGTCTTGGCGGAAGAAAAAGCTCCTGCCTTGAAGCAGACGCCGGCCTCGCCGCTGAAAGCGGAAGCTGAGGCATCAGGGGGCATTGAAGAGGCTGCGAATCGAAGGTCCGGGGGCGCCATCGAATTCCCTGACCAGCAGGCCGCCATGGCGATGGCTGAAGCCGAGTCAAACCACCATGCCGGAGAGGCGGCGAAAAAGCAGACCCAGGCGACATCAGATCATTCCGTCCAGCAGCCAGCAAAACCGAAGGCCGCGGTTGCCTCCAGCCCTCACATTGAGGAACCTGCGAAACCGAAGGCCCAGACCGCCTCCAGCCGTCCTGACCGCGAAGCAGTGAAGAAGACGGAAGCCGCGCCCTCCCGGCCGGTCCCGCACGCTGCGAAACGCAAAGTTGAAGTGGCTTCCACCGAAACCAGCCACAATCCGTTTCCGATTTCCGCCAAGCCGGCTTCTCCCACTGAAAACGGCTCGCAAACGCTTACTCGCGCTCTGGGCCTGAAGGTTGCGCGCATCGTGATCGACCCGGGCCACGGGGGTTTTGATACGGGAACCATCGGCCCCTCGGGACTGGAAGAAAAGAATATCGTGCTCGATATCGGACTCCGGCTGCGCAAACTGATTGAGACACAGACCAACAGCGAAGTGTTTATGACGCGGAGCACGGACAAATTTGTTCCCCTGGAAGAAAGGACCGCGATCGCCAACGAAGACGGCGCGGACCTGTTTATCTCCATTCATGCCAACGCCAGCAGCGACCATCACGTGAGGGGGATTGAAACCTACTTCCTGAACTTTACCAGCGACCCCGAAGTCCTGCGGCTGGCCGCGCGTGAAAACGCAACCTCACAGGAATCCGTCCACCAGTTGCAGAACCTGATCCAAAAAATCGCCCTCAACAACAAGATTGAGGAGTCGCAGGAACTTGCCCGCGACATCCAAACGGTGCTCTACAAGCGCATGTCCAGGGTCTCGCGCGGCATCCACAACCGTGGCGTGCGCAAGGCCCCCTTTGTGGTTCTGATCGGCGCCAACATGCCCTCCGTCCTGGCGGAAATTTCCTTTCTCTCGAATCCCCATTCCGAGCATCTCCTGAGGGAGCCCGCTTACCGTGAGCAGATTGCCAGGGCGCTTTTCCGTGGCGTCGAAAATTACATCAACAACCTGGGGAGCGTCCGCATGGCCCAGCGGACCCAGTGAAGTGCCCTCCCGTTCGCCGGCCGGTCCGTCAGGCAGGCCGCCTCTTTCCGCCCGCTTTGTAACCCGGGCAGCGGCCCCGTGGCGCCACCCGATCGGGAAGCAATTCGCGGCCTCCATGCCGGTGGCCGGATGAACGCGGTGCGGCAAAAATCAAACCCTGCCGCCGCAAAGGCCTTCATCCCGCCGCAGACAATTTCTGCTATGCTATGGCTTGATGAAGTCCATCACCCGCCTCAACATGACGTTCTGGGCCATCCTGGCCTTGAGTGCCGTTCCAGCCGGCGCCCAACACACTACGATTGTGAACCTGGCCACCCTGCCCGAATGGCAGGTGCAAAAGAGCCGCAATGTCAGCTTGAACGACGTGCGCCAGTGGGGAGTGCAGCCGCCCGTCGATGACGAATACGGCGTGACAAAAGTGGAGGTCCGGACCTACGGCAAAGATCATCAAACCATCGAAACCGTCGTTGAAAAAGCGCCTGATCCCTCTTCTGCATACGGATTGTTTACCTTCTACCGGAACCCCTCGATGCAGGCAGAAAAGGGAATGAAGCTTGCCGCCATCGGACCCGAGCAGGCCCTGATGGCGCGCGGGACGTTCTTTGTCCGCGCCATGCGGCCAGCCAAAATGTCAGAAGATGATTTCCGCTCTGCTCTGGTTGCGATCGCCGGAGCGGCTCCGTCAGCGAACACCCTGGCCCTGCTGCCGCCATCCCTGCCCTCGAAGGGGATGATTCCAGGCTCGCATAAATACATACTGGGTCCCGTGGCCATGCAACGGGCTGTTCCGTTCCTGCCCGCCGGTCTGGTGGGCTTCCAGATGGGGGCCGAGCTTCAGGCAGCAGCCTACCGTCTGAACGGCAAGCCCGTGACTCTGGTCTTTATCAGTTATCCCACCGGTGCTATTGCGCGCAAACGATTCGCCGCCTTTGAAACCAGTCTGGGCGTCAACCACAAGCACGGAGCGGAAGCAATTTACGGAAGGCTGAAAAGCAGCTACGTACTCCTGGTCCAGAACGCACAAAATAAAGAAGTTGCAACACGCCTGATGAGCCTGTTGAAAATTGAGCAGCAGGTGAGCTGGGACCAGCCTCCCCCGGGCAAGCCTGTGACGGTGCAAATGGTCCACTTGCTTATGGGGAACATCATTCTGGTGGTTCTTCTGGTGGGCATGGCTGTGCTGGCCGGGTTCCTGCTTTTTGCTTCCCGCCTGGTTGCGGCCCGATGCTTCCCGCATTCGGATTGGGCCCGCGGGTACGAAGACTCCATTATCCAACTGAACTTGAAATAACACTAACCCTAACCAAGAGCTGGACTTAAGTCGGAAGACGGCGTTTCCGAGACTGAATTCTGGAAATTTTTCAGAGTTTTCGGCGAAAGTATTGTTGCGGTAAGTATATCTAAAAGAAGTACTTACAGGACAAATATTTTCCGAAAAATTCCTTGACATGACTGCCTGATTTTAACTACACTCCAACCGAGCTTAGATGGCGGAGCGCGTCCGACCTTCTATTCTCCTCTCACTAAAAATGCTCACCCGCAGATCCGGGGGATCATAGGTTCCCCTATCGGGTGGGCATTTTTATTTTTGCCGCGGTCTGGTTTACCCCATGCGGAGCCAGTTTTGGCGACAGCGATGGACCGGTTCGTCCGGCAGTTGCTTTATCCGGTGGAGTTAAAACTTCAATCTATTGATATACATAAACTTAACTTCTTTTGACTGCGGCGTTCCGGCCGTATGCCAGGACCGGGGTTAACAGGAGACTTGAATATTTCAATGCCAGTCGGGTACGATAAGCAGGAAGGTTGATGCGTTAGGTTGCTGTTGGGCTGTTAAAAACCAGGGTTGGAGCGGCGATTCGCGGCGACTTGACAGGCAGGCAAGTATTTCAGCCTTCTTAATCGGCAAGTATCCGACATCATCCGCAGGCAGGTCATGATTGCCGGTGGCGCTGACAGGGGTCAATGAAGCATCGGTATTCTCAGTTTTCAGCCGGCGTAGCTCAGTTGGTAGAGCAACGGTTTCGTAAACCGTAGGTCGGGGGTTCGATTCCCTTCGCCGGCTCCATCATTTTCAATAACTTGCGGCAAATCCACCACCTTCCTGTTATGAGGCAGTTGCGCGGGGGTTGCGGATTGTGGCGGACTAGTTTTTGCACCGAGCGAATCGATCTACGAGATAACGGCTGTAGGCCCGCCCGTCTCCTGGCTCGTGCCACAGCGCTATGCGATACTCCCCTTCCACGTCCACGTCGGAACGTGGCCCTTCCCACCCCGCCGCCAGACCCTGCCGCTTCATGAACCTGGCCTTTGCCGCCCTGATGGCTTTCGGCAGCTACTTTGCTTACGACAGCGTCGGCGCCGCGCGCTCCCCACTGCCATGTCCAGGATGGGCTGTTCATTTGAGTTTTTGGCCGCTGCGGAGGCAGACTTGGTGAAGAAAGAAGAGGATGGCGTTGGCGTGAAAATCTACCTCGCGGCGGTTGGCGCGCGTGTGAGTTCGACTCCGATGGCTTTCGCCACGGCTCGGTCCGGCAAACCACCATGCCCAGGCCGCACCTTCGGCCGGGATGCCGCGGTCTTTGCGGCGCGCTGGATCATCCCGGAATCAACCGTCTGTCCTGTTCGCGAGATGGTCTGGAAGTAAAATTCATCGCCGGCGATTTCGACGAGCATGAATGTCCGGTCCTGGTCGTACCCGGCTGCGGTCAGGTCCGTCTTCCTCAGGTTGCCCTTTCGCAACTCGCCTGAAGCTCCTTCGGTGAAATAGTGGATGCCATGTTGCGGCTTCACGCGTTCATAAACATGGTCGTGTCCGGCGAAGACGACCTGCACCCCGTATTTTATGAACAGGGGCTCCAGCAGATGGCGGAGTTCGACCGAAGGGCCATGGTAGGCCCCGGAAGAATAGAGCGGGTGATGGAAATAGCAGATTTTCCAATCCGACCGCGAGTTCTGCAACTCCTTCTCCAGCCACGCGAGCTGCTGCGGGTTCATGTAATTGCTATCGAGGACGAAGAATTGGACGTTGCCTTTCTTATACGTGTAATATTGCTGCCCGTTCATGTTGAACAACTTGTAAAACCGTTCATTGGAGACGTCGTGGTTGCCGAGCGTCGCGTAGAATTTTACGCCCGCATCGAGCAAGGGCTTGTAGGGTAGCTCGAACTTGTTTTGGTAGTCGGCAGGATTTTTCCCGCCGATGAGGTCGTCACCCAGCATGATCACGAAGTCAAAGGGGAATTTGGAGTGGTACGCAACCATCTGGCCGGCCACGGCATATTGCTCCTTGCTTCCATTTCCCATGTCGCCGATGACCGCGAAGCGCACCGAGTCCTTTTTCATTGGCAGAGTCAGCTCCTGGGCGCGGAGCGGCAGGCTTATGGCGGCGAGAGCCACACAGGTGACGATGACGGAGCAGCGCATAGTCGGCATAAGAGGAAGGCCTCAAGGAAGGGCATTGGGAATGAGATCCACAACCAGTTCCGCTTTGATATCCTTCAGCACCAGGGTGCGCCCAACGAACCGATACGCCAGCTCAGGGGGTAGTTCAGGCAGCTTGAGCATCAGGGTCGGTGGAGTGGTGGTTAGCGGGATATTTTCCGGGAACACGTCGTTCACATGCATAGCGACGACCTTGAACGGAGTATCCTGTTGCATCGTTTTGTGCGCCCGCCGGCCTTCCGGTCCGACAAATGTTTTGCGGATGATTCTGCGGATCCGCTCAGTCGCCTCGTGGGTGAAGATGTCACCCTGAAGTGCGTCCCGGCGCGCCTCAATAATCTTTGCGGCCAGCGCGTGCTGGCGTTCAACAATCTGCGCCGGGTCCTTCGTAGGCTTCAGGGCCGGCAGCGAAGCTTCCAGTTTCTTCTGCATCTTGACATATGCCTGGACGCGGTCGATAAAGGGTTTGAAGTCGCGCGCTGCCTCACTGTCCTGCGGCTGCCGCTTGCGGTCTGCCAAGCCCGGCACCACAAACACCAGGAGCGAAAGCCACAGGAGATGGTGGGTGATCCGGATTCGACGCTTCATGAATTCTCCCCGACGGAAGTTTGGAGGCAGACACATTCTATCCGAAGACCGCTCCTGAACCTGTTCAATATTGCTCACACATCTGAACAAATTTGCGCATCCCAGATTAGGAGGGTCTTAGCCCCAAAACTTTTAACCGGCATAAAGGCGGCGACCGGCCCAGTAATTCTGCTTCCCTTTTCCCCAATGGGGCGATAGTTGTAAACTCAAAACAACACGCCCCTTTTCGCCCAAAAGAGTGAATAGCATTGCGGCTAAGACTCCTCCAGGGATTCCTTCACCATTTCATCGACACGCTCCCGGACTGCTTCTTTCACCGCTTCCTTGACCGTCTCTTTCATCTCCTGCGGATTCAGGCCCGCGCTCCCGGTCTCTGACTCCGCCGATTTGAGCGCTTCTTTCACAATGGGGCTCAGCGGCGACAGCTCCTTGACCAGCCCTTTTGTCGCCTTCTTGATATCCGTTAAGTTGAGTTCGGAGTGCTGTTCTGTTTCGACTGCGCTCGCCTCCCAATCCGCCTCAAAAGTCTTGATTAAACCATTCAATACTTTCAGTTCTCGAACGATAATACCGACCTCGCGGCGCAAATCCAGTTCGGCAGTGCGCAGGCTCTGGCTGCCGATAAAGGCCTGACGGCGGTCGCGGATGATCGTGCGCGTGTGCAATCGCAGCTTCGCGAGTTTCCGGACTTCCAGGCCGGGGATTTGCTTGCTGACGCGGCCGATGACTTTGATCTCAACCCCGGCTTTCGCTCGCTCACTGAGTGCGCGCAGCATTTCCGCGTCGGCGATCTTCGGGTCGTAGATGAGCAACTCCTTCTTGGCCTTGCGGATGAACGCACCGAGCACCTTGCGGGCGTTGGCGGGACTGACAACAAAGGTGTTGAGCGCCGGTGTATAGGGATTGCGCGTGGTATCCGCCTCAAACAACTTCACCGCTTCCTGGATGGACCGGGCATTCCTGGTGACGATACCAAAGCCCCGGCTATGGTTGATATCAAGGTGGGTGAAATTGAAGGAGAGGACGTAGAGCAGCCGGCGGTCAACAATCATCATCTTGTCGTGATAGCGCACCAGATCGCCGGCGGTGCGCGAAACGGCGACACCCACTGCCAGCAGACGCATCTCAAGCTTCCGCAGACTTATCTCGCCGCCCCGGTTGGTGTAGGCAATCAATGCGCTCACCGCAACGCCGCGGGCGACCGCAGCCTTAAGCCCCGCCTCAATCTCGGCGCGGTCAAAACGGAAGATTGCGATCTCAATGCTTTTCCTGGCGTTTCGAATTCCCGAAAGCAGCGCCTCGGGTCCGTCGCCAGGTTGGATTAACAGTTTCACGGGCGATCCTCCATTGGGTCAGGCCGCGTTTTGGATCCCGGAAGGGCGGCCGTTCTGCTCTTCCCAAGCCTTCCTGCCGAGGCCTTTCCGCCTCCCGCCTTCTGACTTTAGTTCCAATGCCGGCCGAGTTGTCACACACAATCCAGAGTCCCGACCTTCCAAACCCGTGGCGAGAATTCGCAGTTAACCCTCTAGCGCCATCGCCGTTTCGGGATCGTCCTTGCGAAACTGGACTTCGTAAAGCTCCGAATAGACGCCGCCTGCCGCCAGCAGCTCGTCGTGGGTGCCGCGCTCAACAAGAGTATTCTCTTTCACCACAAAAATGACGGCGGCGCGCCGGATGGTTGCCAGATGGTGCGCGATCACGATGGAAGTCTTGCCCTCCATCAAGCGGCCCAGGGCTTCGAACACGGCTTGCTCGGACACGGCGTCCAGTCCTGATGTGGGCTCGTCCAGAACAAGAATGGGAGTATTGCGGATAACAGCCCGCGCGATGGCGATGCGTTGGCGCTGGCCCCCGGAGAGGGTGACGCCGCGTTCGCCGACCATCGTGTTGTAACCCTCGGGCATTTCCTCGATGAACTCGTGGGCGTTGGCCAGTTTTGCGGCGCGGATAATCTCCGCGCGGTTGGCTTCCGGGCGGCCATAGGCGATGTTCTCCCACAGGGGCGCGCGGAAAAGAAGCGTCTCCTGCAGAACAAAACTAATCTGCTGGCGAAGCGATTTCATCGTGTAGTTGCGGATATCGGTCCCGTCGATTTCCACTTGCCCGGAGAGGGGATCGTAGAAGCGCGCAATCAGGCTGATGATCGTCGTTTTGCCGCCCCCCGTCGGGCCGACGAAGGCCGCGACCTGGCCTGGCTCGATCTCGAAGCTTACATCTTTCAGGATCAATTGGTCCGGCTCGTACCCGAACGAGACTTTATCAAATTCAATTTTGCCCTGGAAGCGCCTGGCGCGGCGCGCGCGCGGCCGGTCACGCAGCCCGCTCTCGGTCTCCAGCACTTCGCGAATCCGATCGAATCCCACCTCCGCCTTGGAGACGGTGTCCGTCATTTTGGAGAGATCACGCATGGGCTTATACATCATCCCCAGATAAAGTAGAAAGACGACCAGGTCCCCGGCGGTAAGCCGGCCTGCCAGCACCAGGCGTGCCCCATAGCCGAGCATCAGGCAGGTCCCTATCGCCACGATCACATCGACGATCGGCGCCAGCGTCCCCTTGAGGTTGCGCGCCAGCAGGGCCGTCTCGACATTTTCCAGGCTCAGGCGCTCGAAGCGGTGCTCCTCGTAGTCTTCGCGGGCAAAGGCCTTGACCACGCGGATGGAAGAGAAAACTTCCTGAACAGTCGAAAGCAGCTCACTCTGTTTTTTCCTTACGGCGCGCGAGGCTTTTTTGATGCGCCTCGTAAAGATGTAAACCACCACAAAGAGCAAAGGCGCAATGGCGAGCGAGATGAGCGTGAAACGCCAGTTGAGGTAAAGCATGACTCCGACGATCCCCACCAGGGTGAGGATGCTGTTCACAATGCCCAGCAGCGCCGTGGTGATGAACGACTGAATGGCTTCGATGTCGGTGGTCACCCGGCCAATCAGGTCGCCAGTCCGCTTCTCGTCGTGTTCGGCGAGCGACAACCGGTGGATGTGGTGATAGAGCGTGCGTCGCAGATCATGCATCACCGATTGGCCGACGCTGGCGGTGAGATAGTTTTCCAGGTAGGAACTGATTGCGCCGACGATGGCGATGATTGCCACGGCCAGCACCGCGAAGTTGAGGATGGCCAGTTTGTCGGGCCCGATCCAGTGGAGAGGCAGGGCCATCCAAGGGGGCGGCTTTTTGGATTGGAGCAGGTAATCGAGGACGATTTTTAAGGGCCAGGGTTGAGCCAGATTGGCCGCGGATTCACCCACAACCGCCAGCAACCCGAGCGTCAGGGCTTTCCAGTGGGGCCGCAAAAAGCCGACGATGCTGCGACTTTTGTGCTTTTCACCGGTCTCAGGCGTCATCGTTGTTCAACCTCTTCCCTTACGGGCGGTTGAACTGGACAACTCAACCCGAAATCCTTCTCGTCCCCCGAAGAAAAGGCGCACCACCGGGCGCAGGGAGACCACAGAGAAGAGTACTTCTCCTTGCGCGGGTAGGGATTACGGTTCCTCACTTCTTGCCCACCAGTTTCTATCTGCGTCTGTTCTCCCTGGCCTCTGTGGTGAAATCCTGCATGCTCAAAATTTGTTCAACCGGGCGATTCTCGCCTCGACCACCGCGCTGAAACCCTCCACTTCCTCGGACGAATATCCGGCTGCCCGGAAAGCATCGCGAATCTGGTCCGGGGAGAGTTGCGCCAGGACACGCCCAATCCATTGAACGTCTGCGCGTGGAATATGATTGCAAACCCAGCCCATCTGCCGCTTCAGTATAAACTCCGGCAGATTTAAGAAGAAAACGACTGGCGGCTTTACCGGGTTGTTAAAGTCGATGTATTCGGGCCTGATCTTTCTGATGAACTTTGAACGGCGATACGCCTTGAGGTCACCTTTGGATCTCGCTAGCGTCCTACCGCGGCCTCCGGAGCCAAAACTCGACCCCAGATCACTGACCATATAGATCAGGCGCCGCCCGCCCCCTGAAGAGTCCGATGGTGAGTCGTCGTAAATGGAATTGTTCAGGTCCTTCAAGTCCCAGTTATTGATAAGGGCCATCATGACTCTCAGCCCGTTCAGTTCGCGGGTGTCGCTGAAAGGGTTGGAGCGCCAATGCCAGTTGCCGGTCTTTTTCTCCTCCTTCAGATACCGTTTCAGCCGCACATTCTGGACGGTCCCTTCGGGGCCCACAAACTCCTGTCCCCGGTGGAGATGGGCCGGCAGGTTTTCCACGTGCAATACCGGCATGAAGTAATCTTCGTTGGCAGAATAGCCGACGGCCCAGACCAGGCGTGAAGCCACTGTTTCCGGACGAGCCTCTGCCCCCAACTTGACCTTCCACTTGACGCCGTCCTGATCGCGTACAACAAATTTGGGGCTCGTACCATTGAGGTCTTCCTTGATAAAAGTGAAGGTGGTGCGGGGGCTGTTCTGCTTACCACCGGGTCCGAAAAACAGGTTGCGATGCTGAATATCTATGGGGTTGGACCAGAGAACAGAGTTTGCCTGCTCTGAAATTGTTTCCTCTGGCTTCAGAGCGTTCTTTCCTTTTTTCTCAGATGCGGCGGCAGCCGAAGACGTTATGGCCGCAATCGCGAGAAGAATAGTGACCAGGCGTAGTTTGTTGCTCATACGTGCTCCCGCGTATTCTCACCGTTCGGGGTGGACTTCTATCTTGAAACCCTGTCTCCGCTGGGCGCTTACGCCCAGGAGAATGGATATCCTTCAATAATCTAACAACTTAAGGCTTGGTTGTCTGTGCAATATTGACCACCCTGGTTGGGGGTTGGGGACTCGGGACGGGGGGGAACAAGGTGGATCTGTCCGGCTTTTGCTCTCGTAAGCCAAAGGCAAGGCTGGAACTGCTGAAGCGCATAGAGGCCAGGCCAGCTCATCATGCGGCGGCTCTTGAAGGATGTAGCCCTTAACTTGGGACACAATCCCCGGCACGGCAGAGAAGGATTGGCTCAATGAGTAGTTCCTCCCAAGCCCTCCATCATAACGTCGACCATAAACGATCCCAGCCGTTATCCACGAGAACGCATACCTCGGGCGGCACCCGGGGCGCCCAACCGGGCCCGCCGGCTTCTAGTGGTCCTGGTAGCAGCCCATGTCCACCTTCCCGTCTTTCGTTCTCGGCCGGCCATCCAGGTCTTTGGCGCCCATCACTGCTTCTCCCAGGTTGGCTCCGCGGCCAACCGCAGGCGAACTACTTCCGAGATGAAAGTCCTCCTTGTAGACATCAACAAATTGTGGATCAGCGAAGAGTTGGTGACCGCCTCCGGTGGCTTTTACAAAAGCTGTAAAGCTGGAATAGGCCTTATCGTTATAGGACCATTTCACCGCGTCAGGACCACCCTGGTAGTAGAACAGGTTGTGATCCATGGTCACGGTCGGAGTGCCAGGGTTGACGGGTCCTGATCGGCTGTGCGTCGCACGCGCAGGTGTGCCGATGTAAACAATGTTGTTCTCAAAGATGTTGTCCCGCATGTGCATCTGCATGAAGAACTCTCCGGTTCCGACGCGCCACGCGTTGTCCATGTAAAGGGTGTTGTTGACGATGGTCACATGATTGGATCCGCCGCGAAGTTTGTCATAGCCTCCAATGGAAATGCCCGCGTTGTGACAGAAATAGATCAGGTTATTGCGCGCGATGATATAACTCGTATTGCGCCCGGAGTGCTCGCTCGCCATTTCAATTCCGAAGTCGACGTTGTGAATAATGTTTCTCTGGATCACAACCCGCGTCCCTCCGTCCACGTAAATCCCGTCTGATGAGGCGTTCCCGGGGGTGGAAGGAGAAAGCCCATAGGCGGGATTGGCCTGGGAGCTGATATCGTAGACCAGGTTTTCCTCCACCACCCCGTCGCGCGCGCGGTCAACCTTTGGATCATGCACCGTGGGCTCGTAACCGATGATATCGATGCCGATGTTATTGTTTTCGTACACTTTGTTTCGGGCTACCCGGAAATGCGTCACGTTGCCGTTCAGGACAAGAGATTCGCTCGACCCGGTGTGCAAGCCGTGGACCTGGTTCCCGGCAATCGTGAGATCGCTGATGGGGGCCCTGGCGTCGGTGCCGTAAACCGCAATGCCAAATCCATTGGCGCCGCTTCCGATTTTATTGAGCCCCTGGTACAGTTGCTGGATGCTATGGACATCGTTGTCGAGTATCCTGATGTGGGAACCGTGGCCGTCAATGCGAATTCCAAAAGGAACGCTCTTGGGGTTATTGGTCTTATAATTGCTGACTACAAAACCTTGAATGGTTATGTAGCTGGCGTTGTGTAACGAGATCATGGCGCTGGGGCCATTCTCGAGGAATAAACAACCTCCATCCAGGATGGCAGTTTCTCCGGGCGCACTCCGGAACGTGATGGAGCCCGCCGCCGCGCTGCCCGAAGAGGTAACAGCCAGACGCTGGCAATACGTCCCCCCGCGAACCTCCACAGTGTCTCCAGGCTTCGCCACGTCGGCAGCGTGTTGCAAGGTGCTGAAAGGTTTCTCCCTGGTTCCGGGATTCGAGTTGCTTCCCATCATCGAAACGTAGAGATGCTTGCTGCTCGTGGCCGTGGTGGATTTCGCTGAGGCGCAGCAGGGACTGACCATCAACAGGGAAAAGAACAGAATCCCGAGCTGTTTTTGGATGTTTTTCAACGGATTTTCCTTTTCATTGTTCACCCCGATCCGAATTTAATCGAATCAACAACCGTATCGATTTGATGAGAGCCTCTTCGCCTACGGTTTGTTGTGACATTATCTTCTACTCCCAATCAGCACAGCTGTCCTGGAATTTCCATTCTTTAGCTTCCAGTTCACCGAAAAACCTATACCTCCGGCCCTGTCGTGTCAACCGCAAGCCGCCCAGGCCTCTTTGAGGTGGCTGTGCAACCCTTCCTGGCCGTACTGCGGAGTCGCTCTGCGGGTTTGCCCGCTGTGACCTGATTGGGGTTTTGGGTAACGGGTGAAGAGAGAGGAATGAACCGGGGTGAGATACGGAGGGAAAAGCAGCGGCGGCAGTAAAAAGGTTACGGGTTCCTGGTGGATCAGGGGCGGGAGAGGAGCAGCGGAGGGCCTGAAAAACTCTTATAAGGGAATAGCCGGCCACCCTCTGAGGCCATTGAGTCAAGAGCCCAACGGTGCGGCCGGCTCAGAAAATTTCAGGGACCAGGGGTCACGGGGGAGGCGGGTTGACCACCATTGTTTGCACTCACAATGGCCCATGCGACAAAGCCCGCTTCGGCACCCAGCCCGAGAAAAAGAAGAGCTGTCGGGCTCAACCGGATAATGTGCTTAAGGTGCCGCCGCCCCTGAGGGTCAGCAGGTGTGGGCGCTGCGGCAGCCGTCGTTGCTATCGTAATCGTTTTGCCCTTGCCTACTTCCTGAAGGGCTCCATTCTTTTCTACCTGCAGCGCCCCGTCCTTTGCCGTTACGGCAAGCAGTCCGTCAGACATCGCGACTTCACCAAGAGTTTGGTAACCCTTTGCCGGAGACACGGTCACGTCTCCCGCCTTTATCCGGAACATGCGGCCGGCTGGCGGGTGATAGAGGGACAAATTGCCTTGAGTGAGAGAAACGGTCACTGCATCTGCTTCGCGCAGGAATGATGCCTGCGTCTGGCGGCCCAGGACCATGCGATTCCCCTGGTCTAAACTCACCATCGCGAGTCCATCATCAACCCGCAGGTTGTCGCCTTCCAGAAGCGTTGTATGGGGGAGAGGAGCCTGGCCATCCAGGGTTGCATTCTTACTCCCCAGCAACGATCCCAGCGGCATCGGGCTGCCGATGGCTACTGTCGAAGTCAGCGCCAATGCCCAAGCCATTGTCCATACAAAGTTAGCCGCCATCCGTCGAATCATCATAGGCCTCCGCAACTTCTGAGTTATACCAAGATAAACGTTTACTGTCAAGTTACATTTCTGCCATTGAACTTAGAACCTATTTTTCATCTCGCAGCGCGGATGATGTCTTTCAAAAGACCTGATCGGTCAATTTCTCTCCGCTGCTTCTGAGGAATGAAATGCCCAAGCACGCCTGCCCATGCGGACTGCTGAACGACGCGCGTAGCTTGCTCTTCCCTTCAGAACTCCCTTTTGCCAGGCAAGAACCTGGATGTAAGTGAGAACGGGCGCCAACAGAAGCCAGTTTGCGCTAAAAAAAGCGTTCGACTCGGTAATCGACAGAACAATGAAGAAAGCGAGAAGGCCCGGCACTTCATCCCGGAAAACGGTTGACCTTCGGACTTGTGAAGCAATGTAAAGCTTGGCCATCAGAACCACCGCCAGGATCATGGCGATTGTGAAAGCTAATGTTCCCAGCAAGCCGGTCTGCACGAGAGCATGCATCAAAGTATTGCTAATCTGCGCGTTCTTCAGAAAGTAACGGTCGGCCTGAAAACCAAACCCGATCCAGGGAGAGTGTTTAAAAAGCTCCCAGCCTTCCTGCCAGAGAACGGTCCGGCCGGTTAAGGTAGGGTCGAAGTGGCCGGTGCGAGTTCCATAATGCCAGAATCGATCGAAAAAGTGAGCGGACCACATCAAGGCCGCAAGCCCGATCCCCCAGACCACAAAAATCATTCTTCGCGAGCGTCGCAGCATCAAAATGACCACGCTGCCTACCATGAATGCAACAATCTCGCTCCGTCCCTGGGCAGCAATCAGGCAATAGCCGGAAATCAATAAAACCACAAACCAGAACGATCTAAGGACCATTCTCCCTTGCCACATTCGGCCCAGGGCATATAGCCCGGCCACGGCTGCATATCGGGCAAAACCCGTGTTTCGTGTTCCAGCCATACCCAAGAATCCTGCTGTCTTAAAGCTTCCCGTGGCCGAGTGCAGCGCCAGCGGGTCACTCCCCACAACTGAAGGCCCTCCCAGCAACGGCATGCCAACCATGATTCCCAATGTCATTATGACGGCGATGATTCCGCTGAGGGTCAATAAGGAAGTTGCGGTCTCTACCGGATAATCGGTTGACAAAATCGCAATTCCAACCAGTGCAACCGATCCAAAGGCAAGGCCCCAGTATGTAGCGTCATACGAATAAGGCGAAAGGATCAAAGAGGAAACCACTCCCACGATACTGTAAATCAACATCAGTCCCAGTGGCCCTTCAACCGCACCCCGGCTTGTGGTCTTTGAAGGAGTCAGCAGCCACAGCAAGGCAAACCAGCCGGCCAGTAACGGGAAAAATGCCCGCACGCCTTGGATCAATTGCACCGTTGTGGCTGGGAAATTCGGGGCCAGCACAAGACCGGGTCCCGTGTTGTAGCCACTCCAGATGAGCAACCAAAGCGCCATTCCGGCGAACGCCGCGATGTTATGGCGTATGGTCCGCGGGCGGTGGGGGAGCGGTCCCGGATTTTGAAAGCCGTGCCTGGCGGTCATCAATGGGATGATCTCAAATCTGCTGATATCTTGGGGGCTTTGCCGGGCCGGATCGTCAGTTATCCCCCGGCGCTGCGTTGGGGAACCCGCGCTGGAACCGGATCTTCCTCAGAGGATGGTTGCGCCCTGAGCGCATCAAGATAAACGCGGTTGATGCGTTCGGCCACGCGGCTCCAGTCATAAACCTGTTCGGCCCTTCTGCGCGCTGCGCGTCCCATTTCGGCTCTGAGCCCGGCATCCAGGGCCAGCCGGCTGAAAGCTGCCGCAATATCCTGCACGGCCTGTTCCGGAGAGCGCGCAGCCACCTTGATGCCGCATTCTTCCGTCACATGGAGCCCGGGTCCGGCCAGGTCAAAGCAGATCACCGGCTTGCCGGCGGCCATGGCTTCCACCACCACAAGTCCTCCACCGTCACGCAGGCTCGGGAAAACGAAGGCGTCCGCTTCGGCCATCTCTCGAAAGAGATCTTCTCTCGGCATCCACTTCACCAGGCGGACGTGGTCGCCCATGGCAAGGTCGTCAATCAGCGACCGAAGGCTCGCGTCTTCCGGGCCGTCCCCCACAATCATCAATTCGGCCTCCATGCCCTGCCGTTCACGCTTCACATCCTCAAAAAACAGCCTGAAAGCACGGATCGCCAGGTCAAAGCCTTTCAGCGGGATCAGCCGTCCCGCCGTCAGCAGCCTGAAGCGCCTGGCGTCCGGCTTTGCCGCCGCAGCGCGGGGAAATCTCTCCAGCGACACGCCGTTGACGGAAAGCAATTGCGCTTTCTTTTGCCAGCGTCCGGGCAAAGCGTCAAAAGCTTCGCGATTGGCCATCAGCAGGGTCCTGGCCCGCTGCTGCCCCATGGCAAAAAAGGGATCGTGCCTGAACACCCACTGCAACCCCATGCGGACGTATTCCCACAGGCGCGGCCTCAGCGCAAACTCCCGCCGGAAATTTCCCGGCACGCGATGAGCCCCGCCACCGGGACCGCGGACATAGGGAACCGGCAGCAGGGCCCCGATGATGCTCGCCATCCAGTCGTTCGTGTAGGTCAGGTGGTGGAACAGATCAAAATGGATTTTCCTGTGCAATCGCCGCGCGGCAAGATACGCCCGCCACTGCCACAGGTAAGCATAGAACTGGATTCCTCCCTGGGCCCGATTCAGACGATACAACCAGCCGGGCAGGCCCACATAAGCGAAGTGAACCCTCGGCATGGGATCTTTCTCAAGCTCCGCCTCAATGGCGCCGCGATTCTGCCGGGCTGTCAGGACCCATAACTCGTGCCTCTGGCTCAACTGCCTGATCACGTTCCAAGCCATCAGGTCGCCCCCGCCGGGCAGTGATGTGCTGGGGTCACGAAGACACGCGTAAGCAGAAATTAGAACCTTGGGGGACTTCATCTTATCCCTCCACTCACAGGCTCAACTCGGCCCCTTGCCGCCTGGACCAATCCTGCAAGGTTCCCCTTCGCTCGCCTGAAATACCCGGCGTCGCGCAGCATCAGTCCGACGACCAGATTGAATCCCGCGTGCATCACAAGAGCCCACAGGCAGCGCAGCAGAGAAAGCTCCGGGTGCTTCCGCACAAAGTGGATCCGATTCAGGACTTGCTTTTTGCCGAGCAAATACCCGTTTTTAATAGGACTGGCATAGTGGGTAACCAACGCGTCGTGAACGACACAGAGCTTGAACTTCCTGCTGATCCTATAAGTAAAGTCGAGAAACTCGAGATAGCTGTAGCCGGCGAAGAATTCGTCAAACTTGATTTGCGCAAGAACCGGCTTTCGGAATACCGCCGCAACCGTCTCCAGCCATTCCACGTATAACGTTTCGCTGACGGGGTAGATTGGAGTCGGAAATCCTGATCGGAGCACTTCTCCCCGGGTATATCCTCCTAAAAAGAGCCGGTATGCCCAACGCACAGGTTTCAAGGCCCATTTACGTGCGGTGTCGCGGGAAGGGATGTTCCGAAAGTTAAAACCTGCACCCGCCAAGTCGGCTGGGGCCTGCTCCCAGAAAGTCATCATTCTTTCAATCGCCTGAGCCTCGAACTCCACGTCGTCGTCGACGAAGGCGATGAGCGCAGCGTCCTCCCTTGCTGCTGCCATTCCCGTGTTGCGCGCCTGTGATATGGACAGGCCTGGCAGGTCAAGGAAGCGAGCATTCAACTCGGGATGCTCTCGCACCGTCTCGGCATTCTCGAATCCTTCCCCGACGATCAGGACTTCATCGGGAAGCCGAGTCTGCGCGGCCAGACTTGATAACAATCGGCGCACCTGGGGGTAGCGGTCTTTGGTCGGGACTACTATTGTCAGTTTGTCAGTAATCGTCTGAATTTTGGCGTCCCCTTCTGACATGGAATCACCTCTTTACCGGCCACGGTTCTGGCCTTTGGACGAAACCATCAGCACGCTTCCGAAGCTTCCGGCGAGGCGGTTGCGGTTAGCGACCTTCCGCTTAGAGACCTGTCGTGGGTTGAAGAGTAAGCAAAGTAGCGTTTCAACCCGAGCAAGGGACCCTCAAAGCAGCACCGGGAGAGCTCTGCCAGCCCGAAACAGACGGCATACACGCAGAGCGCTCGCAGGCACAATGCGCCGAACCGGCCCAGGTGAGCAACAATTTCTCCGGGGTATTTCCCAATCATGGAGTCCCATCCGTAAAAGATGAGCCAGTGGGCGATATAGAGGAAGTAGCTGAGCTCTCCGCAGCGTCGCAACACCCGGGACCGCATCAGGATATTGACCAGGTGAATCCGCTTGCCCAGCACGACTGCCATCAAGCCGGTAAACAATACAGCGCAGAACGTGAACAGCAAGGCGTCGCCAGCGAGCCGCTTCCGGGTATAGATGCCGAACGGAAGTCCGCCCACCGCCAGAATTGCTGCGCCGGCGAGGCAGGACAGCCCCAAATTCCAAAGCCGCTTGTCCGAGTACCAGGCAGACCTGAGAAACAAAGCGAGGAGGGCCCCAGCCGCCAACCCATCGAAACGGAACCATGAATACTCGGCAACGCTCCATCCTTCAAAATAGGCGATCCCACGGAGAATCGGCTCAATGACACAGACGCCGGCTGCCAGCACCCAGATGTGTCTGGTTTTCAGGCGGGATATGAGCCAGGGCCACAGCAGATAGAAGTGCTCTTCCACTGAGAGCGACCAGAGCGGGCCATAGTAGACGGCAACCCCGAAGATTGGCGCCATGTTGGAGAGATAGAAGATGCTCAGGAAAACGTAATCGTGCGCTCCACGGTAGCAGATGGCAATCAGGATCAGAATCGCATAGTAGAGGGGCAAAATCCTCAGTGCCCGGCGTGCGTAAAAGTTCCGGAAATATCGCGGCTTGCCGGCCGAGTCCAGTAGAATTCCCGTAATCAGGAATCCGGAAAGAACAAAAAACAGGTCCACGCCCATCCACCCGGGGCGCGTGGCAAGTTCAACCCAGCGCGCTAGGCCCGTCCACTTTTCTGTTTGCATGGACCAGGCGAATCCATGCAACATCAGCACCAGGATGACGGCAACCCCGCGAACCCCATCCAGCTCGGGAATATGGGTACGCTTTCGAGACTGCGGAGCCAAGTTCGCTGTCTGCTCCGAAGTTGCCGAACTCTGGATTGTTTGAGAATTCATTTCGGCTGTTTTGCCACAGACTGAAGCGCCGTCAGCACTCCCTGCGCGCCAGATTCAAAATTCCATCCTTGGATGCGGCGTGCCGACTCTTCACCCATCCGTTGGCGCAGTTCGGGCCGGCTGACGAGCAGCCGCAACTTCTCGGTCAGCTGCGGCACATCGCCCGGCTCAGAGATGAGTCCGTTGACGCCGTCCTCCACCAGGTCTGCCGCCGCGCCCACCACGCTGGTAGTGACGATGGGCAAGCCAAAATTCATCGCTTCATTCACGGCTGCGCCCCAGTTTTCGCGGTGCGAAGGGAACGCAAAGACATCAGCCATCGCATAGGAGGCCGGCAGCTCGCTGTAGTTCTGGAGCCCCGTGAAGTGCACGCCGGCAATCCTCCGGTCCCTGGCAAAGCTCTCCAGCGCTCCACGGTCCGGCCCCTCTCCCGCAAAAACCAGGTGCGCGGAATCGTTGCGCAGATTGGCAAATGCCTGAAGCAGGTCGGTGAGCCCCTTGCGGACGTCCAGTCGGCCGACATAGAGAATAACGACGTCGCCGGGTGAAATTCCCAGACCGGAGCGGATGGCTTCCCTTTCAGGATGGAGCCGCCACCTTTCGGCCTGGTAGAAGGCGTTGTCCACGGCCAGCGGCGTGAAAAACAATTTCTTTTCCGGGACGCCCATTTTGCGATAGAAGTTGGCGTTGCGCCGCCCCACCGCCAGAAAACCGGCCGGCAAACGGAACAGCGGAGGCAGCACATAGTCCCGCATGCTGCCGTGAGGAACGCCCTTTGGCTCGATCACATTCTTATCCGAGTGGATCAAAAGCGGAATGCCCCGCAGGGACGCCAGGCCCATCGCCATCCAGCTTGAAAAGCCCCACCAGCCGTGCAGGATGATGGCGTCATACCGGCGGAGTTCGGTTACCAGGCCGGGATGAATCAACCCCATAAACCGATCGAGCGCGGGCCGGGGTGAGTAATTGCGCAGAAAGCTGTAATCGTATCCGGACAGCAGGTCGCCGTCCCATTGCACGCTCCGGTCATAACCGGGATCAAAGGTGTTTCCCACCCCCAGGTCCGAATAGAAGTAAGCCTTCAGGCGGATTTCCGGGTG
>Ga0307373_10001202_pt1 | contig 48569 bp, 46 predicted proteins | sample OX2MG_FD_202534 | JGI IMG/M metagenome (GOLD analysis project Ga0307373, IMG submission 202534) | Soil microbial communities from Risofladan, Vaasa, Finland - OX-2 | ecosystem: Environmental > Terrestrial > Soil > Coastal area > Acid sulfate soil | place: Finland: Risofladan, Vaasa | collected...
CTACGAGAGCCCCGATTTGCAGAGCATCATGGCCCACGAGATGACGCACGTCTACTACGACGGCTTCTACCTCGAGGGCCGCGAGGATCCCCTGTGGCTTTCCGAGGGCATGGCGACATTCGACCAAGTCGAGTTGGGACTCACCAAGCCCAACTGGCTCAGGCCCAATTTGCGAATCCTGGAGGAAGGCGGCGGGTACTCGCTTAAGCAGCTCATGGGCGTAACGACGCTCAACGGGGCCTCGGACGCCGAGGTCCAGCTCTGGTATTCGGAAGCCTACAGCATCGTGCGCTTTTTGCTTAAGCTGCCGCCGCGCAACGGCTTCTACAAATTCTCCATCGCCATTCGAAACGGCGAAAGCGTGCCTAAGGCCCTTTTGGCCGGCTACGGCATGCCGTATAACCGCATCCAGGCGCTCGAGTACGCCTGGCGCTTTCATCTTTCCAAACTCTCGCTGCGTCACGTGGGCGAGAGCTTCAACGCGCCGGCCCTGCAGTTGAACCTCGACGATCAGTAGACGCAGAGAGCCTTGGGACCATGGTCCCGGAGGACCCCGGCCCAAAGACCGGCGCCGGCTGGGTCCGAAGGCCCAAGCCCCATTAATCGCGAACCTACTATAATATAATCGGCGGGTTGGCCGACGCATTAATTTAAACCAGGGAGTTCGACATGAAAAAACTTATCGTGATTTTGGGCGTGGCGGTGATGACCGCAGGATCGGGGGCACAGGCCGCTCGGGCGCTGGATTTCGACGCAGGAACGGCGCCGAATCTCTCAAGCATCGCCGCTCAAGTCAAGACGGCGGCCGCAAAGACGACGGCGCCCGCGCCGCGCGCGGCGAGCCCCCAAGCCTCGCGCCGCGTCATGATTCAGGAACTGGTCTCGCTCATGGACAAGGTCCTCAGCAACGAAGACCTTGCGAGCTATGCCACCCCGCCTCTTAAGAACCGCTCTCTGGACGTGGGCGCGTGCCGCAGCTACGGCGCCGACAATTACATGGAAAGAAATTTCCCATACCCGCCCCTCCCCTGCGTTCGCGGAGGCATCTACCTCTGGATGACGCCGCGGGCGGAGTATTTCAAATCCAAGGGAGTGTCTTCAAGCTACTACCAGAAAGTGGTTGGCTATCCCGCGCTTCCCGAACTCGTTCTGACGGCTGATTTACTCAAAAATACCGACTTCACCGTCGTTACCTTTCAAATAAATAATTCCATCGGCGGCGACGGGATGACTCCCCCGGGCGACGCCTATGATATGACCTATCTCGTCTACAAGCCCCAGATCACGACATTCGCCAAAGCGAACGGCTTGGATAAAGATAGCGCGCAAGCCGCATCTGTTTCCGCCGAGGATGTTTACGCCGCTTACGCGCAGCTTAAGCGGCAGCGCCGCATCCCCTAATCTAAGGCCGGCGGGCGGCCGAAGCGGGCTGCTGCAAAGCCGCCAGATCGGAGAGGGCCTCCGCGCTCTGGAAGCGAGGATCCACCTTGAGGTATTCCTTGACGATGACGCCTTGGGGGTTGATGAGGAATGTATGCCGGGCGGAAAGCGTCGTCACGATAAGGTGCATCACCGAACCGTAGAGCCGCGAAACCTTGCCGTCGGGATCGGAGAGAAGCTTGAAGCCAAGGCTCTCGGCGGCGCAAAACTTCTGGTGCGAGCGCACCGACTGCATGCTTACGCCCAGCACGACCGCGTTCAGCGGCCCGAATTTTTTCAAGTCCCGCTCGAAATTATGCGCCTCGATGGTGCAGCCTGACGTGAAATCCTTGGGGTAGAAATAGAGCACCACCCATTTGCCCCGGAAGCTCTTCAAGCTCACGGGCTTGCCCGCCTGCGAGTCGAGCGTGAAGCCCGGCGCCACGGAGCCTATCGCCGGAGCCTTGTCGGCCACGGCTTCCACGCGGCTGACCAGGAAAATAGTGAAGAGCGCGGACAGGCCGCACAAGGCCGCCACCGTGTACTTGAAGCGGCGCTTATCCTGGGGAGTCATCGCGTTCTCCTAAAACATCTCATCTTCGCTGATTTCCTTGGCCGGGCCTTTCAGGGCCTTTTTCTCCGCGGGGCTCAGCAGGCTCTTATGAACGACGATCTCGTAGAGATTGTCCCTGAACCACTGCCGGTACATATGGAAGATGCCCCGGCTGCCGAAGCGGCTGCCCCAGGAGTTCTCCACCTTGTACTTAATCACCGGAGCCTTCGCATTGGGCTGGTCAACGCCCGTAATCGCCATGGCGTGATCGGGGCTGCGCACCATGAGGTAGGTCGCCTGCGTGCGGGTCAGCTCCTTGGGTTTTTCTTCCTTCACGAAGCCGTAGATGGGATTTTTCTGGTAGATTTTCGGGTGCATGATGCCCGTGTCCGGGTCCATATCGTGATCGACGTCGGCCGCAATCCAAACCGGGTGCCCGGCCGAGATGGAAGCGACGACCAGTCGCTCCAAGCGGTTTAAGCTCACGTTCAAGAAGCGCGCGTTGGGCGCGGGACGGCCGAGCGCCGGCTCGCCGATTGCCGAGTCTTTGACGATATAGATCTCGTTGGATTTTTTCCCGGGGGAGTTGGCCAGCACGACGTAGTCGTCGGGATTAAAGCGCACGAATTTCTCGGCGAACTCAAGCGGCGTGTAGCTCGAGACCTCGGCGGGAGTCTGGCGCGTCAAGCCGCCGTTGACGGGCCGGCCCTCCTGGCGGAACTCGAAGCGCTCAGGCGGCGTGCCCAGATGGGTGACGAGCACCTTCCAAATCCGGGACAGGGCCAGGGCTCGCGCTTCCAGCATCGCCTTGGCGTCAAAGGCCGCCGGGTCGCGGCGAGCGGCCTCGAGCGCCTCATTGATGGACTGCGCCAAGGAGAGGCTCATCTCCTGCAGCAGGACGCCGCTGTTCTGCGAGCTCTTGGTCTCCGGCATGGCGCTTTCCGGTACCAGGCCGTATTTTGAGGCAAGAAACTGGAAGTACTCGAACCAGCCGCCGTCCTCCACCTTATCCTGGATGGAGAGTTCCTCGCGCAGATCCGAGGCCGAAATCTTCGCGCCTTCCTTCACGCTGGCGGCGACGGCGCCGACCGCCTTGCCCAGGTGCATGTTGGCCTGCTCAAGCAGGCTGAAGAAATAGAGGTAATTCTGCGAAAACTCAAACTTCCCAGGAAGCCTTTTCTCCGCGAACAGGGTCGAGCGAATCATGTTCAAGCCCGCGAAAATCCAGCAGCGTCCGGAGTTTTTCTGATTGGTGATGGTGCCGGCGGGAAGCTCCACCGTGTACTTGTCCGTATGGTTCTCAATGACCTCGCGGTTCAAGGCGACCTTGGAGAATCCCAGGCGCTGCGCGGCGTCGCGCAGGCGTTTGTCTCCGGCCGAGACTTCCTGGGCGTCCTTCAAGCGCATCTGCTCGATCCACTTCGGGGAAATGCCTCGTTCGCTGGGAAGCGGCGCGCGCGCGGAGGAAAGAGCCGCGGCGCCGTCGAACAAATCGGCGCGCAGGTTGGGCTCGCTCATGCGGACGAGCTGGCGGCGCGCGGGCATTTTCCGCCGTGAGTCTTGGTCTTTGCCGGCCTGCGTTGGCCTAGCGCTGGATGGCTCCATCGCGGCGGAAAGCGGCGCCACGCTAAGCATGGCGGCAGCTGGAGAAGACGGCTGGGCCGCTGCGGTTTTTTCTTCAGCGCTGGGACGGACGGCAGCAAGCTCGGATAAAGAGGCCGGGAGAACGGCGGGCGCGGCGCCGGGCTCAACCGCGAAATTATCCTGCGCAAGATCGGGAAGAGCCGCCGGGATCGAATCCGGGGCCGTTCCCATGGGCAAAAGCGCCGCGGGAGCCAGCGCGGAGGCGCCGGCGGCGGGGATTTCAATGGGGGGGATGCCGGCGTCACTTCCGGCCGCTATTTCGCCGGCCCGAGCGGAAGCGCCCAGCGCCAGGCAGAAAATCGGAAGCCAGATTTTTCCGGCGGTCTTTTTTGTAAGACGCGTCATTCCCATCTCCTTAAAGCGAGCTCAAAGTAGACGTCGGCTGCTTCTAATTATATAAGGATGCTCCGATGGGCGTCTGGGCCCAAGGGTCCATCGGGACGTAGGCCTTTTTTCCCAACCCCTTGACAAAATAAAGTTCATCCCCTATAATGCCTTGCCAGTGGATAAAAGTGGGGAGAAAAGTTTTGAAGTGGGATTTAGTGGGAACCAATGATTCTGCTCATCGGCCGCTACGAGTACGCCCTCGACGCCAAAAACCGCGTCGGGCTGCCGCCCAAGTTCAGGGAGGCCTTGGCGCAGGAGAAGGCCAAGGCGGTCTACCTCACCAGCGGCCTGGAGAACTGCCTCTATCTTTTCCTGCCCTCGCAGTGGAGCCAGTTGCTGGAAAAAGATTTGTCGGCCTTCTCCCTGCCCAACAAGGAGCAGGAGCGCGCCTTCAAGCGCAAGTTCTTTGCCGAGGCCACCGAGGCGGAACTCGACTCCGCCGGACGGATTTTGATTCCCCAATTCCTGAGGGAGCACGCGCGCCTCGGAAAGAACGTCCTCATCCAAGGCGCGGGCAAGCGCGCGGAAATTTGGGACAAGGATAAATGGAACTCCTACAAAAAATCGAAGGTCGAACCGGCCTACCGGCTGGTGACCAAGAGCATCGAGATTTAAGGCTGGGGGGGACGGCCATCATGAGCGGGGACAAGACCTACCGCCATGAGCCCGTGCTGCTCCGGGAAACCATCGACGCCCTGGTCGCCGATCCCGACGGCCTCTATCTCGACGCCACGCTCGGCCTGGGCGGGCATTCCGAGGCCATATTAAGGAAGCTCTCTCCTAAGGGGCGGCTCCTGTGCCTGGACTTGGATCCCGAGATGGTGGGGCTGGCCCAGGCGCGCTGGGCCTCGCGCTCGGACAACGTCAAAATCCTGCGCGGCAACTTCAGGACCGTCCAGCAGATTTTGGAGGCCGAGAAGTTTTTTCCTTTGAGCGGCGCGCTCTTCGATTTAGGCATCAGCTCGCTGCACTTCGACAAGCCAGAGCGCGGGTTTAGCTTCCAGCATGAGGGGCCGCTCGACATGCGGCTCTCGCCCGAAAATCCGCTCACCGCGGAAGCCATCGTCAACCGCTGGCCCGAGGAGCAGATGGCGCTTTTGTTCCGCGAGTTCGGCGAGGAGCCGGCCGCCCGCACCGTCGCCCGCGCCATCGTGGAGCGCCGGCAAAAACGGCTTTTCACGACCACCACCGATTTAGCCGAACACATCGAATCCGTCGTGCCCCGCACCGCGGGCCGCCACCCGGCGACGCGGACCTTCATGGCGCTGCGCATCGCGGTCAACGCGGAGCTGGAGAACCTCACCCGTGGCCTGGAAGGAGTGCTGCCCTTCGTCAAGAGCGGCGGGCGCGTCGCGGTCATCAGCTTTCATTCGCTTGAGGACAGAATCGTCAAGACCCTTTTCTCCTCCTTCACATCACTCGGAAAATGCCGTCCCGTGAAAGGCGGGAAAGGCGGCGGAGCCGTCCTGCCTTCCATCGAAGAGGTTGAGCGCAACGCGAGATCGCGCAGCGCCAAGCTGCGGATCGTGGAGAAAACCTGATGATGAGAAACGATGGGGCGATCAGAGGTTCGAGCTGGGGCATGGCGGCCGTGCAGGGAGTCCGTTCGACGCTGAGTTCGCTGCTGGAGAAGCGGCAGCCCATGCGCCTTGAGGCGCTGGTGCGCGAGCCGGACGGGGGATATGTCTGGAAGCGGGTGTTCCTGAAAAAGGGAACTCGACGAGACCGCGACTAGGCCATAAAAATATGGCGGGCGCCTCGTCGGCGCGGGGCGCCCGCCTGTTCGTTCCAAAGAGCAAGGACAAAGCGAAAACCACATGAAAAAAGCCGGCCGGAGGACCCTGCAGATATTCTGCGGCGGCCTCCTCGTCATGGGCCTAGTCTGGCAGAGAATCGAGGCCACGGCGCTGGGCTACGCGGTTGAGAATTCCCGCCAGCAGATTTTGCGCATGCAGGGAGAAAACGCGCTTCTGGAAAGGAAAGTGGACAAGGACCTCTCCTGCGGCCGCATTGCCAGGGCCGCCACTTCGGAACTTGGAATGATTCCCGCGCCGCTCTCGGCCGAGCGGGCGCTGCCCGCCTCGCCCACGGAGAGCGCCTCGCAATCCTTCCTATCGAGCCTGCTCACCCGGGTTTGGCGGCGCGCCAAGCGCGACGCGCGCCTGTTCTCCTCGTAGCGCAGGGCCGGACCGCACAGCCATGGAGACGCGCCGACGACTCTCGCTCGCGACGTTTTTAGCCTTCCTGCCCGTCGTACCCCTGTCCCTGCGCCTGGCCCAGCTCCAGGTAGTCGAGCACCGCGGCATGGTCCTGCGCGCCGATGACGAGCTCGACCGCATGGCCGTGGAGGCCGCGCCGCGCGCGTCCATCCTAGATCGCAATGGCCAGGTCCTGGCCGAATCGCTTCCTTCCTGGGCCTGCTTCCTGGACAAGCGCATGATCAAGGACCCGGGCAAGACCGCCCAGGAGCTCTCCGGCCTCCTCGGCGTTCCCGCCGCCGAGATTTTGTCGCGATACCAAGCCGGGCGGCGCTTCGCCTGGATCAAGACCGACTTGGACTACGACCAGGCCTCGGCTCTTAAAAAGGCGCGCATCAACGGCCTGGGCGTCGTGTCCCGGCAGACGCGCTTCTATCCCAACGGCTCCCTGGCCGAGAACGTCCTGGGATTGGTCGGCAGCGAGGGGCGCGGCCTTTCCGGCATCGAGTACTCCGAAGACGCGCGGCTCGAAGCCGCGCCCATTAAAATCGAGATCATTCGCGACGGCGCGGGACACGCCATCTACGAGGACACCACCCAGGACTCGCCCGAGCCCAAGCCGCTGTCCTTGACCATCGACCGGAACATCCAGTTCTACGCGAGCCAAATACTCGATGAGGCCGCGAGAAAACTTTCCATCAAAAATGGGGTCATCGCCGTGGAGGATCCCCGGACCGGCGCCATCCTGGCCATGGCCGATTATCCGCCGAGTCCGCTGCAAAACGAAGCCGTCCAGGAGATGTACGAACCCGGCTCCGTCTTCAAGCTCGTCACCGCGGGCGCGGCGCTCAACGAAGGCGTCATCACGCCGCAAGAAAATTTTTTCTGCGAGAACGGGGCCTACCCGATAGCCCCGGGCGTGGTCATCCACGACGTCGAGCCCCAAGGAGACCTCACCATCGCGGGCATCCTGCGCTATTCCTCCAACATCGGCATCTCGAAAGTCGTGGCCAAGCTTGGCCCCGACGAATTCTACAGCTACGTGCGCGCCTTTGGTTTTACCAACAAAACCGGCGTCGATTTTCCCGGCGAGACCTCAGGAGAGCTGCGGCCGCTCTCGCAGATGACCCCGGTCAACCTCGCCGCCGCGTCCTACGGTTACGGCGTCGGCGTGAGCCCGATTCAGGTCTTGAACGCCTACAGCGCGGTCGCCAACGGAGGAGTTCTCATGCAGCCCCGCGTAGTCGAAGACGGGTCGCCGGAGGAAATCCGCCGCGTGGTTTCCGCCAAGACTGACGCCCTTCTTGTAAAGATGTTTGAAGGCGTGGTTGAGCAGGGCACAGGCGTGCCCGCGCAGATTCCAGGCTACCTTGTCGCCGGCAAGACCGGCACGGCGCGCATGATAGATCCCAAGACCCACCAATACTCGCGCACCGCCTACAACGCCTCCTTCATCGGATTTTTGCCCGCCAGCCGGCCGCGTTGGACCATTCTAGTCCTCATGGGCGACCCCAAGGGCCCGCGTTATTACGGCGACGAAGCGGCCGCCCCCTACTTCGGCGAGTTGGCCCGGCGCCTTATCGCCCTCTCGGGTGCCGCTCCGGACGCGCCCGCGGATCCTCCGGCGCCCCGGCCTCTTCAAGCCAAACCGCCGTTCGAAATCCGACCCCGGGCCGTCCTGCCCGCGGCCCTGCGGGTTTCGCCTTGAATCTGCAAAGCCTTCTCTCGGTCGCTCATCCGATTCTTGTCTCGGGCAGAGCCGATCAGGACATCCGCGGGCTGACTCACGACTCGCGCGCCGTCCAAGACGGCTTTGTTTTCTTCGCGCTGCCGGGATCCAAGACCGACGGCAACCGCCACGTCAAGGACGCCTGCGCGCGCGGCGCGGCCGTCGTGGTGAGCGAATTAGCGCCCCCGCCGCCGCCTCTGGGCCTTTCCGCCTCCTGGATCCAGGTTCCGGACGTGCTGGCCGCCATGGGACGCATGGCCGACGCTTATTTCTCGCACCCTTCGGGCGCGCTCACCGTCTTCGGCATCACCGGCACCAGCGGCAAGACCACGACGTCCTATTTCCTGGAATCGGTTCTGCGCGCCGCGGGAGCCAAGCCGGGGGTGCTGGGCACCGTCAGCTACCGTCTTTCCGGGAAATGGGAGGAGGCCGCGGTCAACACCACCCCTTTTTCGCTCGAGACGCAGCGCCTCCTGGCGCGCTTCCGGGATGAAAGCGCCACGCACGTGGTGATGGAGGTCTCATCGCACGCCCTGGCGTTAAAGCGCGTCGAGGAGGTCGACTTCGACGCCGCCGTCTTCACGAACTTCCGCAGTGATCATCTCGACTTTCATAAGACCACGGAGGATTATTTCGAGGCCAAGGCCCGTCTCTTTGATTTGCTGGGCAAAGCCTCTTCGGTCAAGAAAAAACGCCTAGCCGCGCTCAACGCCGACGATGCCAAGGCCCATGCGCTGGAGCGCCGCGCCTCCGGTGCCGAGATCGTGCTCTACGGCCTGGGGGAAAACGCCGCCGTGCGCGCGTCGGCCGTCGAGGCCGGCGCGGAGAAAACCCGCTTCGATCTTTTCTTCCGCGGCCGGCGCTTGAAGGCCGAAATCGCCCTGGTGGGGGAGCACAACCTCTACAACGCCCTGGCCGCGGCCGCCGCCGCGCTGGGCTTCGGAACGGACCCCGAAGCCGTCCTGGCCGGCTTGGCGGCGCTCAAGAGCGTGCCCGGGCGCCTGGAGCCCGTCGAGGCCGGGCAGAACTTCAAGATTTTTGTGGACTACGCCCACACCGAGGACGCCCTGGAGGCGGTCCTGCGGCACCTGGCCCGCCTGCCGCACAAGCGGATTATCACGGTCTTCGGCTGCGGCGGGCAGCGCGACCGCACCAAACGCGCGCCCATGGGACAAGCGGCGCGGCGCGTCAGCGACTTTATTATCGTAACCAGCGACAACCCGCGCGCCGAGGACCCGCTTGAAATCATCGCGGACATAGAGGCGGGTTTACGGACTTCCGGCGCCAAAAATTATAAAATCCAGCCGGATCGCAAAAAAGCCGTCGCGGAGGCCGTGGGCATGGCGCGGGAAGGCGACATCGTCTTGATCGCGGGCAAGGGCCACGAGCGCTATCAGATCCTCAAGGATCGGACCGTCGCTTTCGACGACCGCGACGCCGCGAGACAGGCGGTCCGGGATAAATTAGGCGCGCCATGAATCTTAAAATGTCGTGGGAGGAACTGGCCAAAGCCGCGCAGGGGCGGCTGTCCTTCGGCCATTGCGGCGATCCGGTCGAGTCCATCTCCATCGACAGCCGGACCTTGAAGCCCAGCCAGGCCTTCTGGGCGCTCAAAGGCCCGCGCTACGACGGCCACGATTTTTTGGACAGCGAGGCCGCGCGCAAAGCCTCCGGCTGGATTGTCGAAACCGGCCGGGCCAAAAAGGCCGCGGCCAAGCCGGAGCACTTGATCGAGGTCCGCGACACGGGCAAGGCCCTCTTGGCCCTGGCCGCGGACTACCGCCGCAAGTTCGAGATTCCCGTGGTGGGCGTGACCGGATCCAACGGCAAGACCACGACCAAGGAGATGCTCCGCGCCATCTGCGAAAAAGCCGCGCCGACGTGCACCAGCCCCGGCAACTGGAACAATCACATCGGAACGCCGCTTTCGGTGCTCGAACTTCTGCCCGAACATCGCTACGCCATTTTCGAGCTGGCCGACTCCAAGCCCGGAGACATCCGGGAAATCGCGCAGGTCGCCCAGCCCACGGTCGCTGTCATCACCAACATCGGGCCGGACCACATGGAATTCTACGCGAACCTGGAGCAGAACTTTCGCACTAAGGCTGAAATTCTTGAAGGCCTGCCCCCGGACGGCAAGGCCGTCATCAACGCCGACGACCCCTGGCTGGAGAGCCTGGAAACGCGCCTGGGTGAGCGCGCGGTGACTTTCGGGCTTGGAGAACGGGCGCGCGTGCGCTTCTCCGGACCCGAGGAGATGCTCATCGACCGCGTCAAAATAAACGTCAAGCTTCAGGTTTTCGGGGACTTGAGCCGCTACAACGCCTGCGCGGCCGCGGCCGCGGCCTGGGCGCTGGGCATCAAGCCCGACGTCATCCGGCAGGGATTGGAGAGCTTCAAGCCCTCCGGCATGCGCCTGGAGCGCCTGCGGCATCCCTCGGGCTGCGACATCGTGCTCGACGCCTACAACGCCAACCCCGCCTCGATGCGCGCCTCCATCTCCGCCTTCTGCCATGAGTTCGCCGGCCGCCCCAAGGTGCTGGTGCTGGGCGACATGAAGGAACTGGGCGCCGGCTCCGCCGAATTTCACCGCGAGTTGGGCGAGTGGCTCGCCTCTTTGCCGCTCAAGGCGGTCTATCTCGCGGGGCCTGAGATGGAAAAAGCCGGCGCGGCCTTGAAAGCCGCCGCCCCGTTTCCGGTGCACTACGGCAAGGACGCGCCGGAGTTGAGGCGCGAACTTAAAGCCGAATTCAAGGCCGGGCAAATCCTGCTTTTCAAGGCGTCGCGGGCGATGCGGCTAGAAGCCCTGCTTGAAGGCGAAGGCGCGGCATGCTCTACTATCTAAGCGCCTACAAGAATTCCTTCGGGGCGCTCAACCTCTTCCAGTACATCACCTTCCGCGCGGGCGGAGCGGTGCTCACCTCGCTGCTGCTCTCGCTCCTCGCCGGGCCCTGGCTCATCCGCACGCTTAAGCAATACAAGATAGGACAGATTCAAAGGACCGACGGGCCGTCGAGCCACTCGGTCAAGCAGGGCACGCCCACGATGGGGGGGCTGCTTATTTTCGTTTCGGTGGTGCTGAGCACGCTTTTGTGGATGCGCCCCGACGTGCGCTGGACCTGGCTGCTGATCTTCGCCGCCTGCGCGCTCTCCGGCGTGGGCGCCTGGGACGACTACTTGAAGCTCAGCAAGAAAAGCGCGGCGGGCGCCTCATCCAGGGTCAAGTTCGCCGTGCAAATCAGCACGGCCCTCTTGGTCGTTTTTTACTTGGCCGTCTATCCGCCCAACGCGCAGTTCTTGACTCAGTTGAACGTGCCTTACGGCAAGGAGCTCTTCCTGGGCATCGGCTCGCTGTATTTTTTTCTGGCGACCCTCATGATCGTGGGATTCTCCAACGCCGTCAACTTGACCGATGGGCAGGACGGCTTGGTCGCGGGCAGCATCATCTTCTGCGCCATCGCCTACGGCGCCTTCGCCTACGTGGCCGGCAACGTCAAGTTCGCCGATTACCTGCGCATCGTCCACGTCGAGGGAGCCGGCGAAATCAGCGTATTTCTCTCGGCCGTCATCGGCAGCTGCCTGGGATTTCTCTGGTTCAACGCCTACCCCGCGGAAATATTCATGGGCGACACCGGCTCCCTATTCTTGGGCGGAACCATCGCGCTCGTGGCCTTGTGCGTCAAACAGGAGATTCTCCTGCCCATCGTGGGCGGAGTCTTCGTCCTGGAGACGCTCTCGGTCATCCTGCAGATGGGCTCCTACAAGCTGCGCAAGGGCAAGCGCATCTTCAAAATGGCGCCCATTCATCACCACTTCGAGCTGAGCGGCATCGCCGAGCCCAAGGTGACCGTGCGCTTCTGGATCGTGAGCATCATCCTCATGCTTGCCGCGCTCGCCTCGCTTAAAATCCGGTGACCGGCTTTGACCCGCGGGCGTTCAAGGGAAAAAAAGCCGCGGTCCTGGGGCTGGGCAAATCCGGCCTTTCCTGCGCCAAGCTTCTGGCTAAAAAAGGATTTGCGGTCGTGGGATCGGACATCCGCCCCTTGAACGAACTCAAGCAATCCCTCGGACGGCTGCCTTCAAAAATATCTGTCGCGGGCGGCGGGCGCGGGTTCGCGCCCTGCGCCTTCGCGGTCAAGAGCCCGGGCATCAAGCCCGGCGCTCCGGCGCTCGCGGATTTAAAAGCCCGCGGCGTGCCGGTCTTCAGCGAACTCGAAGTCGCCCTGGCCTTCTTCAAATCTGACAACGTCGCGGCCGTCACCGGCACCAACGGCAAGACCACCACATCCGTGCTTCTTTGGAGCGTCTTCAAGAAAGGGCTGCCTTCGGGCAAAAAAGCCGTTCTCTGCGGCAACGTCGGCACGCCCGTCTCGGAGGCGGCGCCGGCCGCTAAAAAGGGTGACTGGCTCGTGGTCGAGGCGTCGAGCTATCAGCTGGAGGACAGCCGCCGCTTTCACCCAAAAATTTCCGTCTTTTTGAACGTCGCGCCCGATCATCTCGACCACCACGCCGGCATGGACGCCTATCTGCGGGCCAAGGCGAAGATTTTCATGGAGCAGTCCCGGGAGAACTTCTGCGTCTTGAACGCCGACGATCCGGCCGTGGTCAAGCTCGCCCGGCCCTGCCGCGCGCAAAAGCTTTACTTCGGGATGAACCCAGGACCGGGCCTCTCAGCCTGGACCGGCCGCGGCAAAATCTGGGTGAAGTTCGGCAAGGCCGCGCCCGCGGCGCTGACCCCGCCGAAGCTTCCCGGCGAGCATAATCTGCAAAACGCCATGGCGGCCGCGCTCGCGGCCCGCGCCGCGGGCTTGAAGCTCTCCGCCGTGGCCGCGGCGTTCAAGGCCTTTAAGGGCGTCGAGCACCGCATCGAGGACGCGGGAACCTTCAAGGGCATCCGCTGCGTGAACGACTCCAAGGCGACCAACGTGGACTCGACCTTGGTCGCGCTCAAGTCCTTCCCGGACGCGGAGAACCGCTTGCTCCTCATCCTGGGCGGGCGCGGCAAAGGCAGCCCATACCGCCCGCTGCGGCCGCTCGTCGAAACGCGGGTCAAGGCCATTTTGACCATCGGCGAAGCCGCGGCGAAAATCGAGAGCGACCTGGGAGACCTAAAGCCCCTGTTTCCCTGCGGCACCTTGGAGACAGCGGTCAAAACCGCCTTTCAAATCGGCAGCCCGGGCGACGTGCTGCTCCTGTCTCCCGCCTGCGCGTCCTTCGACCAATTCAAGGACTTCGAGGACCGGGGCCGGCAATTCAAGGACCTCACGCGAAGGTTGGGCCGATGAGCGGCCGGCGCCGGGAAATCGATTACACGCTTCTCTCCCTCATCCTGGCCCTGGTCTGTTGGGGTTTGGTCATGGTCTACTCCTCGAGCGCCATTTGGGCCAAGGAGAACCTGGGCAACTCGCTCTATTTCTTGAAGCGCCAGCTTTTCTGGGCGCTTTTAGGCCTCGGGGCGATGTGGCTCTTGAGCCGCACCGATTACAAAAAAATTCGCTCGCTGGTCATGCCCATCTTCATCGGCACGGCGCTGGCGCTGGCGCTGGCGCTCTTGGGCCACCCGGTCGCGGGCGTGCGGCGCTGGATACGCCTGGGACCCATCGGCATCGAGCCCTCCGAGTTCGCGAAGCTGGCCGCGGTCATTTTCCTGGCCCACTATTTCGACCGCAATCACCGCAAGGTCAAGGATCTCACCGCCGGGCTTTTGGTCCCGCTGGGCATGGTGGGCCTTCTGCTCCTGCTCATCGGCGCGGGGCGGGACTTGGGCACGCCGGTGCTCATCTTTGGCGTCAGCGTCATCATGATTTTCGCGGGCGGCGGCCGCGTTTCCTACGTGTTCGGGGCGATTCTGGCCGGAGTGCCCGTGGTGGCCTACGAGCTGGTGAAATACCCCTATCGACGCGCGCGAGTCCTTAATTTCCTTAACCCTTTTAAAAACGCGCGCGGCGCGGGCTACCAACTGGCGCAGTCTTTGATCGCGGTCGGCTCTGGAGGCTGGTTCGGCAAGGGCCTGGGCGCCTCGCAGTTGAAGCTCATGTACCTGCCCGCGCCTTACACGGATTTTATCTTTCCTGTTCTCTGCGAGGAGTTGGGCCTCTTTGGAGGTTTGGCCCTCATCACCCTGTTCGCCTGGTTTTTAATCCGCGGCATGCGCGCGGCCAGGCGCGCGCCGGATCTCTTCGGAGCGCTTTTGGCCGGAGGCATCACCCTGACCATCGCCTTGCAGGCCTTTTTCAACATGGCAATGTCCATAGGCCTCCTGCCCACCAAGGGCATCCCGCTGCCCTTTATGTCCTTCGGCGGCTCGTCGCTGCTCTCGACCTTGATGGGCGCCGGCATCCTGCTTAACATCTCTCGCCAAGGCGCGCACGACGCGGAGCCCGCGTGAGGAAAAAAAGAATCCTCATCGCGGCGGGGGGGACCGGCGGGCACTTCTACCCCGGCTTCGCTCTGGCGCAGGCCTTGAAGGAGCGAGGCTGGCAGCCGCTCATCGCGCTAAAGCCCGGCGGACCGGCCGACAAACTGCTTGAAGACAGCGGCATCGCGGCCGCGGCCGTCGACTTGGAGGGCCTGCCGCGATCCTTGAGCCTCAAGCTGCCGCGCTTTGGATTTAAGCTCGTCAAAAGCGCTTGGACCGCGCGCCGCTTGGTTGCCGACTTCGAACCCAACCTCGTCCTCGGCATGGGCGGCTACGTGGCGGTCCCCTGCCTTCTGGCCGCGAGGCTTGCGGGCATCCCCTCCGCCGCGCACGAGTCCAACGCCATCCTGGGCTTGGCCAACAAGCTCTGCCGGAGCTTGGGCGCGAAAATTTTCTGGGGTCTGCCGCCATTGGGCGGGCTTAAGGATGGGGAAATCCTGACCGGAACGCCCATCCGCGCGGAGCTGCGCGCGGCGATGCCCCAAGATGAGGCGAGGCAAAGGCTGGGCCTCGAGCCGGCTACGACGACGCTTCTTATCTTCGGCGGCAGCCAAGGAGCCATGGCGCTCAACAAAACCATCCCGGCGCTTCTTAAATCCCTGGCCGCGCGTTCTTCTTGTCCGCTCTTCCAAATCCTCCACGTCGCCGGCGAGAAATGGCTTACGGAGACTCGCGAAGGCTATGCCGGAGCGCCGTTTAAAGCCGTCGTTCTTCCTTATATAAGCGCCATGGAGCAGGCCTACGGCGCAGCCGACGTCGCGGTTTGCCGGGCGGGGGCCAGCACCCTGGCCGAGCTCTACGCCCAGAAAAAACCGGCCATCCTCATCCCCTATCCGTACGCGGCGGCGGGACATCAGGCTAAAAACGCGTCGGTCCTTGAGAAAATGGGCGCGGCCGCGGTTGTTGAGGAAAAACAACTCTCTGCCGATCTTCTTCCAGTCCTGGAGGCGGCGCTGCAAAGCGCGGGAAAGCGCCGCGCCATGTCCGAAAGCTATTCCCGCCTGGCCCTGCCCGCGCCCGCCGAAACCGTCCCCATTTTGGTCCGCGCCGTCGAGGCGCTCCCCTGTTAATCTAGCCCGCCGACTCTCCGTTGTCGTCACATCCCCGTCATCCAGCCGTCGTGATCCCGTCGCGCGGATTTTGCCCGGCCGCCATTCTCCTGCTTCCAGCTTCGCTGGTAGAATCTCGACGAAGCCAAATAATGAACACTGGAGAAAATGAATCATGAACATCGCAAAGACATGGATACTTGCCGCCGCCGTATTTTGCGCAGCCGGGACCATCGCTTCCGCGGCTTCCGTTAATTGGAACGCGGATCCTGCTGCCGGTGTCTTGGTCCAGGTGCGGCGGATGGAAGCCAAGACGCCCGTCCCGGCCATGACATCCTTCGTCCCATCAGCCCAAGCCCCGGCCGAGCGCCTCGAGGCCAAACCTATTGATTCGGATGTCCTCTATTACGAGGATATGGGCGACGCTTACGCTGGCGATGAGCAGACTGCTCTGAATCTTAACGACGCCAAGGACCGGGTCGGTGCGCAGTTCAGCGACTGCCCGACCTCCTATAGCGACGACGAAATGCCCAGCTGCGACACGTTGCAATTCGTGTTCCCGACCCTGACCGTGGACAAGGCCCATCACCTCATCCGCAGCGGCGGAGAAGTCGTGGCGACGTGGTCGAGCCATTTCCTGCTGGGCACCAACGTCAAGCTCGCCCGCGGCTGGCGCCTCGTGGCCGCAAAAACCAAAAAGCTGATGACCGTGGATGACGGCTTCGATCATTACCAGGAAACCCGCACCACCGTGTCCGTTTATCTGCAAAAGAACTAAAGCGGTTCCGCTTTAAGTTCAAAGGCCCGGAGAAATCCGGGCCTTTTTTTGGGTCAGCGCCATTTGCCCGCCGCGCGGCCGATTCGCTATACTCAAGCTCCAGTGCGATGAACCAAACTTTAAGCTCGGATCACACCCCGACGCCGGCGCTGGACGCGGCAAATCCTTACCGCACGCACGCCTGCGGCGACCTGCGCCCGGCCCAAGTCGGCGCCCGCGTGCGCGTGGCGGGCTGGGTCCACGCCCGGCGCGACCACGGCGGGGTCTACTTCTTCGATTTGCGCGACCGCTCGGGCCTCATCCAGGTGGTGGCCAACCCCGAGCAATCGGCCGCGTTTCTGGCCGCCTCCAAGCTGGGATCCGAGCACGTGGTCAGCGTGCTGGGCGCGCTGCGCCCGCGGCCCCAAGGCACCGAGAACCCCAAAATTCCCACCGGCGGCGTGGAAATCGCCGCCGAGGAAATCACGCTCCTTAACACCGCCAAGACCCTGCCCTTCGAGGTGGACTCGGCCTCGGGCGTCTCCGAGGAAACGCGCCTCAAGTACCGCTTCCTCGATTTGCGCTCGGAGCGCATGCGCGAGAACCTGCGTCTGCGCCACCGCGTGGGCGCGATTGTCCGGCGCGAGCTCGACGCCCTGGGTTTTTGGGAAGTGGAAACTCCGATTTTGACCAAGGCCACGCCCGAAGGCGCGCGCGACTTTTTAGTGCCCTGCCGGCTGCGCCCCGGCACCTTCTACGCCCTGCCCCAGTCGCCGCAGATTTTCAAGCAGATTTTGATGGCCTCTGGCGTGGAGAAATACTACCAGCTGGCGCGGGCCTTCCGCGATGAGGACCTGCGCGCCGATCGCCAGCCCGAGCACACGCAAATCGACCTCGAGATGTCCTTCATCGAGGAAAAAGACGTGCACGCGGTGGTCGAGCGCTTCTTGAAGGCCGTGTTCAAGGAAGCCATGGGCACCGACCTGGAAACGCCTTTCGCGCGCGTGGAGTACGAGGATTTGATGCGGCGCTACGGCTCGGACAAGGCTGACTTGCGCTACGGCTTTGAGATTTTCGACCTCACAGACTTGTTTAAAGGCAGCGCGTTCAAGGTTTTCGGAGAGGCCGCGCGTTCGGGCGGCGTGGTGCGCGCCATTGCGGTATCGCACGAGTTTTCCCGCGCCGACATCGACAAGTTGACGGAGATGGTCAAAGGGCTGGGCCTGAAGGGCCTGGCCTGGATTAAGTGGACCGCGGCGGGGCCGGAATCGCCCATCGTTAAATTTTTAAAACCCGAGGAACTCTCCGGCATCGAGAAAGCCGCCAACGCCAAGCCCGGCACGGTGGTGTTCTTCGCGGCGGACAAGGCCGCGGTCGCGGCGCCGGCCCTGGGCGCGCTCAGAAAGGAGCTCATCGCCAAGATCAAGCCTGAGCCCATCAAGCCCTGGAGCTTCTACTGGGTCCTGCACTTCCCGCTGCTGGAATGGGAGCCCGAGGAAAAACGCTGGACCTTCACCCACAACCCCTTTACCGCGCCGCTCGCGGAGGACATGCCCAAGCTCGACTCGGACCCGGGCAACATCCGCTCGCATCAGTACGACTTGGTCTTGAACAGCACGGAACTCGCCTCGGGCTCGGTGCGCAATCACCGCGCGGACATCCAGCGCAAAATCCTTTCTCTGATGGGCTACTCGCCCGCGGAGCAGGAGGAAAAGTTCGGCCTGCTCTTAAACGCCCTGGAGCACGGCGCGCCGCCGCACGGCGGCATCGCCCTGGGCTTCGATAGGCTCATCGCGATTTTGCGGGGGGAAGACTCCATCCGCGAGGTCATCGCGTTCCCAAAAACACAGAAGGGCACTTGCCCCTTGAGCGAGGCGCCCGGCCCCGTGGGTCAAAAGCAGCTCAAGGAACTGCACATCAAGCTGGACCTGCCGCCCCAGCCAGCCAAGCCCGCCTAGTCCGAAGGGCTCTTTTACTTTTTAGGGTTTCTTTTCGGTCACGACGCGCTCATAGACGGCCGTCGATTTCCCGAAATTCGAGCTGTCGAGGTTGGTGGTGTTGAAGGTCGTCCGGACGCTGTAGGGCCCGAAGTAGAAAAAGAGCTTGCGATAAAGAGCCATTTCCTCGGTCTGGATGAGACGGTTGCCCTGAACCTGGAGGGATTTAGTCGTCACCACCTGCTCGGGAAGGCTTACCACGTGCGTTTCCGTTCGGACGCTGCGCATCTCGAGCTTGCCGTCCTTGAAGGTCGTCGTGGTCTCGCCGGTGACGAGACCTCCCGGCGCGTCCAGATTGCCCCGCCAGGGCTTGTCGACGATTGCCGGGCCGTTGATGTTGGAGAAATCATATCCGGAGTTGTAGCTCATTTCCGGCCAGCGCAGTTGGACCGCGTCCCCCTTAACAACCAACTCCATGAGCTTAGGGCCGTTGCCGGACACCAAGCGCCACGCGCCCTCCAAGGCTTTGAGCGGATTGGAGGGGACGACGGCTTTGCCGCCGGTCGGAGTCGGCGCGGCTGCCTGCAAGGAAACAGCCGCGCTTTGAGGCGCGGTCTCTTGCGCGCCAATCCCAATGGAAACGGACTCATCGGCGCCTTTGCCCGCCAAATCGAACATCATGCGTCCTTGGGCGACCTGCCCGTCGATCCCTTGAGCCTTGCCCGCCGCGTCGGAAGTCTCGCTCTTGACGAAGGCGCCCAAGCGTCCGACCAGGGTCTCCGCGGCTTTAATCGCGCCTTCAGGCTTCGCCTCTGTCTGCGCCGCCGGCGAAGAAGTTTGATCCTCTCGGCTCTTAATCGCTGCTGGAACTTCCGGAGCCGCGGCCGCTTGCTTCAAAACGGTTTGAGAGACAACTCCGGGGATAGTCCCGTCGATGCCCGCGGTATTGAGGCCGCTGGTGTTTAAGCCGCTCATGTCCATGCTCGCGGCGCCAAGAGTCTCGGCGGCATTGACGGGAATATTGATGGCTCCGACCGCGTCCACCGAACCCGCTTCAAAATCCGCGGCCCGCGCGAAATGGCAGGCCAAGCCGCACAACAGGGCGGCAAGCCCCAAAGAAAAAATCGCGGGAATCCATTTTTTGGCGCGCATGGCAAAACCTCCGAAACGGTAATTCAGCGGATCTTTCATGACTTATCCATTATATAAGGAGGGAGGGGAAGGCGGCATGGGCCAAAAGGGCCTGGAAAAATCGGTCTTTAGGCCCGGCGCCTGCTGGGACGCAGGGCCTCCAGCAATCAGGGAAGGAAAGCTGGTGGACGTGAGGGGGATCGAACCCCTGACCTCCTCGTTGCGAACGAGGCGCTCTCCCAGCTGAGCTACACGCCCATTAATGGGAATTATACAACACTTCTTGCGCACCCGAAATTATGGCCTATCGCGGAAACATGATTTTGATTTAATATGACTTACTGTCATGAACCCGGAGCGCATTGAAGGTATTTCTCCCGCCGTGGCGGCATCCGCACAGGCGCTCGCCCGCCGATTTCGCAGCGCCTCCCCGTTTCCTTATCTCATCATCGACGATTTCCTCTCTCCGGATCTTTGCCGCGGCCTCCTTAAGGAATTCCCGCCCTATGACCGCAAGCGCTTCAGCAACATCTACGGGCACCCGAGCAAGGCCGTCTATGAAAGACCGCGGGAATTGGGGAAATCTTTCGCGGCTTTCGACGCCATGGTTTCATCTCGGACGTTTATGAACTGGCTCGGCCGGGTCTCAGGCATCAAAAACCTGCTTTACGACCCGCTCTACACCGGCGCAGGGGCTCAGGAAAATCTGGCCGGCATGCATCTTTTTCCACATGTCGACTTTAACCGCCATTTAACGAAGCCGTGGCGCCGCCGCGTCAACCTGATGCTATATTTAAACGAGGGTTGGAAGGCCGCGTGGGGAGGATGCCTTCAACTTTTTCGCGCAGATCGCGGGAAAACGCCCGCGGCAAAAACCATCGCTCCCGTCTTCAATCGCTGCGCCATTTTTGCCGCCAGTGAAAAATCCTGGCACGGAGTCACGCCCGTCACTCCTCCGGCTCGCGAACGTGAAGCTTTGTCCAGAAAATCCGTATCCGTTTATTTTTATACTCGAGAGACGCCTGAATCTTCCGCGGCCCATTTGACGCTTTGGCGATTTCCCGGCCTCCCGGATGGGCTTGAAGCGGGGCGCCGCCTGCGGCAAACGGACATCGAGGCCGTCAATCGCGCGCTGTTTTACCGGGATTCCGAAATAGACGACCTCAGCATGCGCGGCTTCCACATGGAATGGAAATCCCCGCTCCCGCCCCATTGGCGTCCCGGCTACCGATTGAGCCCAGAGGAAGCCGCGTGGCTCAAGCGCCAAATCCGGCGCCAGGACGCCCGCTTGGGCGAGCTTTGGTACGGACGCAGCCCCGTCGGGCTTAAGGAAGCCGTCGAAAAGCGCCGCTACGATCCGCCGCCGCTTCGCGGCTGACGGCTCTGCTACGAATCTGGCAAACCTCGGTCTCGGAACCCGCCGCTTAGACGCTTCTTATTGTTCAACATAGGACCCCTTGAAAAATTAGGGAACGACTGTTATACCTAATATAGACTGCAAACCTTTCGGCCAAGGAGAGACCTCATGGAGCCCGTAGAAAACGTGCGCGTACAGTTGGGTGACGTTTGGAAAAGGCTCTCGGAAGTCTGCGGCAAACTCTGGAATGAGAACTCTCCCAGCGCCGTGGCCCTACAGGCCATCATCGAGGAGTTCAAGTCCGAAGTTAGCCATGCCGATCAGATGCTGATATCCAGCCAGAAGGCTCTCATCTCCGATCGCCAGACCGTGGAGAAAAATCTCAACGCCGTTTACTCCGAGCGTCTGGCCTTTTTGGAGCGTCAGATCAAGGACATGGGCGCGCGCGGCGCCAGCCTGGAAAAGGCCCTCGCGGAAAAAGAGAAGCACGCGCAGGCGCTCATTCAGGAGCTCTCCGAGAAGGAGCGGCAGAACCGTGAATTTTACGATCAGTACCTCAAGACCGCCGCGGAGCGCGACGAGGTCCAGGCCCGCAAGATGGAGGGCTTCTATAAGGAGTTGCGCGAGAAGGAAGATTCTTTGGAAGCCGCCTGGAACGCGCGGCACAAGACCTTGGAGTCCGAGTATCAGCTCCGGCAGCAGTCGCTGGAAAAGCGCCAGGAGGAAGCTACCGGCGAGGCTAAGCGGCGTCTCCAGGAAGTCGAAGGCCAGCACGCCAAGAGGGAAAAGGATCTCGACGCCGCGCACGAGAAGCTCCTTCACGAGATCGACGAGTGGGAGTCGCGCCGGCTCGTTGAAGATCAGAAGCTCCACGAAGAGCGCGAAAGGCTGCTGACCCGGGAGCAGGAACTAGCCGCGGAATACAAGAAAAAGCAGGGGGAACTCCAGTCTATTAAGGAAGGCCTGCAGCGGGAAATCGCCGAACTGGTCCGGCAGTATCAGGCGAAAATAAAGGAAGGCTCAGCCTCACCACGCCCGGCGAATTACCAGGACGTCCGCTCCGTCCTTTGAGCCTTACCGCGAGCCGTAAAAAACATCCAAAGGCCGTGGGTTTTTTACGTCCCGAACCAACGGGTTTTGGAAGTTCGGGACGGGAGGCAAGCAGTACTGGGCCGCTTAAGGAAAATGCTTTGCGGCCCGGTACCGCGAGCCGGATTGGCCGCCGTCTTTCTTCGCTTGCTCAAGGCTTTTCCTGACCGCCGCCTTGGCGGCGTTTTGCTCCGCGTTGGTTTTTGAAAAAATGTGCCCGCCCTTGTCGTTGGCCACGAAGTAGAGATCCTTGGTGTCGGCCGGCCGCAGAACGGCCAGCAGCGACATCACGCCGGGGTTGCAGATGGGGCCCGGCGGCAGGCCGTAATGGAGGTAGGTGTTGTAAGGCGAATCTATTTTCAAATCCTGCGTCGTGAGTTCTTTTTTCCAATACCCCAGCGCGTACTGCACGGTCGGATCTGCCTGCAGGCGCATCCTCATCTTGAGCCGGTTCAAATACACCCCGGCAATCATGGGCCTTTCTGACTGGAGGTAGGCTTCCCGCTGGACGATGGAGGCCAGGATGAGCGACTGGGCCAAAGTTAGCGCGGGCTTGGGTGTAAAGCCGTCATAAACAGAGGCCATCTTGTCCTGGAACTCCCGGGTCATGCGCTCGGCCACCTGGGCCGGGGACTCGTTCGCGTCGAAGTAATATGTGGAGGGGAACAAATAGCCCTCCAAGCGGTTTCTCTCCACGTAGCGCATGAAGTCGTAAGCCTTGCACACGCCGTTGGCTTGCAGGCGCTCGGCGATCTGCCGGGCGGAAAAACCCTCCGGCACCAGGATGCGGATGCCGTCCGAGCCCCGTTCCAAGCGGCGCAGGACCTCAAAAATCGGCATGGACTCTCGGAAATAGTAAAGACCCGGCTTCAAGCTCCTGTCGGCGCGCAGGATCTTGGCCGCGGCGCGGAAAAGAGAAACCGATCCGATGACGCCGTCTTTCTTTAGCAACAGCCCGGTCTGCATGGCGGAAAGGCCCGGAGGAATTTCGATTTTAACGGGCGCGCCGGGCTTGAAGAAGGCGGCCGCCGCCGCAACGAGGACGGCCGCTCCGACGAGAAAGTAAAGCCTTTTTCCCACCGAAATCCAGTCTATCATTTTGTATTGAAAATTTAATAGGGGCCTGTTATAACTATCACCATGGAAGCGCCCAGGCCGCCCCAGGAGCCTACGCTCGGCAACATCGAGGCCATCAACAACATCGACACGGCGCGCATGGCTCTGCGCTGGGCCTTGGAGCGCCTGCACGCCCTGGAAAAATCCAAGGCCGAGGCCGCGCAAAAGTACGCGGAAGAGGCCAAGGAACTCCGCGAGGCCATGGCGCTGCGCGCCCAGGAAACTTTTGAGCGCGAGGCCTACTACCGCAAAATAGAGGAATACCTTTCTCAGCACTTATCCGGCGAAATCGATGCGACGGCCCTGGCCAAGCGCGAAATCGGCCTCTCGCAGAAGGAAGACCTGCTCCGGCGCCGGCAGGAGGAGCTGGAGCGCGATTTTTTGGGCCGCAAGGAGGCGCTGGAAGCCCAAGCGCGGCGTTATAAGGATGAGACTGAGCAGTCGGCGCAAATTAGAATCCACCAAGCCGCGCAGGCCGAGGAGGAGCGCCGCAAGCGCTTCGATAAAGCCTACTCCGACAAAATCATCGAGCTCTCCGAAAGGGAAGTCCAGATTAAGGGCTCCGCCGACGCCCTGGAGTCGCGCCGGCTGCAGTTCGAGCAGTTTTATCAGTCGCAGAAGGCGGAGTTGGAATCCCAAATAAAAGCCTTCCACGATTCGGTGGAGGATCAGGTACGCTTCCGCTTAAAGCACGCCGAGAATTTCATCACGGCGCGCTACGAGGCCCTACAGGCCACCTGGACGCAGGAAAAAGCGGTGCTTTTGGGCGAAATCGCGCAGTGGCGCCGCAAGGCTGAGGATCAATTGCCCAGATTTTTGGAACTCGAGAAGACGCTCGTGAGCAAGGAAGAAGTCATCAATTCGCTCGAAACCGGCCTCAAGCGCGCCGGTGAAAAAGAAAGCATTTGGGAAAAAGAGAAATCCCTGTTGCTGGCAGAAATTACCGAGTCTCGGCGCAAGGCCCAGCAAAGCCTCGAACGGATTCTGGAGTTGGAGCGCGGCCTTGCCGAGGCCGAGATTAATGCCCGCCGGGCCAAGGAAGTCGCCGAAGTGGAAGGCGGCCGGCGCGAGGAACTCGAAGCGCGCCTTGACGCCGCCGAGGAGGAGCTCGCCCGCCGCAAGGTCCTGCTTGAGGAGGAATACGCCTCAATGTCCCGCGGCTTGGCCAAGCGTCAGGCGGAATTAGACGCCCTGGAGAGCCTGCTTTTCACCCGCCTTTCCGAATTCGAGGAGCGCAACCACTCGCGCGACATGGAGTGGCGCAAACGAGAGGACGGCCTGCGCGTGCGCGATCAGGATTGGCACCAACGCCTGGCTCAGTGGCAGGCGCACCTCAACGAGGAGTCCGGACGCATCGAAAAGCTCAAGCATGAGCTCCTTGAGTCCATCCAGTCCTACCGGCTGCGCCAGGACCCGGGCGCGCCCGGTCAAAGAGGAATCTCTTCATGAGCTCGCCTCTAAACGCCCGGGCCCCCGAGCCCGAGCTGGAAAATTCCCATTTAAAGGAAATTTGGGGCCGCTTCGAGACGGTCGCGCGCAAGCTTTGGATTGAGAATTCCTCGGCCGCGGTCGGCCTGCAGAGCCTCATCGAGGAATTCCACGCGGAAATCGCGCGCGTCGAGGAAACTTTTCTGTCCTACCGCCGCAACTACCTGGAGCAGAAGGAGATCATCGAGAAAACTTATTTCGCGGAGACCATCGCCAAGCTGGAATCCGCTTTGGGCAAAGCCCGCGACAGAATTGCCGCCATGGAAGGCGAACTCGCGCTTAAGACCTCCAAAATCAAGGACCTGGAAGGCTTCATCGCCGTCAAGGAAGAGGATCTTTCGCGCGCGCATGACCGGCACATCAAGTCCACGCTCGAGAACAGCGAACAGTTCAACCAGAAAATCGAGACGCTTTATCAGGAAGTCATGGCCAAGGAGAGCGCGCTTCTGCCGCTCTGGGGCCGGCGGCTAAAGGAGTTGGAAGATCAATACCGGGCCCGCGCCGAGGAACTCGAACTAAAGAACGAAGCCACGCTCGCCGAGTATAAGCAGCGGGAAACGGCCCTCGAAAAAAATTATCAGGGAAAACTGGCGGAGCTGCGCGCGTCCCAGCAAAAAGCCTTGGACGACATCACCGATTGGAGCTCGAAGAAATTAAAGGAAGAGCAGGATCTCCTGCGCCGCACCCAGGGACTGGAACTCAGGACCCAAGAACTCGAGCACGAAATCAAGAAGAAGCAGATGGAACTCGAAACCCTCAAGGAAAACCTGCGGCAGGAGGTAACACAGGTCGTGCGACGCTACCAAGCCTCCGAAAGTCCGGCCAAGGCCGCCTAGCCGGAAAACGCCGGGTATTCCCCGAAGACTCCCTTCAAGGACGACGTAATCTCCCCAATGGTGGCGTAGTCCTCCACGCATTCCAGGATGGCAGGCATGACGTTGGCCGGGGTGCGCGCGCAGTCGGCCAGGCGCTTCAAGGCCGATTGCGTTTTCGCGTCGTCGCGCTCGCGGCGCAGTTTCTTAAGCGCTCGAATCTGCTTTTGCTCCACCGAGCCGTGTATTTTCAAGATGGGCACGGTCTTCTCGTTGCGGGACTGGTGCACGTTGACGCCGACGATTTTCCGCCGGCCGGCGTGCAGCTCCTTCTCGTGCCGGTAGGCGGTCTCCGCGATTTCGCGGTGGAAAAATCCGTGTTCCAAGGCCGGCACCACGCCGCCCATTTCCTTGATGCGGTCCATGATGTCCTTGGTCCGCTTGGCGATGTCCGCCGTGAGATTCTCCAGGTAATAGGAGCCGCCGAAGGGATCGGGCGTGCCGGTGACGCCGGACTCGTTGGCGATGATCTGCTGGGTGCGCAGGGCCAGCATGACGGCCTCGTCGCTGGGAAGCGCCAAGGCCTCGTCGTAGGAGTTGGTGTGCAGGCTCTGCGTCCCGCCCAGGACCGCGGCCAGGGCCTGGTAGGACACGCGCGCCAAATTATTGAGCGGCTGCTGGGCCGTCAGGCTCACGCCCGCCGTCTGGCAGTGCATGGGCAGCATCCAGGAGATCTCACGCTTGGCGCCGAACTCCTCCTTCATGAGCTTGGCCCAAATCATGCGGCCGGCCCGCAGCTTGGCGATTTCCTCGAAGAAGTAGTTGTGCACGTCGAAGAAAAAGGAAAGCTGCGAGGCGAAGTCATCGACGTTGAGCCCGCGCTTGACCAGCCGTTCGACGTACTCGCGGCCGTCGGCCAGAGTGAAGGCCAGTTCCTGCACCGCGTCGGCGCCCGCCTCGCGGATGTGGTAGCCCGAAATCGAGATGGGGTAGAAGCGCGGGACTTCCTTGACGCAGTACTCGATGACGTCGAGGACCAAGCGCAGGGACGGCTCGGGGGGGTAGAGGTACTCGTTCTGCGCGATGTATTCCTTCAGGATGTCGGTTTGGCAGGTGCCGCGCACGCGCTTGAAGGGAACGCCCTGCCTCTTGGCAAGGGCCAGGTACATCGCCAGCATGGCCGGCGCGGGCAGGTTGATGGTCATCGAGGTCGAGACCTTGGCCAAATCGATGCCCGCAAACAGAATCTCAAAATCGGCCAGGGAGTCGATGGCCACGCCCTCGCGGCCTACTTCGCCGACCGAGCGCGGGTCGTCCGAGTCCAGGCCCATCAAGGTCGGCAAATCAAACGCCGTCGAAAGACCCGTCTCGCCGTGCGACAGAAGGTACTTGAAGCGCTCGTTGGTGTCCTTGGCGGTCTTGTGGCCGGCGAACTGGCGCATGGTCCAGTGGTTGACGCGGTAGCCCGAGCTCTTAATGCCGCGGGCAAAAGGATACTGGCCCGGCCGTCCCGTTTCGGCGCTCAGGTCCCGGCCTGCGATGGATTCCGGCCCGTAAACGAGCTCGATGGGGATTCCGGACAAAGTGCGCGGCTGCTGAGGCGGCTCGCTCGCCGTTACCTTGTTCTTTTTCGGCGCGTTTTTTTCCGCAGTTTTCATAACGAAGAGATTTTGATCCTATAAAATTTATGTTTACCCACTTTAAGGGCGAGCGTGGCAGCATTCTTGCGGGCTCGCAGATACTCATCAATGAGAACATCTTCCTTCAGTTTCTCACCATCAATAGTGACCGCTCCACTTTGGATAAGACGCTGGGCTTCCTTACGGGACGATACCGCGTTAATAACGAAAAGATAGCTACTCCAATATGTGCTGGAAGCAGACCCGGACATCCCTACTTCCATTCTAATTTCTTTGGCATCTTCTGGAAATTTCTTATTAGAAAAGGTCGATTCAAAGTATTCCCGCGCCGCGACAGCTGGTGTAGCGCCATGGTAGCGTTCCACCAAAGTCTGAGCAAGCCTCTTCTTTGCTTCCATCGGATGAGCCGCACGAACTTCCGTCATACTGAGCGTCGTTAAAAGTTCATAGTAAGAAAACATAAGTTCGTCGGAAATCTTCATGATATTCCCAAACATCTCATTGGGCTTGTCAGTCAAGGCCACCGCGTTGCCGTAGGACTTGGACATCTTTTTGACCCCGTCTAGGCCGACCAAGAGCGGCACGGTCAGGACCACCTGCGGCTCCTGCCCGGCGTCCTGCTGCATCTTGCGGCCGGTCAGAAGATTAGTCAGCTGGTCGTTGCCGCCCAGTTCCACGTCCGCCTTGACCGCGATGGAATCGTAGCCCTGCAGAAGGGGGTAGAGAATCTCGAGCATGGTCAGCGGCGAGTTTTCCTTCAAGCGCAGCTTGAAGTCCTCTCGGGCCAGAATCTGCTGCACGGTGTGGCGCTTCAGCGTATCCAGGAGCTTCTCGCCCACGAAAGGCTTGAGCCATTCGGAATTCCGGCGCAGCTCGGTCTTGCTTTTATCCAAAATCTTGAAGGCCTGATCCTGGTAGGTGCGCGCGTTCTTCTCGATTTCCTCGGCGGAGAGCTGCGGGCGGGTGGAATCGCGGCCGGAAGGGTCGCCAACCATGGCCGTGTAGTCGCCGATGATGAGAACGGCCGTGTGGCCCAAATCCTGGAAGGCGCGCAGCTTGGTCAGCACCACGCTGTGGCCCAGGTGCAAATCAGGCGACGTGGGGTCGACGCCCAGCTTGACGCGCAACGGCCGGCCGCGCGAGAGCTTTTTCCTGAGCTCGTCCTCGCTCACCAGCGACACGCAGCCGCGCTTTAAAATGCCCAGTTGCCGTTCAATTTCTCCGGCAGCCCTCATAATAAAGTTATGCATAAGTTCAAATCTTATTTTATCAAATGGAGCGCAGGAGTCCGCCGTCCACCGTGAAGACCGCGCCGGTCACGTAGGAAGCCCGCTCCGAGCACAAGAACGCGGCCACGTCGCCGATTTCCCGCGGCGTGCCCATGCGCCCCATGGGCACCGCTTCTGATTTTTTCTTCAAGAAGGCTTCCTCGGTGATGCCCAGCGTCTTCGAGCGCTCGGCCGCGAGCTCGCGGGTCCGCTCGGTCAGAATCGAACCCGGGAGAATGGAGTTAATGAGCACGTTTTGCGCGGCCATCTCCCGCGCGGCGGTTTTCGAGAAGCCAATGACGCCCGGCCGCAGGGAGCTAGACAGCAGCAGCCCGTCGATGGGCTCCTTGACCGAGGTGGAGACGATGTTCACCACGCGGCCCCAGCGACGCTCGGCCATGCCGGGGACCACGGCCTTGGTCCAGCGCACAACCTGCATTAGGCAGCGCTCAAAGGCTTCTGCCCAATCTTTTTCGACCAGCGGATTGGCAAACGTGCCCGGCTTGGGTCCGCCGCAATTGTTGATCAGAATATCGAGGCGTCCGTAGCGTTTTTGGACCTCGGCCAAAAAGCGGCTCATCGACGCCGGGTCGGTCACGTCGCAATCCTCGGCCAGGACTTGGGTTTTTGCGGCTAAATCCTTGCCCGCGCGCTCGATTTCGGCGCGGCGGCGGCCGCACACGGCCAAAGAAGCTCCTTCCTCGGCCAGCGCTTGCGCGCAGCCAAGCCCGATGCCGGCGCTGGCACCCAAAACCGCGGCGATTTTTCCCTTCAAGCCCAAGTCCATGCCCGTCCTCCTTTGCCGGCGCCGCTCGCGCCTGCGCTAAAACAAATCGTAGGGATCAACGTTGATGCTGCGCTTGACGCCCGAGGGAACAAGACACGCGCGCACGGCCGAGACGGCCCGATCGATTTCGCCCAACTCCGGGGTCTTGATGAGCAGATGATAGCGCGGCTTTCCCTGGGTCATGCGCACCACGGCAGGAGCGGGTCCCGTGATTTCATGCCCGGCCTGACTCAATTTGGCGCGCAGCTCCTCGGCGGTCTTCTCCGCCGCGCCCGAGACCACTTCTTCCGATTTCCCGCTCCACACCAGACGGATCAAGGTCGAGTGGGGGGGATATCCCAGGTGGCGGCGGGACAGAAGTTCCGCGTCCGCGAACGCGGCGTAGTCGCCGTCCACCGTCTTGGCCACCGCCTCGTGCTCGGGCCTGAGGCTTTGCAGCACGACCTCGCCTTCCTTGCCGGCGCGGCCCGAGCGGCCGCTGACCTGCGCCAAAAGCTGCATCGCGCGCTCGGAGGCGCGGAAATCGGGCATATGGATCATCGAGTCCGCGTCGATGACGCCGACCAAAGTCACGTTGGGAAAATGGAAGCTCTTGGCCACGAGCTTCGTGCCGATCAAGATGTCGGCCTCGCCGGCCTTGAAGCGCTCGTAGATCCTCTCCTCTTTGGCGCGCAGGGTGTCCTGGTCCATTCTCAGCACCCGCGCGCCGGGCAGAACGCGCCGCAGTTCCGCCATGACCTTCTGCGTGCCCACGCCGGCCGCGCGCAGGCCCTGGTTCTTGCAGCGCGGGCAGGACTGCGGCAGCGCCTCGCGGTGGGAGCAATGGTGGCAGCGCAGCTCGAAAAAAGCCCCGGAACCCGGCGCCTCGTGCTGAATTTGGGCGACGCCGCAGGAAGGGCAGCGCGCGACCCAGCCGCACTTGGGGCATAAAAGCACGGTCGAGAATCCCCGACGGTTGACCAGCAAAATAGACTGCTCCCGCCGGGCCAGCCGGATTTTCACGCTCTCCAGAAGTTGGTTGGAGAGCGCTTGGCCCGCAGGGATGGGCACCACCGAGACCCTGGGCCTGGCCGAGGCAGCCACGCGTTCGGGCATATCGAGGAAGTGGACGGCGCCCTGGCGCGCCATCTTCCAGGACTCCAAGGACGGCGTGGCCGAACCCAAAACCAAGAGCGCGTTCCAGGACTGCGCGCGGTGAAAGGCCAGTTCGCGCGCGTGGTAGTAGGGCGACTGTCCCTCCTGCTTGAAGGACTCGTCCTGCTCCTCGTCCAAGACCGCCAGGCGCAGATCCTTGAAGGGCAAGAGAGCCGCCGAGCGTGCGCCCACCACCACCTTGATCTCGCCGGAGGCCAAGCCCAACCACGCCTCGCGCCGCTGGCGCGGGGTCAGCCGGCTGTGCCATAGGGCCACGGGCACGCCCAAAGACGCGGAGAACTCGTCGAAAAAAGGCAGGGTCAAGGAAATTTCCGGCAGAAGAAAAAGAGCCTGCCCGCCGTCTTCAACCGCGCGGCGGATGAGTCGCAGATAAACCTCGGTCTTTCCCGAGGCCGGCACGCCGTAGAGAAGCACGCCCGAGAATTTTCTTTGCGCCAGACGCTCGCCTAAAAACTCCACCGCCCGATTCTGCCCTGGAGTCAGCACGAAGGGCGCTTGCGGCGACTGAGCAGCCGCGTCCCGCGTCGCCGCCGGCTCCAGGCCGTGAGCGCGGCGCGCGGAGGTCTTGACGAAAGAGGGCAGCACCGACTTTATGCACTCACCGATGGGCGCGGCGTAGCGCCGGGACATCCAGACCGCGCACTCTAAAAGCTCGCGGGGCAAAATGGGCTCCGCATCGACGAGCGAGCCCAGACTCTTCAAGGGCCGCTGCGGCTCGCCGTCAAAGAGCGAGACCACAGTGCCCACCGCGATCCGGGGCCCGAACGGCGCCCGGACCCGGCAACCAGCCGAGACCGGCATGCTTTCCGGGACGAGGTAGTGGAATCCTTGGGGAAGGGGGACGGGAAACGCGACTTCAGCGATTTTCACGAAGACTTAGCGCGCCGCAACACAATCTTCCTTAATGCGGCCCAGTACTAGGCGCCTCCGGCGCCCAGTAATTCCTGCCGCAGGGCCTTCATGTCGGTCCAGACGTCTTTTTTCCAGTTGGGGTTGCGCAGGAGAGCGGCGGGGTGGTAGGTAGGCAGCAGCTTGAAGGTTTTTCCGTCAGGCAAAGAATAGCTCATCCAGGTGCCGCGAACCCTGGACAGGCCTTCGGACTGCGGCGCCAAGACGCGCAGGGCGGATGCGCCCAGGGCCACGATAATGTCCGGGGAAATGACTCTCAGCTGCCGCTGCAGAAAGGGCAGGCAGGTCTCGGTCTCCTCGGGTGTCGGCGGCCGGTCGTTGCCGCGCAAGTCGGGGTTGGTCGGATCCTTCATGGGGTGGCACTTGACCACATTGGCGATATAAACGGTCTCGCGCGAGAGCCCGATGGAAGCCAAGATTTTATCCAGAAGCTTGCCCGCCGGGCCCACGAAAGGTTCGCCCTTGCGGTCTTCCTGGTAGCCCGGTCCCTCGCCTATAAAGACCACGCGCGCCTCAGGCGATCCCACGCCGGGAACGGCCTGGATGCGGGACTTGCCCAGAGGACAGCGGCGGCACGCCTTTATTTCGGCAGCTAAAGCATCCAAGGCCGCGTGCTTGCCCGCCGCGTTCTGAACAGAGTCGGTCATTAACGCCTTGTGGGGAACGCTCATTTTTGAATTAACGGTAGCCGAGACCTCGACAGCGGCAGTTGCCTGAGCCGATTCGGCCTTCGACGCCGGAATGCGCCCGAAGCTCGCCTCGGCTTCACCGGGAATCTCCAGCCGGGCGCGCAGTTCGCGCGTCAGGTCCAGCAATTCCCGGGCTGCGTTCTTGGGTTGGGCCACGGCAGAAGGCCGAGGCTCAAGCCGTCCCGTTTTTTTCCGAAGCGCCGTTAACGGCGGGGGAGAGAAGCTCCGGCGTCTGGGCCGTGGCCTTGTTGACTTCCTTCCAGGTCACCTCACCCGAGAGCACATCCTTCAGGGCCATCTCCAAAAGCTGGTTGGCGGTGAGGTGCCGGTTCTCCTCCCTGTGGCGGAGCACCTTGGCCCAGGCCGAAGCGACGGGGACGACGGCGTATTTCTCCCCGCGGTAGTCAAGAATGAGCTCCTCTAGGCTTTTGGATTTGGCCGACTCCTCGTTTTCAGGCGCTTCCTTCGCTGCTTTCTTGCTCATTCGTCCTCCCGCTGAATTTTTAAAGAGAAACCAAATCGGCGGCCCGTCCCCGGCCCGCTTTAAGTCCTTCCGCGGTGATGATGCTGTCCACCTGCGCCACGGCCTTGTCCAAATCATCGTTGACAACGATGTAGTCGTATTTCTCCGCGGCCTCTACTTCCTCCCTAGCCGCGGCTAGGCGCTTCTTGATGGACGCCGGAGCCTCGTGCCTGGCGGCCAGCCGTTTCTTGAGCGACTCCCACGTCGGCGGCTGGACGAAGATCAAGACCGCGTCCGGGATGCGCCGCCGCACGGCGAAAGCGCCCTGCACATCGATGGCCAAAAGCACGTTCAAACCGCCCTCCGTCTTTTCATCGATGAAGCGTCTGGGAGTTCCGTAATACTCGCCATGGACCATGGCCCATTCGAGAAACTCGCCGTGGTGAATTTTTTTCTTAAACTCCTCGCGGCCAAGAAAAAAATAGTGCCGGCCGTGCTTCTCGTCCTTCCTGGGCAGCCGCGTCGTGCACGAGACCGACGGCACGCAGTCGCGGCGCTTATGTAGGATCTCCCGGCAGATGGTGGATTTGCCTGTCCCGGAAGGGGCGGACAAAATGACGACCATGCCTTTTCGCATTGCTTGGTCTAGGCATTATAAGATATTCGCGTCTCTAAAGACAAGCCGCGATGGACGCCCTGTCGAACGCGCGCGGCGCGCGAACTGGTAAAATAGCTGCGTGAAAGCGCGGATCGGCAAAACAATGGCTGGCGCCTTCTTCGCCTGCATGGCGGCCGCAGTCTGGGGCGCCGCCCAGCCCGCCGACTTCATGTCTCCCCATGCCGGGCAATGGGACTTGGATATTTCCGAGATGACAGGATTCATCGATGGGCACAGCGCGGTCGAGGTGCGCGAGAACCAGGTCCCCGGAACGATTCTGCGCTATTCCAATTTGGGGCTGGGCCTTTCCGAGGCGCCCGACGCCCGCATACGCTACTGGATCAACCCCAGAAACGCGATCTGGCTTGAGGGCCGCGCCGCCATCATTCGGGGAAGCGGGAGTCTTAACGCGCCGGCCAATTTTAACGGCGCGACCATGTCCGGCGGGCAAACTTTGGACGCGCAAGCCGACGTCTACACGTTCCGAGCGGCCTACCAACGGCGTTTTCCCGAGACAACCTTCTGGGATTGGAGTTTAGGCGCCGGCCTGGAATACGACTACCTCAATTTCACTCTCGACAACGGAAGCGCCGCGACTCTTCCCGGAAAGGCGGGGGCGGGCACGGTCGAGGATTTCTACATGCAGGAGCTTCCCGTGCCGTTTCTCATGGTCTCAACAGATTGGCGGGCCGCGCCGGCATGGGTCCTGGAATTTTCCCAACAGGGTTCCTGGATCAATCGCTGGGATTGCCTGCGCTCGGAAGGCGGCGAAGTCTATTTGTCCCAATCTAATCTGGAAACGCGCGTCCGCGTTTTCTACGCGGGGAGCGCGCTGGGAGCCATACATCCGTTCGCGGGCATATTCCTGGACTATTATTACCAGCTCGAGAACTCTGCCGAGGACGGCAACCGCGTCGCCTTCCTGTCCTGGGGCCCTGAACTGGGCCTGCGCTGGAGCTTCTAAAGAGCCCGCGCCGGAGGCAGCTCGTTCTTGAGCGCGGCCTTTTCCAAATCCTTCACCAGCTTGTCGCGCGCGGCCTCGAACACCAGCCTCAGGCGCACGGATTTTTTCGAGCGTTCCGCCTTGGGGAGTTTTTTAAGCGCCTTGCGATTGCGGTCGCCCAGCGCCCACCAGCGCCACACCACGCGGCCGTTCTTGGCGCTGACTAGCTCGGCTTTGAGGATGACCGGCGTGAAGATCTTATCAAGCAGAAAAACGCCGCCGATATCCTCGCTGGCTTCCTGCAGCGCCTCCTCGCCGCCCACGGCCATGGCCGCTGGCGCGCTTCCCGTCGCTTCCGCGACCACGACGCCCTGAACCACGCCCTCAAGCATGCCTTCGCTCAAAAGCAGGAGCATCCAGCGCCGCTTGATGCGGCCGTAACCCAGCACCGTCACGCGCAAAAACGCGTCGGCCTTCAGCGCCTTGCCCAGGGACTCAAGCTCGGGCGCGTCAAGCCGCGCGGCCGTACTCAGGGAAAGCGCGCTTATCGCGTCGGCCACGGCGGCGGAGTCGATGGGCGCGAAAAAATAGCTGTCCCTAAGCCGGGCGGCGAAAGAATCGGTGACGAACCGGGAGAGCTCCGACACCTTCAAGCGGACAGATTCTTTCTCCTGCGCCGAGGACAGGCGTTCTTTCGAGGAGACCTTCTCGACCTCATTAAGGTTCCTGATGCGGACCGCGAAGCGCGCGGGCAGGACGGCCACCGAAAGCTTGCGCGGAGGCCGAACATACACGCCGCGTTTGGCCCAAGTGGCGCAGCCGCCAAGCAGTCCGGCCGATAAAGCTAACGCCGCGGCCGCGAGCCTTTCGCGTTTCAACGAAACCGGTAGCGCACGCCGACGGCGACGCTGTCGGGCATAATGCTCAGGATGAAAGGCTCCTTGAGTTTGCGGACCAGGTAGCCGCTCAAGGCGCCCACGGCCGCCCCGGCCAGAACGTCGGTCTGCCAGTGGGCGTGGGCCTTCATCCGCGCGGCCATGTCGAAAACCGGCAGCGCCGCCAGAGCATAAATCGCGGGATGATCATCGTGATATTCCAGGATGAGCGGAGTGACCAGAGAAGAGACGGTGGAAACGTCCCCGCTGGGGAAGCTCTGCGAGTGCGGCCCCTTGAACCATTCGTTGGGGTCCCCGGTCTGGCTCGGCCGCTCCCGCTGGAAAGTGAGCTTCATCGCCTGCACCGTGATTCCGGACAGGGCGTCGGCGTCGAGGCATTGCCAGAGAGTCTTTCCCAGCCGATCGTTGCCGCCTTCCCAAAAAGCGCCCAGGGCGGCCGCCGCCGTCAATCCGGCCGGGAAATCGGGGGACTTGGCCACGGCCCAAACGCCGTTGTTATCCTCGCTCACGCGCTGATCGATAAACGACATTCCCGCGGCACGGCAAGTTCGCGCCGCGCCGAAGACTAAAGCGGCTGCCAGCAGCGCACGCCTTAAATCACTCACCGTTCAACGCCGCGAACTTTAGGATTTGGCGGCTTGGCTGGGAACGGACGCCCAGGCTTTTTTAGCGGCCGGGGTGAGCGCGTCCATGTGCTTCAAGAACAGGGAGAGCTGCCAAATCTCCGTCGAGCTCAGGGTATGTCCGAAAGAAGGCATGCCGGTCATGCGGATGCCGTGGTAAACTTTCCAATAAGTGTAGCCTTCCGGATCGTCCTCCACGCCGTCCTTGGCAAGCTGGGGCGGCTTCTGGTAGAGCCCCATCGCGACGTTGGAGGCTTTCCCGTCTATGGCGCCGTGGCAGACGGCGCAGTCGCGGGCGTAAAGCTTGATGCCGGCCAGGAGGTTCTCGTTGTCAAGCTTCACCGGATTGGGCCCGCGAGGCGCCTCTCGCCGGATGGTCGCGTGCAAAGACGTATGCGCCGCCCAAGTCTCCAGCGCGGAGGGCGTTGCGTCCGCGTTGGCGGGCACCAGCCCGAAATGCACGGCTGTCAGCGCCGCCAACGCTCCCAAAACGACAACTCCAACCGCCCCTGTGACGATCCCTTTCATGTTCCGCCTCCTCATATTCTAAACGATGCCGCCTCGAATAAATTCCGAACTAAGCTCATCATAGAAAATTAAAACTTCGATTTTGTAAACTGCTCGCAATGCCAATGCTAGTCCGCGGCGCCCGTTGTCTGCGATTGCTCCTGCTGGCCGCTCTACTGGGCCAGGCCCAGGTTCCCATCGCCCTTCTGCAGACCTTCGCCTGGGGCCGCATGGCCTGGCGCTATTCCCGGACCCACTCCGCGCAGCGCGCCATGGCCATGACCTTCGATGGGAAACACCCCTGCTCCCTTTGTCTCAAAATCCGTAAAAGCGTCCAGCCGACAAAAACAGTCGCGGCCAGGCCGTTCTCGTCTTACGCGCCGTTTTTCCCGCCTCGAACGTTTCATTCAGCCGCCGCTCTCGCGCAGACGAATCTCGCGCCTTCGGGCGGTTTCTCCGAATCGCCTTCCTTTGCCGGGACGCTCTCTCCTCCGCCTAAAGCCGCGTGAAGCCCGCCTTCCAACAATCCGTTCCCGTGCGCGATTAGCGCGGTCGCAGTCCGCTTAATCGCCCGATGACTTACTTACGATTTATTCCAAGGAGCTTTTATGTCATTGCCATTGAGAAAAAAATTCCGCAGCTGGTCGCGCCCGAGCGCGCTTTTGGCGCTCGCGGCCTTCCTTGCCGCCGCTCCGATTCCCGAAGCCTGGGGCTGTGCCTGCGGCTGCGGGGTCTACGACACCCAAACCAACTCCATGCTGCCCACCCAGCCCGGCGGCATGCTCTACCTCGAGTACGACTTCATGAACCAGAAGCAGAACTGGGCCGGGACCTCAAGCGCATCCGACGACGACAACAGCGACAAACAGATCCGCTCGAACTTCGTCAACGCCGGAATCCACTACATGTTCAACCGGCAGTGGGGCGTCATGGCTAACGTCCCGGTGGATCAGCGCTACTTCAAGACCATGGCGGACGACGGCGGCATCCAGGGCTACAGTCACACGGCCTTGGGCGACATCAGCCTGCAGGGAGTCTATACCGGATTCTCGCCGGACATGTCGAGCGGGTTGACCTTCGGCTTGAAACTGCCCACCGGCGACGACACCTACGCCAACTTCGACCGCGACACCGAGTTGGGGACCGGCAGCACCCAAATCCTATTGGGCGCCTACCACACCGGCGCGATTACGTCGGACGACAAGTGGATGTATTTCGCCGATGGCGAATGGGACGAGCCGACTTTGATCGCGGCGGGCTACCGCCCAGGCGCGGAAGTCGACGCCGTTGCGGGGGGGTATTACAATAATTGGCGCGCGGGCTCCCTCAAGATAGCACCCATGGCCCAAGCCGTAGGTTCGTTGCGCTGGCGCGACAGCGGCCCGGCGGCGCACTCGGGCGACACCGGCTACCAACGCATCCTGTTATGGCCCGGCCTGGAACTGGACTCTCCCTCCTGGAAAGTCGACGCGGGCGTGGGCTTTCCGATCTATCAGCGCGCCAACGGAAACCAGCTTGTGGCCGACGAATACTACCGCCTCATCGTAGGATGGAGCTTCTAGGAAAAGCCGGAATCGCCAAGTGGCATTAGAGCGCGGCCGGGCAAAAATTTTGCCCGGCCGCGCTTCATTTCCGCTCTGAAGTATAGTTAAATCTATGAGAAGCTCATGCGCATACTGGTCGTAGAAGACGATCCAAAAATCGCCGCCTTCATCAGCCGGGGACTCAAAGAATCCGGCTTCGTGGTGGATCACGCGGCCGACGGCGAGACGGCCTATCGCCGCTTGCTTGGCGAGCCCTACGCCGCCTCGGTCATGGACGTCATGCTCCCAAAATTGGACGGACTTTCCGTCATCGAGAAAATCCGCAAGGAGAATGTCGGCGTGCCGGTCCTCATTTTGAGCGCCAAGCGCTCCGTGGACGACCGCGTCAAAGGCCTGCGCACCGGGGGGGACGACTACCTCACCAAACCCTTCTCCTTTTCCGAGCTTCTCGCCCGCATCGAGGCACTCCTGCGCAGGCCCCGGCCCGTCGCGGACGCCGCGCCCATAGCGCTTGCGGATCTGTCCCTGGATCCCGTGTCAAGAGAAGTCGTCCGAGGCGGAGAAAAGATCGATCTGCCGGCGAAGGAATTTCTCCTGCTCGAATATCTCGCGCGCAACGCCGGCCGGCCCGTCACCAAGGCCATGATCCTGGAAAACGTCTGGAACTACGACTTCGATCCGCAGACCAATGTGGTGGACGTGCTCGTGTGCCGCCTGCGGGACAAAATCGACAAGCCTTTTAATAAGAAGCTCATTCACACCATCCGCGGAGTCGGCTACGTCATCAAGGACGCCTGAGACGCTCTGGCGCAGGCGGAGCTCGCTCAGCTTCCGCATGGCCGCCTGGTCCGCGGCTCTTTCCATCATCGGCAACGCCCTGGTGATGGGCGCGGCCTATTTCTTCCTGGCCACCTCGCTGCGCCAGAGGGACCGCGCGGCCATCGTCTCATCGATGACGCACATGCGGGACGAATACAGGGATGAGGGCATCCCCGGACTCGAGCGCGAAGCGGCCGTGCAAATCAGCCGCCAGGGCAAGGACGCCCACGTCATCCGCCTGCTAGCCCAAAACGGACGGGAGCTTCTCAAGATGCGGACCGCGAGCTGGAACGGATTCAATCTTAAAGAGGCTTTCCCCGTGGTCCCGCGAAACGCGCTGCGCTGGCTCGTCCTTCCCGGAACCCGGGACGGGCAAATCATGGAGCTTGCCTCCTGGCGGCTCTCCAACGGAGATATCCTGCAGGTCGGCAACAGCGACGCGGCGCGGGAAGACGTGCTGGAGCGCTTCCGCTGGATATTGGCCGCGGTCTTCCTGCCGGCGGTCCTGCTGGGATTTATCGGCGGCTTTCTCATCGCCCGGCGCGCGCTTAGTCCCGTCCGAGATTTAATCAAAACTCTTGAGGCCGTCAAATCCGGCGCCATGGGCGCCCGCGCCCCGGACCTGCCAACAGGAGGGGAACTGGACGAGCTGACCGGCATCTTCAATGCCATGATGGAGCGCATCGAATCTCTCGTTCACGGCATGAAGAGCGCTTTGGACAACGTCGCTCACGATCTACGCACGCCCATGACGCGTCTGCGAGCCGTCGCAGAACTCCCGCTCCGCTCCGAAGCCGGCCCGTCCGAGTGCCGCGAGGCCTTGGCCGACTGCGTCGAGGAATCGGACAAGGTTTTGGCTATGCTCAACACCCTCATGGACATCTCCGAGGCCGAGACCGGCACGATGGCGCTCAAGCTCGAGCCCTCCGACCTGCGCGAACTCTTGAGCGACGTCTCCGAAGCCTACCGCTACGCCGCGGAAGAAAAAGGGGTCAGCCTCGGCCGCGTCCATGAGGCGGCGAGTCTTCGCGTCCTCTGCGATCAAAGCCGCATGCGCCGCGTCGTGGCCAACCTGCTGGACAACGCCGTGAAATACACTCCGCCTGGAGGCGTCATCGCGCTTGAGACCGCGCGCGAAAACGGCTTCGCCGCCTTCAGCGTCAGCGACACCGGAATCGGCATGCCGCCTGACGACCTGCCCAAAATATGGGAGCGCCTCTACCGGGGCGGTTCCGGACGCGCCCAGCGCGGCCTCGGCCTGGGATTGAGTTTGGTCAAGGCCATCGTCGACGCGCACGGCGGACGCGTGGAAGTCTCCAGCGCTCCGGGTTCCGGCTCGCGCTTTACCGTGCGCCTCAAACTCATCTCCTAGGTTCGAGAGACCGCCTTTCTTTCGCTCTCCGAACATTGCAGGAATGTAATGCCTCCGCAAGGTCCCCGCAATGGCGCGCGTGTATGATTAAGGGCGTCGCTAATCCTAATAGTAAGGAGTCAATGATGAAACAGACCGCCATCGCAACGGCGCTTCTGCTGGCCGCGGTCTCGGCGTTCGCCGCCGCACCGGCCAAGCAAAAGCCAGTCCGCCTCGCCCTGCCCGTCCTGACGAAAGCTCAGGCCTCCGCCGCCCTTCGCACGCAGGTCAAGGGCGCGAAGATCCTCGAATCCGAACTCGAAAAGGAAGCCGGCCAACTCATCTGGTCGTTCGACGTCGAATCCAAGAGCGGCATCACGGAAGTCTGGCTCAATCCCCATACCGGCGCCGTCATCAAAAAGCAGGCTGAGTCCGCCGCGCGCGAAAAACGCGAGATGATGGGGGAAAAGCGGGAGCGCCGAGCCGCGGCCAAAAACGAGCGCAGGGAAGAAGCGAGGGAGAGCGCGGCGCGCAAGAAATCCGCGACCGCCCCTTCGCCGATGCAACTGCCGGCATCCGCCCTGCCGGCGTCTTCGAGCCAGGCTAAGCCGGGACATTAAAATTCTCGGGCAACCATGGGCTGGCCCTGGCTTCGCCGCCGAAGCTGGCTGGACAAGGTCTTTGCCCTGGCCGTCGGCGCAAAAGGGGCCGACGGCGCTCTTGAAATCACCGGGGGGTGGCTCTTGTGGGCCGCCCCCCGCGCGGAACTAAACCGCTGGATCGTGATGCTGACCCAGCATGAACTCATGGAGGATCCGGACGACTACGTCGCGACTCATTTAAGGATTATGGCCTCCCACCTTTCGCTCCACGCCAAACATCTTGCCGCGCTCTACCTGATGGCCCATGGCCTGATTAAGGTTATTTTGGCCGTCAGCCTGCTGCGGAACAGGCTTTGGGCTTATCCTGCCGCCATCGCTTTTCTCTCCGCCTTCGCGGCCTATACGTTTTATCGATTCGCTTACACTCGCTTGCCGATTCTGGCCGCATTGGCCGTTCTGAACCTGATTCTTGTGCTCCTGATATCCCTAGAGTATGCGCAAAGAAGGAAAAAACATGCCTTGCCCGCCCTCTACTAGTGAAGAAAATTCCTGTTGTCGCGCGGCTCGGAAGTTTTTTAGAATTTCGGCCATGAAGTTCCCGGTCGGGAGAGGCCTTGCGCCGCTCCTGATTCTTCTCCTGTTCGCACCCGGCCTTCGCGCGTCGGCTCAGCCGCAGGATCTCACCCTGACCCAATGCCTGACTCTGGCCGAAGCCAAGTCGCCGCAAAGCGTCAGGGCCCAACTCCAGGCGCTCCTGGCCCGGCAGCAAAAACAAGAGGCGCTGCGAAACCTTCTGCCCACCGTTTCCGCGTTGGGGGGATATACGGAAACCAACAGCCCTCTTTACGCCCCCATCCTGGACAACTCGGAAAACGGAGCGGTCGAGGTCAGCTACGACGGTTTCCCTTTTTCGCCAAAGTGGTACGAACGCGAGCGATTGGACGCGCTCTCACGTGCCGCCCAATACGCCAAAATCCAGACCAAGCAGGACGTCGCGTTCACGGTCGAAAGCCTCTATTTCTCCATCCTTAACAACCAGGATGCCGTGGCGGACTTGAACAAGGTCGAAGGGCGCTTCAATCGCCTGCGCCTGACCGTCATCCCGCGCTACACCATGGGCCGCGCGCCGCCTTTTGATTTGATCCAGGTCAAATCCAGCCTGGCGGACCTGGCCCGATTGCGCGATTTGCTCTCCGTCCAGCTGGAGACGGACGAAACGCAGCTGGCCCTCATCCTGGGGCTCTCGCCGAACAACGGTTTGGCGCTCAAACCCATCTCGGCCCTGCCCGCCATTCCCGAGTTCTCCTACGGTCAAGTCGAGGGGAGCCCTGCTCTGGCCTCGCTCAAAGCGCAGACCGACGCCGCAAAAATGGGCCTGAAGGAAGCCCGCGGCCAGCGCTATCCCCAGTTAGTCGCCAACTACCAATACGGCTACGGCGGCCCGACCATGAAAGACACGATCGTGGGCCATGTGCTCAGCGTCGGATTAAGGCTCAACATTTTCGATTGGGGGCAGATCTCCTCGCGCATCCGTCAAAATCGAACCTCATTATCCTTGGCGGACAACGCGCTGACGGCGAAGGAAGAGGCGCTTACAGCCGCTTTTGCGCGCGCGAACGCCCAAGCTCAAGCGGACTTGGCCGAAATGAAGCGTCTCGAGGAGCTTTTGCCCGAGAGCCGCCGTTCGGCCCAGTCGACCGTGGAACGCTACCGCCGGGGCGCCACGACCATCTTGGAAGCCACCGGGGCCATGCAGATTTGGCTCAATGCTTTGCTTGGAGAACGCGCCGCCTATTACTCCTACCTTCAAGATTTGGCCACGATGCAGGATTTAATCGGACAAGGGGGCCCCGCCGCGGCCAAGATTTATGAATAAGCCCCTGCGCGCGACCCCGGCCTTGGCGGCGGCCCTTTTCTGCCTCGCGAGTTGCTCCCGAAAGCGCATGGCGGCGCTCCCCGCCCTTAATGACCGGCCCATCGTAGCTCAGGCGAGCCTGCAGGATCTTAAGGAATACGTGCCCGGTTACGGCATTTCGACCGAGGACACCGGCCGGCTCGAGTTCGCGGTCAATATCGAGGCGGCGGACACGCCCCAAGTTTCCCGCGGCGAACTCGCCACGGCCTACGTGGCGCCGTCAACGGCGCCCATCCATTGCCGCGTAGCGCAGGTCCTGCGCGCCGTCAGCGCCGAGACCGGGCAGTCCATCGCCTGGCTGAGGCCCGTGGGCGACGGCGACGTGCCCGTGGGCAATTTCGTCGACGCGCGCATCATCACGCGGGTACGCCATCATGTCCTTGCGGTTCCGCCCTCTGCGGTGCTCTTTAGGAACGGTCAGGCATGGGTCATCCGCGCCGAGCCGCCGCAAAATCCATCGGGGCAGACGAACTACGTCCCGACGGCGGTGACTTTGGGAGAAGTCACGGATGAAGCGGTGGAAATAAAATCCGGCTTGAAGTCCGGAGATCAGATCGTGGTCCAGGGCGGCATCGGATACTTGTACCCCGATTTCAAGGCGGAGGCGGACTAGGGCGCCATGTTCAAGAAATTGCTCTCCAAGCTGCTTGAAGCCCCCAAAGGCGTCGCCTTGGCCGTAGCCCTGGTCTTCTTGGCCGGTCTCGCATCTTTCCGCGGCCTTCAGGTGGGATTATTTCCTCCGCTAAACTTCCCGATCCTAAGCGTGGTCACGCAGATGCCCAGCTATTCCTCTTTGGAGATGGAGCGGCAGATCACCGTGCCTCTCGAAAGCGCCTTCAGCGGCGTTTTAGGCGTGCGCAAGGTGCGCTCCGCCTCGGCCACGGGCATCTCCATGGTCTCCATCCAATTCGCCTGGGGCACCGACATGCTCCAGGCCCGCGAGCTCATTCTCCAGGCGCTGTCCTCCATCCGGGGTCAACTGCCGCCCGACGCCGAACCAAGCGTGGAGACCTTGGGCGCGACCCTGGCCATGATCCAAGGCTACAGTCTAAGCGGCGGTCCGGACACGAGCCCCGTGGAGCTGCGCGACATCGCTGCCTACCAGTTGCGGCCGCAGCTCCAGCGCATCATGGGCGTCTATAAGGTTCTGGTCATCGGCGGCAAGGCGCTGGAATACTCCGTGCGACTGAATCCCTACTTGATGATCAAGTACGGGGTGACCCTGGAAGACGTGCGGACGGCGCTGGCCGACAACAACATCCTGGCCAACCCCGGCACCGTGGTCCACGACAGCCAGGAGCTTGTCCTTCACTCGGACGGGCAGTTTGGCAGCGCCGCGGAAATCGGGGAAGTCGTCATCGCGGTCAAGGACGGGATTCCCGTGCGGATCAAAGATGTCGCGCGCGTGGCCCAAACATACCAATACGAGCGCGGGGACACCTCGGAGGACGGGCATCCTGCCGTGCTCATCCAGATATTCAAGCAGCCTTCCTTCGGCACTCTCGACGTGGCCGCGCGCATCGACGCCGAAATCAAGGCTTTTTCAAAAAGCCTCCCCGAAGGCGTCACCCTCCACAATTATTACGACCAAGCTCAACTCGTTTCGGACTCCATTGAAAACGTCAAGGAGAACGTCTGGATCGGCGGGCTTTTGGTCATCCTGGTGCTGGCCCTGGCGCTCAGGAGTTTCAAGACGACGCTCATCGCCACCATCAGCATCCCAATCTCCGTGGTCGCGGCCTTGGTTCTGATGCGCGCCTTGGGCATCGGTTTAAACGTTATGTCCTTGGGGGGACTTGCCATCGGCACGGCCATCATCGTCGATGACGCCATCGTGGTGCTGGAAAACATCTTCCGCTGGCTCTCCACGCCGACTTTGCGCGGAAGCCTCAGCCACAAAGACCTCGTCATCTCCGCGACCCAGGAGGTCATCAAGCCCGTCGTCGTTTCAACCTTCACCAATATCGGCATCTTTTTGCCCATGGTGTTCGTGGCGGGGTTCGCGGGCCGGCTCTTCGCCCCGGTGAGTTTCACCGTGACCTTCACCATCCTGGCGTCCCTGATCGTCGCCGTGACCGTCATTCCCACCCTGGCGCTCTACTGGCTCAAGGCCAAGGACGCGCCTCCCGAGGAGACCGAGGGCTCCCTGAAGGACGGCTATTCCAGAATCCTCGGGGCCGCGATGCGGCGGCCGCTGGCGGCCATCGTGCTGGGGCTTTTGCCCGCCGTGGCCGCCCTGGGATTTTTCAGCAAGCTCAACGTGGAGTTCCTGCCAAGCCTGGACGAGGGCGCGATTTTATTGTCGACCCTCATGCCGCCCGGAGTTTCCCTGACCGAGGCCGAGCGCGTCAACCGGAAAATCGAGCTCTGGGCGCAGAGCTTGCCGGGAGTAGTGACCGTGGCCCGGCTCACGGGGCATGCCGCCGGCGCCGAAGACACGGACAATATCAACCACAGCGACATCATGATCAAGCTCGTGCCCAAGACCAAGCGCCCCATCCCGCTCAAAGAGTTCATCGCCCAGATGAGCGCCAAGACCGACGCGCTTCCCAGCGTTTCGGCCGAGTATCTCATGCCCTTGGCGGACAAGATCAACGACGCCATGGGCGGCGTGCCGGCGGATTTAGGCGTCAATATTTTCGGCCCTGACCTGGGGAAGCTCAACTTCTACGCTCAGAAACTGGTTAAGTCCATGAAGCCCATTCCAGGCATCGTCAACTTGATGCCCCCGGCCACCATTCCAGTGCCCTCGCTTCAGGTGACCCTCAATAAAAAAGAAGCCGGCCGCCTGGGCATCTCGGAAAGCACCATCTACGACACCCTCGACGCCTACTCGGTGGGCTTGGTGGCCACCGCTATCCGCCAGGTCCTCAAGCGCATCAACGTAACTCTGCACTACGCGGCGCCCGGCCAAAACATTGATTTCGAGGCCATGGACAGCCTGCCCTTGCGGACCGCCGGAGGGAATATCGTGCCATTGGAGCAGGTAGCGAGCTTAAGCTACAGCGAAATCCCCAGCGAAATCGATCACGAGCACTTGAGCCGCATGGTGACCGTCACCGCGAACATCAGCGGCCGCAACGCGCGGAACGTCGCCGCGGATGTGCAGAAAGCGGTTGAGGCCCTGCAACTGCCCCCAGGCTACTCCTGGGCCTTTACCGGAAAATACGCGGCGCAGCAGAAATCGTTCTCCAACCTGCTCATGGTGCTGGGCTTTGCAATCATCGTCGTCGCTCTTATCATGTGGCTGGAGTTCCGCTCCTGGATCCAGGTCGCCATCATCCTCCTCACCGTCCCCTTGGCCGGCGTGGGCGCCATCTTCAGCCTCTGGCTCTGCGGCCAGACCGTGAATGTCTCCTCCATGATCGGCGCGGTGCTTTTGGTCGGCATCGTGGTCCGCAACGGCATCCTGCTCCTGGATTACATGAACGCCCAATTGGCCGAAGGCATTCCTTTAAAAGAAGCCATTTCCACGGCGGCCCTAAAGCGCGTGCGTCCGATTTTAATGACCGCCTCCGTCATGGTCCTGGGCTTGGTGCCGCTGGCGACCGGCTGGGGCACGGGCTCGGAGCTGGAGCAACCCATGGCCGTGGCCGTCATCGGCGGCATTCTAACCTCGACGCTTTTGACCCTCATCGTGCTTCCCGCCGCCGCCGCGTTGTTCCTCAAAGAGGAAAAATAATACACTCGGGCCATGGAAGAAAAAAAGCCCGTGCCCCAGCCCCAGCTGCAAATCGAAATCGACGACGCCACGGCGCGGGGCGTCTACGCCAACCTGGCGCTCATCACGCACAGCGAGACCGAGTTCGTGTTTGATTTTCTATTCCTGCAGCCGCAGAGCCCGAAGTCCAAGGTCCTCGCGCGCATTGTGTCCTCCCCGGTGCACGCCAAACGGCTTCTGTGGGCGCTCAAGGACAACATCGACAAGTATGAAGCGCGCTTCGGTTCCGTCTCGGCCGGAGAGCCCGCCCGGTCCGGCGGACAAAAACCCGTCGGCTTCTACCAGTGATCCGGCGGGCCGCCGCGGGCGCGCCCGTGCCCCGCGTCGAGCTTCTCTGCGTCGGCAGCGAGCTTTTGGGCGGCAAGGTCAACACCCACCAAGCCTACATCTCCCTGGCGCTGGCACGGCTGGGCCTGTGCTTGTCCCGCGAAAGCTCGCTACCTGATGATCTGAAGCCCTTGCGGCGCGCCATCGCGGAGGCTTTCTCACGCGCTGACGTCCTCATTGTCTCCGGCGGCCTGGGTCCGACCTTCGACGACATCACCCGCGAAGCCGCGGCGGGCGCCCTGGGACGGCCCTTGGTCTTCAAGCCGGAGCTTTTCGCGCAAATCAAGCGCCGCTTCAAGCGCTTTCGCACCGCGATGCCCGCGGAAAACCGCCGGCAGGCCTTTGTCATCCAGGGAGCCCGCGCGCTCAGGAACGATTTCGGCTCGGCGCCGGGGCAGTGGCTTGAGCTGCGCGGCGCGGGCGGCGCCAGGCCCAAGACGCTAATCCTGCTGCCGGGACCTTTCGCGGAACTCTCGCCGATGTTCGAGCTAGACGTTCTGCCGCGCTTAAAATCGCTCTATGCCCGCGGAATATTTTCGCGCGCCCTCAGCGTCCACTTGGCCGGCATTTCCGAATCCGCGGCCGACGAACGCTTGAAAATACTGACCCGCCGGTCCAAACCCGGCGAAACCTTCACCATCCTCGCCGGCCGCGGCCAGGTGGACTTTCACGCGGCCGTGACGGCCTCAAGCGCGTTCGCCGCCGGCAAGAAAATGGCGCGCGTGCGCCGCCTCATCCGCCGCGCCGTGGGCAAGCACGTCTTCGGCGAGGGGGAAGCGACGCTTGAGTCCGCCGTGGGCTCTCTTCTGCGCCGCCGGCGCCTCACCCTGGCTGCAGCCGAATCCTGCACCGCGGGATTTTTCTCGGGACGCGTGACCGCCGTCCCGGGCAGCTCGGATTATTTCAAGGGCGGCGTGATCTCTTATTCTAATGATCTGAAAATCCGGTTGCTGGGCGTCTCATCGGATACGCTCAAGCGCCGCGGCGCGGTCTCATCCGAGTGCGCCAAGGAAATGGCCGGGGGCGCGCGCCGCGCGGCGGGCGCCTCAATCGGGATATCCATCACCGGCATCGCGGGACCCTCGGGCGGAACGAAAGCTAAGCCAGTGGGATTGGTCTACATCGGCATGGCCGGTCCCAAGGGGCGCGTCGAGGCCTGGGAAGGCCGCTTTCTCGGTTCGCGGCAGACCGTCCGGGAGCGCGCGGCCGCCGCGGCGCTCTACCGTCTCTGGCGTTTTTTGTCTCAGCGGTAGGGGAAAAGCCCCACGACCCACTGCCCGGGCACGGACTCTGGGTTGACGCCCAGCCGCTTTAAGCCCACTTCGGCGTCGCCCTGCGTGGGCCGGCGGCCGGCGATCCACTGCTTGACCGGAGGCGGCACGCCGGGTTTGGTCGGCATGCTATATCCCAGGTAGACCGCAACCCCAAGGATGAAGAGTCCCTCCATCGCGACCTTGGCCAAGCCCGGGCTCCAGTTCATGAGCTTGAAAAGGAGATAAAGAGCTCCCGCCCCGCACAAAATTGCCGGGAAGCATCTCAGCCCCCATCCGATGCTGGTCCAATCAGGATAGGCGATGAGAAAATAAAGGTAGACGAGAACGCCGTAGAAGGTAAATCGGAGAATCGCCATTGGATTTCCCGGGCCTGTGGCAAAATAATACGCGGACCGTGTCACGGATTTATTTCGGAGCGGGCCGAGGCTCCGCGGCGGGCTCAGGACGACGTCAGCGTAAGGTGTATGGTGAGAAAGGGCTTCTTGAAGCTCGTGGGCAGCGGGGGGAAAGGCGCCGCGTCCTTAACCGCGCCCAATGCCGTCAAATCAAAGCCCGCGTCGCCGGAACTCTCCTCGGTGCGCAAGTCCGTGATATTGCCGTCGGGAAGGATGGAGAAGACCACGACGCTGCTGCCGCCGCCGCCCGGCATGCGCGCCGACCACTGCCGCCAGAGCGCCATGCGGATCTGGCTGATGTACCACGGGTAGGGAAAATTCGAGAGCGTCATGCTCACCGAGCCGGGCGCGGAAGAGCCCGCGGGCTGCGCTGGCTCCTCGGCCGGAGCCGCGGCCTCTTGCGCGGGCTTGGACGGGGACACGTTTTTATATCCCTGCAGGAGGCTCGGCGGCGGCAGTGCCTCCTCGCGATGGCGCCGCGCGCTAAACTCCCGCGTCTTTCTTTGCTCCTCCATGTGGCCCGCGGACGCCTTCATGGCGGCCGGCGCCGGCCTCTTGGCCGCCGCGGCGCCTTGATTCTCCTCGACGGAGGGAGCCGGGCCCACGACGTCGATGGTGTAGACGCCGCTCATGCGCGGCGCGCTCTTGATGAAGGCCAGGGCCATCGCGAAGCCGATGGCCGCGTGCAGAAAGACGGAGTAGCGCAGGTAAGGCTTTAAATCGGCGGGGACTATCGTTTTGTTCAAGGCCTGGCTTCAACGCCGACGCCCATCTTGCCCACGCCCAGACGCTTGGCCGCGTCCAAGACGGCCACGACGCGCTCGACGGCGACGCTCTTGTCCGCCTCGACGAGAACCGTCTTGCTGCGTGAACTGCCCAGGCGCAGGGAAAGCTCCCGCGTCAAATCGTCCCAGCGGACGGGCCGACTTTCGATAAGCAGCGCGTCGTTGCGGTCGATTTCCACGTGAATCGTGGTCGCGGCCGGCGCGTGGCTTCCCG